>Ga0208568_1000242_pt1 | contig 22495 bp, 23 predicted proteins | sample DeeseametaMP2969_FD_184165 | JGI IMG/M metagenome (GOLD analysis project Ga0208568, IMG submission 184165) | Marine microbial communities from the Deep Atlantic Ocean - MP2969 (SPAdes) | ecosystem: Environmental > Aquatic > Marine > Oceanic | place: South of Funchal, North Atlantic Ocean... | reverse complement strand
AAGGGTACCCCTATTTATGACTGCGTAAATGAAAAAATGATCACTGACTGTATTATTCCAGAGAACGCTGTTGTTGTTCCAGGTTCAAGACCAATTAACAAAAAACTTGCTTGGGCTGCGGAACAAGGCCTAGCGCTTAATTGTGCAATCATTATTAAATACAAAGATGAAAAAACACAGGCATCGTTGGAACTTGAAGACTTCTTACGTTAATACTTTTTGAAAAGGAACAATGGTGAAAGCTGAAATTAAAAAACACATCCAGACGGTCATTGACCGATTTGATGCCTCCTTTTATTTTTACGACCTCGACTTATTGAGGTCCCACCTAAGCGAGATGGCCGAGATCCTTGATCCGGACATCAAACTTTGGTACGCCTGCAAGGCAAATCCAATGTCCGCAATTCTAAAAGTCTTAAGAAACCTAGGCTTTGGAATCGACGTCGCAAGCTCAGGTGAGCTTCACCAAGTTCTAAATTCTGGTATCAAAGGTGAACATGTGATTGCCACTGGCCCTGGTAAGTCCAAAAGTTACCTAGAACACCTAATCAAAAATGAAGTTAAAACAATTGTAGTTGAGTCTTACAACCAGGTTATTTGGCTTAATGAAGCAGCTGAAAACTTAGGCAAGAAGGTAGATGCTTTGATAAGAGTTCAGCTTGATTGGAACGAAGGTAAAAGTGTCTTGGGTGGGGATGCAATTACTCCGTTTGGCCTAGGTCCTAAAGACTGGAAACAACACGATCTAAATCAATTTAAAAATATCAACTTCAAAGGCTTTCACATTTTTCAATGGGGAAATATTATGGAGCCAAAAAAACTTGAGGCTATTTGGGAAAAGTGTGTCGAAAGTATTTTGGAGTTGGCAAAGGAATTAAATGTCAGTGCCCAAATCATGGACCTCGGTGGTGGCCTTGGTGTTCCTTACAAAGAAGGACAAACAAAAATCAACTTCAAAGAGATTCATGACATCCTAGTGAACATTAAAAATAAGTACAAGTTGGAGACAATTTGGATGGAGCTTGGCCGCTTTACCACCGCTGAGTGTGGAAATTACTTAACAAAGATTGTCGATGTAAAGGAAGTTAGGGGGAAAAGACTTCTAGTTACAGAGGGCGGAATTAATCATTGTGCCCGAGTGGCACTTACAGGTCAGGCATTCCCTTGCAAGGCCTTGTCCCCTTCCTCAGCAAAGCTTGCCAACTTTCAAGTTCATGGACCACTTTGCACTGCCCTAGACCATCTTGGCGACTTTGATCTTCCAGAGGACTTGAAGATTGGAGACTGGTTGATTTTTACAATGGCGGGCGCTTATGGATTCACTGAATCCATGCCCTACTTTCTTTGCCACAAGCTCCCTGGAGAGGCGTTGGTATACAATAATGACTTAATGGTGCCTAGGCCGCCAAAAACCTCATACGATTGGATGATTTAATGAACTGGACTATTAAAGATCTTCCTGTAAAAGAGCTTTCAACAGGTGAAGTATTAAAAATAAAGACGTTTACCCTGAAAAATGGGCCAGGCCCACATATTCACATTCAAGCGAGTGTGCATGGAGCAGAAATACAGGGCAATGCTGTAATTTTAAAGTTAATGGAGGCCTTAAAGCATAAGACAATTAAGGGTTCAATCACTTTAATCCCTATGGCAAATCCTTATGCGACTCTAAACAAGCATGGCACTTACACATATGGTCGATACAACCCAGTCACTGGCGATAACTGGAATAGAAACTATGTCGACGTTGTTAAGGCATGTGGGTTTGATCTTGAGCGTTTTTGCAAGGCCAATATTGACACTGATTGGGAATCAATCAAAAAAGACTTTAAAGCAGATCTAAAGGCCAGTTTTACAAATTTTGTAGAAACTCTTAAAGAAGAAAATAGGCTTCAGGATAATAATAAAATCAACCTTATCCTTCAGGAGCTTGCATTGGGAGCAGATGGAATTCTTGATCTGCATACTGGGCCAACGGCAACAAGGTATCTATACAGTGCAGAGTACGAGGAAAATGTTTCAAAGCATATGCTTTTTAGGCACGTATTGGTCATTCCAAATGATTTCGCAGGAGCAATGGATGAGGCATCATTCATGCCATGGATTCATTTAAAGCAAAAGTTTAAAGAGCTAGGCAGAGAAGTTGAGTTAGACATTGAGTCCTTCACATTGGAATTTGGTTCTGAGGAAACTTTTAGAATGGATGAAGGCTCCAAAGACGTAGAAAGTATTTTAAATTATCTAAAGTTTAAGGGTGTACTTGATGAAGAGTCCCAGGCCGCAGAGCCATATTACTCAAAGTTAAAGGACTATACTACAATGTATGCACCTAGAGGCGGGCTGGTTGACTATCATGTCTCCCCAGGAGATCACTTTAAGGCCGGCGATAAGCTTGCCACATTTTACCAGATGAAGGACATAGACCCAATGGATCCCATAGCTTCCTGCTCTCACACCTTACTGGCAAAAGATGACGGTATAGTGATAAACAGATGCCCATCCAGCAATGTCCACCAAGGCATGGAGCTTTTTCAGATAATGACAAATATTTATAGATAAAAAAAGGCCTCGAAAGAGGCCTTATTTAATTTTAATTAATCCCAGTTTGAGAACATTAATACGGCCCTAGGTGGCTCGGCCATTTCACTGGCCATGACTTGATAAATGCCTGCATTGTTTTCATAGATACACATTGTTGAGCTGCCATGACTTAGAGATTTGATATCGTAATAGCGAACCGCATTCACTGTTTTATCAGAACAGCCTTTGTCTTTCATCATCATCTTTATTAGACCTGTGCAACTATCTCCATGCTCTGAATCATAATCAACAACTTCATGACTGTAAGTCATAAGTTCACAAACTTGATCCCTAGAATAAGCACTGATAGAAATAATAGCGATTGCCAATAAGATTTTCATTTAGTTATCCCCTGTTTAATTTTGAAAATTTATTACCACTGCTAAAATATCTTAAAAACTCTAAAGCGTTACTTTGAACTTTTTACAAAATTGGCAAATCGAAATCAATTGTAGTTGGACAGAACTCACTGATTAAACTTCTGAGATTCATGCTATTGCTACCATTTCGTGAAAGCTCATCTGTGCCACACCCACCTGTAAAAAATAATGTAAATTCAGGGTATTGACCATCGAGCTTGGCCGAAACTGTGGTTTCAGGAGCGTCACATATCGGGTTAGAAGTTGAAACCAGGATCTCCTGAGAAGAACCGGCAATTGCTTGCTCCAAGTTTTTTATATAGATATGTTTTGTTTTTTTATACTCAAGTTCTCCAAAGGTTTTCTTAATCTTCACAACATAGTGACCATTTTTTTTACTCTCATAGACCTTGCAGGTTTCTGTTCGGGCAAGCTCTGGAATAGTAAACCCACCAGAGGTGTTCTTTTTGATTAACCAATCATGATGATGAGTTGCAAATGCCCCAAAAGAAAACATTAAAATAGCTGTTAAACATAAAAACTTCATAATCCACTCCTCAGTTAAAATTTGTGCATTTTTACTAAGGAAGGGGTTGTAGGTAAATAAATGTAATTAGAACTAATCCAGACAGGGCCTTATCTTTGCTTAATCTTGCAAAAGAAGAGTATAACCAACATAGCGCTTGTTGATTTCACTAACATAATTAACTGGCTCAATTTTTCTCATTTTAACTAAGGCCAACTCGACATTTCTAAACCAGATATTGGGATTTAGCCCCATTTTTTTTGCAAGTTTTCGAGCACGACTGAGCCTTCCAGGCCCTGCGTTGTAAGCGGCCAATGCCATTCTAATTTGTTTTTGCTTTGGAAGCTTTTTAAAGTAAGTATCTCGAAGCCAACTAAGGTATTTCACGCCTGCATGAATATTGTTTTCAACATTGGACTTGCCTCTAATCCTTTTTATATTTACGTAAGGCTCATTTGCTGTTGATTGCTTTATTTGAAAAAGTCCAATTGCTCCCCACCGGTTAACAATTGAGGCGTTGAATCTTGATTCCTGAAACGCCAAAGACGCTAAAAGCTTCCAGTCCCAGTTATATTTCTTTGCATACTTCTTTAATAGATTATCGTAGGGTGAGATTTTAGTTTGATCCGTATTTTGATTAGTGACATATAGCGAGTCATTGAAATACTTTTGATTAATAACATTTCCAAGGTAGCTCCCCTTTTCTATTTTTGGTATAAACTTATTAATGGCGTCCAGCAATTTTTTAGAACCTTTTCTTACAGCTAGAGCAATCTTTGCTTTTTTTGATTTAAACGGCTGTGTTTTACTCAGAATTAGATTTGGGTAAACTTTAGATGCTACCTCATAAATATTAGAATCAACAAGGGTGTAATCATACTTCTTCTTAGATAGTAGGTCTAAAACATCTTCAGGACCCAGGTTCTCATTAACATCATCAATCAAGAAGAAGTCCTCCTTATGTGTACGATTCCATGACTTAATACTTTGGTAATAACTGCTACTTCTTCTGACAGCAATTTTTTCTTTAAATGGAGATTGCTCTTTTAAATCTTTTCTGGTCACAAGAAGCTCTCTTACCTCTCTAAGTGCTCTAGAGAAAGCAACTTGTTCTTGTCGAGATGGTTTAATAGTTAGATTGGCCGCTATAATGTCACCTTTTCCTTCAAGAAGCATTGGAATCAACTGATCGTAGTCCACAGGGATGAGTTCAAATTGAATTTTGAGTTCTCCTTTTTTCACATATCTTCGGTTTAACTCCTTGGTAAATTCTTTTATTAATTCATATTGATAACCGTAGTGCTTACCTTGATAGATATAATAATCAAATGAGCTTCTTGTTGTTAAAACTCTAAAGTACCTTGCTTTAACTATATCACTTAGATCATTAAACTCTTCATCGCCAAGGTGTCCTTTGAGATCCTTTGCTCCAAAGCTCAGGCCAGACAACATTAGCACCAACGTTAACAACTTCATTGGACCTCTTTCGTAATCGCTTTTTGAACATTAATAAGTGATAAAGGAGCACAGTGTCCACCCCAGCTAAAAAGATACTCTCCTTCAACTTGATTCCAATCAGAAGGTCTATTAATAAAGTCATCCTCGGAGCTCAAAATCTTAATTTTAACCCCGTTGCCTTCCCATTTTTTAAGCCAGTAAGAGAGTTTGACCTTTTTTGGGTCTTTATTAATGGTTGAAAGAAAGTTTGGATTGTGTGCGATTATAAATTCAGTAAAGTTTTCTGGTTCTTGTTCATTAAGTTCTTCTCTAGTTTCCTTTATGGCATCAAAAGACTTACGAAGCCCAGATTTGAACCCAGAGTGAAAAAGGTAGGCCGAAAAGCAATGGGCATCTTCACTTGAAACGTTTTCTGGATGGTCTTGCCAAAAAAAGTGTTTTACAAACTTTGGAAGCTTAAGAATGTAGGAGCAGTCTTCATGTGCCTTGGTCGTGTATTTAAATTTTTTGTCAAAAGCAGAAAGGGAATTCTTGATATCAAGAGGTGGCCACAGAAGTAGGACTTTATCCAGTCGGGAAAATATACGTGGATAGGACTCTTGAAAGCGTATCGAACTTGAGGCGATAAATGTTCCGAGACTTTCAGCTACAAAAACTATTTTATTAATATTTTTCACACCTATGTGATCAATGATCTCTTCTATTGCATCAAGATTATTTGCAACATCAATACTAAGAGCATTTTCCTTGGTGTATTTGGGTATGGCACTAATATAGTTTTTATTTAAGAAGTTTGGAACCATACCTACATGAAGATTGGACTTTTCAAAGTCATTTGCATTCCAATGATTGATATCTCCCTCATGGCTTCCAAAGATACCTGGAAAAAAAATCACGAGTGGTTTTACACCTTCGGCTTTGAATGAGTAAAGCTCCAATTCATTTTTCATTTGTGGCAATTTGACTTTGAAGGTGTCTCCTTTTAGTGAATTTGACCAGGCATAGCGTCTTAAAGAACCCCAAAGAGTGATAAAGTCTTTATTTTTATAAGACACAAGATCCTGCAGGGAATTAAATAGCTTTTTGGTCTCGGGCGACCAATTGGCGTGAGCATTTAAGCAAATTGTAAAAACTAAAAGTAATTTCAGCATGAGCTATATTGTACATCAAGTTTCCGTATAGTTTTAGGGCCATAAAATTTGTTTGGAATATTCGGTCAAGGGAGTGAGTTTTTAAAAAAAAATGCATTATTTGAGTAAAAATCAATACTTGACACCTCTTGTCAATTTTTCAAAATGCTTCATAATATAAGTATGAAAAACTCAAAAACAATCACTTGGGAAAATGCTTTAGAAACCTGTATGCCACTAATTCGGAAGTTGGCATCACAAATGGCAAGGGTGCCTAATTCTGTGATAGATCGCGATGATCTGATCAACTGTGGTCTCATTGGCCTTATGGAGGCAACAAAAAGCTATAATGACTCGAAGGATGTTAAGTTTTCCACATTTGCCTACTTCAGAATAAAGGGCTCAATGCTTGATGAGGTTAGAAAGTACCAAACTCATAAACGAAACGTGATTGAAAAACACAGGAAAATTCAAAATGCTAAACGTGAGCTTTTACACTCAAAGGGAAGCGTTAAAAATAAAACCCTCTCGGAGACTTGTGGTTTACCAAAAAAGGAAATTGAAAAAATTAACAAAATTGTTTCACTCAAAATTGTAGATGCTGACATTAGCAACCAGGCAAGTGAAGATGAAACACCAGAAAATGTTATTCAACTAAAGCAGCGGAACGAAAACCTCCAAAGGGCCGTTTCAAAGCTTCCTCCAAATGAACAGAATGTCATAAACTTTAGATTTCATCGAGAGCTCAGATTGAAAGAGATTGGACAAAGGCTTCAATTAAGCGAGGCAAGAGTTCACCAGTTAGAGAAGAGTGCTCTTTTTAAGCTAAAAGACATTTATAAAGACGATGATTTTGACAAGGCCGCCTAAAAGATGCTGGTCTTGTAATTTTATATTTACACACAATATAACTGTTATCCAACCCTATTAATGCTTTGGAAAGCTCCCATGTGATACCATTTACGCATGGAACAAATATGCGCAGTCTTTCCATTGCACAACTCTATAACCTTAAAGAAGATTCCACTTCCTTATCATGTGTTTGAACAAAAATACACACAGATGATGCATGACTCATTCTTAACAAATCAAAGAGTGGCCGTAATGCCTCCGAGGGGTTCAGACTTTAAGAATAGAGTTTGTATCGCCGGAATTCCTATGCTCTTGCAAAAGTATGAAGATGGAAGGATGGATGTCGTTATAACTGGTGTTGAGAAAGTGAGGTTGACCGAAAGAGTACAAACCTTTCCATATCTTCAGTATAAATACGAAAAAATCTTTGAAAATGAAAAGGTGACATTAAAAGAAGACCTTTCACTTTTAAGAGAGCTTCTTTGGAGTGAGATAGCCAAGCAGCCTCACTTTGAAACCCAAAAAACTCAGTTGAGAAAAATATTGCAAGATCCGGAGTCTATTATTAATTACACAGTGTTGCTTTTGGTTAGAAATATCCAAGAGCGAGAGAAGCTCATGGTGATCAACTCTTTTGATGCTAAGATAAAAACACTTATAGACACACTCGCTCCAAAGAGGTACGACCTCTCCCCTTTCCTACACCCAATCATAATGGACAATAATCCATAAAACTCAGCGCACCTTGATTGACAGCATCATTATTGATATTTACTTATTATGAATTTAAAAGACATCAATTGGAACCAAATTTACTACTTCTATGAAGTGGCCAGGAAGCAATCCCTCAAGAAGGCCTCGAAGGTTTTGGGTGTATCGAGTGCCACTTTAAGTGAGCATATTAAAAAACTAGAAAAGACACTGGGCTTTGATCTATTCCATAGAAACCACAAAGGTCTCATACTCTCAAAAGATGGAGACTCACTTTTTGAGTACACCAAAGACATGTTCGAAACAGGACTTAGGATGGTGGATAGTATCTCCACTTCCCCTCTAGGTGGATATCCTGTAAAAGTTGGAGTCTTGGACACTGTAAGTGATATTAAATCTCTACAATTTATTTCACAATATTATGACACTTACGCTCCTTACGGCATTGTCCACACAGGACGGGAGTATAACTCCGACAAACTTCTAGACTCACTACTGCAAGGACAGTTTGACTGGATCATTACCACATCAAGGCCTAAAGGAAAGATGATTGATTCAGCAGAGATCGACAAATTCACAATAGCATTTTGCTGCTCCAAACACTTAAAAGAGCGTTTCAAAGAAGAAAGAGATATGTTTTCCGCAGTTCCACTTGCCTTAAACAACTGGGATCACACTTTAAATAAGAATGTTATTAAACACCTCCAAGACCATAACGTGTCAGTAGAGGAAATCCTTGAAACAGACCATAGGGAACTTGCTTTAATGCTGGCCGAGCGCGGAAGGTGTATTACAGTAGTAGACAGAGAAGTTATAAAAGAACAAGGCTGGCTTAGCAATATCCACATCTTCGATTTAGGAGAAGAGCCAATAGAGATTCCAATTTATTGTGCTTGGAAAAAGTCCACCAATAAAATGATTTCCACCCAAAAGCTTGAGCAATTAATTCACATGTCGACCAAGCCGATGGAATACAACAATCCAGAGCTTATGATTAAAATTGCCGAGATACCAAAAGACAAGCTTCAGGAAAAAGAAAAGAAAGGCAAGTCTTAAATGGACAAACAAATTCAAGTCACCAAGCAGTGGCTTAAAGAAGTCGTGGTTGGTTTAAACCTTTGTCCCTTTGCTAAGGCTCCTCTAGAGAACAACACTATAGAGGTCGTTTCTTGCAAATTGGATGACCTATTTAATGTCTTCACTCTCGAGCTTGAAAAGCTGAATGATCAAAGTTTTGAAACAAGCTTAATCGTTCTCGAGAACAGTTTGGACTTCGTCTCTTTTTATGATGAGTTCACCACTTTAGAACAAATTTTGGAAGATAACGCTCTTGAAGAATACTTCCAGCTTGTCGCCTTTCACCCAGAGTTTGTTTTTCAAGGCCTGGAATTCGATGACTTGGCAAATTTTGTAAACAGGTCCCCATACCCAACAATTCATATACTTAAAAAGTCATCTTTTGACATGCTCAACCTGGCAGAGAATGCAGGAGAGGAGATAAGCTTTTCCAACGAGCGTTTACTAAAGTCTCTATCATCAGAAAAGCTAAAACAGCTTTTTCCTTGGCTAAAGCTTTAGGACTTCCTGCCCGGTTGGATATCCTCACTTATTAAGTTATACTTCGACTATGAAAACATTAATTATAGCACTCACTTTTATCCAATCATTGGCCTATACAAGTCCACAAAAGTTCATATGCACTGATGGTTATATTTCAAACCTTCGATCTGGACCTGATGCAAACGCTGGACTTGTAACTCAGCTTCCGAAGTACACCCCCCTTATTGTGCTTGAGGAAAATGAAGGGTGGACTAAAGTAAAGAGTAAATCTTTTGAAGGATGGATTTTCAACAAACTCTTAGACAATAGCTATACATGTGTCTTATCAACAAAGTCGTATAAGACTCACGAGTCTTACACATCCTCCACTGAGCATAAATATAGAGAGAATGTTCTTACAGGCGAAGGTTTCAAAATTTTACAGACAGAAGTTGGAATGACCAAAGTCAAGGATAAGTCAGGAAACGAGTTTTGGCTTGAGAACCATATTCTTTGGCCAAAGAACAACCTTAAATCTTTATCGCTTTAAGCATACTTGTAGAGAATACAGTTTCGATGTTCTTTTATTGAGACAGAAAGCCAAGGCGCCGTCTGCTGAATTAAGGAGTTTATTCCTCTTCCCCTGGCAATTACAGTAAACTTTCTTTTTTCATCTGCTAAGACTTCTAGTTTCGCTAGAAGCTTTTTCATATCAGGCAAGTTTCCAAAGTCGTATATAAAAAAAAAGTCGGCCACTGGCAGCTTAAATGACTCTGAGGCAATATTTTTCTGAAAAAGCTTTGAGTTATTTAAACCAAGACCAACATAGGATTCATTTCCTACATCTACTCTCTCCCCTGCCATTTCATAACCAGTAAATACACACTTAGGATATAGCTTTCCAAGAAGAATTCCCAATCTGCCATAACCAGCTCCAAGATCAATAAAGTGATCATTTTCTTCTGGCCCAAGCTCTTCTATCAATTCTAAAAGCTCGGCATAGGGAGTCTGTAGTTGAGCAGGATTTAATCCCACCCAGGTAAGACTTCCATCATGCAAGGCCGCTGACCAGGATTCTACAGTACCGGCCCCTTGTAACTTTTGTGCTTTTTGTCGCATGCCCTTTTCAGTATCAATGACATCTATTCCCAAAATGCTATCGATCATGGCCGAGTGAAGCTGGCTATCTTGATAATCATCGAGTGGGTAAGAGAAAAAATCGTTTTTTTCAACGTAGTTTTGAGTACTTACATCACTATTTTGGGCCAACTCCCTATAGTCATCAAGAGTTTTTAGTTCTAATTCGTTCTGCATGTATTTTAGGTATCTTACTCAACGCAATAGTTCAAATTGTAGTGAAAACCTGATATGCATAGGAACCATTTAATTTGCGAGAATCTATGAATTACAGTGACGACTTTTTAAAAGAAATGCCCAAAACTGACCTCCATATCCATTTGGATGGCTCCATTCGACTTGAGAGTATGATCGAAATGGCCAAAAACGCCAAAATTGTTCTACCTTCCGACTCAGTAGAAGGCCTTAAGGAGCAAGTTTATAAAGAAAAGTATGCAAACTTGGGTGAGTATTTGAGGGGATTTCAATACACCTGCGGCGTTTTAAGGGACATGGAAAACCTTGAGCGAGCTGCATATGAGCTTGCTTGGGATAATATAAATGAAGGCGTGAGTTATATCGAGCCAAGATTTGCACCTCAGCTTCTGATGGACCCTGAAAAGGGAATTGAAATGGAAGAAATACTAACTCGAGTTGATGATGGGCTAAAAAGAGCTCAAAAAGAATACAATAACTCAAAGCCAGTGAAAGAGGATGGACTCCCTCCATTTCATTACGGAATCATATGCTGTGCAATGAGGGCTTTTGGCCCAAAAGGTTACTCGCCCTACTACACAAACTTGTTTTCTTCCCTGAGATATTTAAAATCTTCGGAAGTCATTTCCTTGGCCGCGTTGGAGCTTGCAAAGGCATCTGTAAAATTGCGAGACACAAATGGACTTCCTATTGTGAGTATTGATCTTGCAGGCCAAGAAGAAGGTTTTCCGGCCAATAACTTTAAGGCGGCATATGAACATGTACATAAAAACTTCATGCATAAAACAGTGCATGCCGGGGAGGCATACGGTGCAGAAAGTATATTTCAGGCCATAACAGAATGTCAGGCAGACAGAATAGGACATGGATACTCTTTATTTATGCCTGAGAGAATTCTTGATCCAGCAATAAAGGACAAGAACACTTATATTAAAAACTTAGCTTCTTACATAGCTGATCGAAGGACAGTAATTGAGGTGTGTCTTACAAGCAACATGCAAACAAATCCTGAGATCAAAACGATTAAAGAGCACAAATTTAAGGACATGCTCGAGAACAGGATGGCCGTAAGTATTTGTACAGATAACAGGCTGGTATCAAACACTACAGTAACAAATGAGTTCAGACTTGCTGTTGATAATTTTGAAATCCCAGTAAAGAGACTTAAGGATATTGTGGCCTATGGGTTTAAGAAGAGCTTTTTCCCAGGAAGTTATGTTGAGAAGAGACAATACGCAAAGAACGCTATGCTTTATTTTGACAAAATTGCTAAAAAACACGGAGTGCTTTAATGCTTCCTAAAGTTTACACCCTAACTTTAAATAAGGTTGAACAAGATCTCCAAGCTTTAGGCAACGCGCCTGATACGGCCGGCATTGTTCTAAACCTGATTTATAGAAGCAGACATAAAAGCTTTGAGCAGTATTCGCAACTATCCCAGAAGGCCAGAGATCACTTTAAAACAAACTACGAACATGAACTGCCAACGATTGTTAGAAGACAAAACTCCACCGATGGCACGGTAAAGCTTCTTCTTGGACTTGAGGACGGTGAGAGTGTTGAATCGGTACTTCTTCCATTTTACAAGAAGTACACCCTGTGTGTCTCTTCACAAGTGGGCTGTGCAATGAACTGTAAGTTCTGCTTTACAGCAACACAAGGCTTTAAGAGAAACCTTAGACCTCATGAGATAATTGGACAGGTACTCAAGGCAAAAGAGGTTCTAAAAAAGATGGGAGAAAAAAGAGACATAGCCAACATCGTATTCATGGGTCAAGGTGAGCCTCTACACAACTTTGAAGCTTTAAAAGAAGCAATAAGTATTCTCACAGAACCCAAAGGCCTGGGACTTGGAAAAAGAAGTATAACAGTATCCACATCAGGATACCTTCCAGGCCTAAAACGATTTGAGGAGCTTGGTGGTGTGAACCTTGCCCTTTCATTACACTCAACAAATGACGAAGTGAGAAGCAAACTGATTCCAATCAATAATCGCTACCCACTTAATGATGTGCTTGCTCAAATAGATAGACTTGAAAGACATGAGAGACAAACGGTTGAGTATGAATACCTTCTTATCGATGATTTAAACGACTCAGAAGAAGATGCAAAAGACCTAGCACGTGTTCTCAATACAAGAACTCATATGATAAATATTATTCCATTTAACCCCTTCCCTGGTTCAGAGTTTAAACGGCCAATGCCTGAGCGCGTAGAAGAATTCAAACAATGGCTGGTTGAAGAAGATGCAAGGGTTATGGTTAGAAAGACCAAAGGCGATGATATTTTAGCGGCCTGTGGCCAATTAAAGTCTTAGAGGAGATTAAAATGAATATTCTTATCACTGGAACAAGCTCTGGAATCGGCCTTGGACTGGCCAAGCACTTTAGTGAAGCTGGACATAAGGTCTATGGGATCAGTAGAAGAGAAACAAAAATAAATAATGATAACTTTCATCACCTATCACTTGATCTTCTTGACTACCCGGCAGTTCAGTCAAAGTTACCAGAGTTCGTTTCAGATATAGATTTAGACCTCGCTATCCTTAATGCCGGCGTGCTTGGCAAGATTCAACCGATGGCCAAAGCAGAGCTTGATGAGCTTAAAAACACAATGGAGCTAAACCTATGGTCACAAAAGGTTTTACTAGACACTCTCCTATCAAACAATAAATTGGAGACAGTCATTGGAATCTCATCAGGTGCGGCAGTTAACGGCAATATGGGCTGGAGTGGATATAGTCTCTCAAAAGCAGCATTCAATATGCTTATTCAACTATATGCTAAAGAGTTTGAAGACACCAAGTTTTACGCCTTTGCTCCTGGACTGGTAGACACCAACATGCAAGACTACCTTTGGGAAGTGTCTGAAGAAAAATACCCTTCAGTTAAGAAGCTTCACGATGCACGCGGCACAGAGAACATGCCAAAGCCTGAAGAGTTTGCCAAAAAATTCGAGTCTGCCCTACCTAAATTACTCAAACTTGAGTCCGGTGAATTTGCAGATTTGAGAAAAATATAGCAAATAGTTTGCCCAGCAGTGTTTTAAACAGGTTCGGGTCTAATTGGTATAGATACATGAAAGCTTGTGCCCTTACCAAGCTCACTTTTAACGGAAATTTGACCGCCATGACCTTCTACTATTTGTTTAGTAATAAAGAGGCCTAGCCCTAGTCCGCTTGTTTTTCTTGATGAAGTGGCCCTTATATACTTTTCAAATATCAGACTCTGTTTTTCTTTGGCAATACCTGGCCCATTATCCTTAAATTCCAGATTTAAAAAGGATTCATCTCTTTTACAAAGAATCTGCAATTCACTACCGGCAGCGTATTTGCCAGCATTTAATATAATGTTAACAAAGACCTGTTCAATCTGATTTCTATCCCAGAGGACCTCAATTTCTTCTTCAAAGCACAGCTTAACTTCTAGCCTTGACTCCTCAAGACTAAAGGAGTGCTGCTTCACAATTCCTTGGGTGAATTCTTCAAGTTTAAAAGGTGCAAATACAGGATTAGCAGCACCGGAACGAATCCTTGTGATATCTAGTAAGTTTGAAACTAGTTTATCTAGACGTGAAACCTGTTGCTCGGTCATATTAACAGTTTCAAGAAGTTCATTTTGTGGAGTATCAGAAGAGAGTTGCATTCCCAAAATTTCCAACTGAAGACTTAATGTGGTGAGTGGAGTTTTAAGCTCGTGCGAAGCTATTGATAAAAACTCATCCCTGCTAGCAACTGCAGCTTTCAACTCATTTCCAGTTTGCTCAAGCTTCTGTGCATTTATTTTCTCCTCATGGATATCGGTGTTTGTTCCAAACCAACGAGTAAGATTTCCAGCACTATCAAAAATAGGGATGGCCCTTGTTAAAAACCATCTAAATGCTCCATCTTTTCTTCTTAACGGAAAAGTCAATTCCCAGGGTTTTTCTTGATTCCAAGCATCTTTAACAAATTCCACAATCTTATCAACGTGGTCAGGATGGTGTACTTTTGTCCACCCCCATCCTTCCATTTCTTCAATGCTAGTCCCTGTGTATTCATACCAACGATCATTATACCAGTGAATCCATCCCTCTGAATCGGTCATCCAGGCAAGTTGAGGTATTGAGTTGGCCAGGGCCCTCATTTCATTTTCTCTATTTTTTAAGTTCTCTTGTGCTTTTCGTTCTTTTTTTAGGGCAACTTCTTTTTCAGAAACGTCACGTACAACTGCCAGCAAATGCTTTTTGCCGCCAAATAAGATTGGAGATCCGACGACGTCTATAAAAAAGGGTTCACCATTTTTGCGAACATGTCTGGCGGAAACATTAAAACGTTTGCCGTTTTGGACATCTATCACAAACTTTACAAACTTCCCTATGTCCCCAGGGTGTACGAAGTCTGTACCAGTTAAACCTATCATTTCTTCATATGGATAGCCGTGCATATTACAGCATGCTGGGTTTGCTTCTACTAAAATTCCATCTTCGTCAAAAATCATAAAGGCGTCATTTGCAGTTTCAAAAATCCCCTTGTACTGTGCCTCCTGCTTCTCAAGTTCGCTAGTTTTTTGCCTTAACTCTTGCTCTCTAAGCTTATTTTCATGAATGTCAGTGTTTGTTCCAAACCATTGAAGAATTTTTCCGTTTCTATCCCTAATTGGCACGGCCCGACCAAGATGCCAGCGAAATTCACCATCATGTCTTCTTAGCCTATACTCGATTGAATAATCCTCCCCGGTGCTAAGGGAATGACTCCACCTCTTGATGGTTCTTTCTAAATCTTCTGGGTGGTGCATACTTTGTGATTTCCACTTCCAACCGATTTGGTCATTAGGTGCAAGTCCAAAATAAGCATAATGTCTGGAGTTAAAATAAGTTATATTTCCCTTTTCATCTGAGATGAAGGCCATTTGAGGCATAGCATCTGCATACTTCACATGAAGATTCTCTTTTTCCCTATATAGACTCTCATGGATCTTTTTATTGGTAATATCTTTAAATAGAGCATAAATACCACCTTCACTTGGGTGAACCTCTACTTGAAACCATGTACTTAAGGGTGCATAGAACTCTGAAAAGCTGATACTTTGATTCTGAGAAAAAACTTTTTGGTAGATACCAATCGTTGGACTGTCTTTAGTTTCGGGAGTTGAGAAGTATAAATCAATCAAATTATTTCCAATTTGGTCTTCTCTGCTTAGGCCTGCAATGGATTCCTGAACTTTATTAACTTGGACTATGGTGAAGTTTTTATCAATAGAAATAAATCCATCGGTTAGGGTGTCTAACAGGTCTTGATCGTATAATTTCATTAATTACCCAGTCCAAGGACTTCTATTTCTTTTAGAAGTTGGTTAAATCTAAATGGCTTGCTGATAACTTTATGAATGTCATAATTTTTAGCGTTAGGCCTATCCTCTCCAGCAGAAAGAACAATCACGGGAATATCGGCCAGTTCTCTATCTTGTGCTCGTGATTCTAAAAACTCAAAGCCATCCATTACAGGCATCATTAGATCAAGTAAGATTAATCCGATATCATTTCCATTTTTAACCATCGATAGTCCGGCCTCACCATTACTTGCAGTGAGGACTTTATAGCCTTTAAGATTTAGGATTTTTTTAACGGTCTCTAATATGGATAAATCATCATCAATAATAAGTATGCTCTTCAGTGCCATGAGTTTCCAAGTTTAGGTTTCTGCAGTTCTAATTTAAACCTCTTTACTGGTTAAAGTATAGGACAATAACTCCTCAAAAGGCTAATTAACTTGAATTATGACCGACAGAGCTTTAGTAAAAACAAATATCATTTATAAACCTTTAATCCCAGTGCGCTCTCTAACATTTTAAACACAGCTAATTCCAAAAAGGGATTGCAACTTCTATTATCACTAGAGAATAAGAAAACTAGTACTAGAGAACAAAAGAAAACCATTTTTCTACATACTGGTCGACTTTCTTTAACCTGCTTTAATCTAAAAATTTTGATGTCAACTATTTGATGAAGCTTGCTTCACAGTTAATAAAACTTACTGGCAGTTTTATTTTCGCACCCTCGTATTGATTTGAAAGCTTTACTATTACATCCAACGCTTCTCTGATTATTTTGTTACTAGGGCGTTGTGGTTGCTTCTTCTCAAGGCCTTTATTGAGAACATCCTTAAAACTTGAACCTGTTTTCATGCTTAATGAGGCCGCCTCCTCTATTGAAGAATACACCCAAAACAATTTATATCGCTCATTAAGCCAGGACAGTTCGGAGTCCGGTATATACTTGGACAAGGGAAGTTTTTTAAACTTATCTTGGTAGGTGTATGTTCTGCCAACCCATAAAAGATTATCTTCCTGCCCACTGGGGGTAAAGTTTTTAAGGTCATCCACAAGAACCACTTGGTTTAGGTTCTTATTTACTATTGTAAGATCCTTTTTAAATCGCTCGCTAAATCCCAAGTTTTCATCAGTAGACACCACACTTAGGTCTTCCCTGCTTAGAACTTTGTAAGCAACATCAAGCGCAGTTTTATCTTTTAGAGGAAGTATAATTTGTTTTAAAAGCTCTTCATTTCTAAGTTTGTCTCCCCCGCTAAAAAATGAAACTCTGAACCGCGGGTCTTTAAAAAGAGAAGCAATTACCTCCTCCGCTCCATCGCTTACACGGTAGTACTCTCCCTGTACCAGATAAACTCTAGCTTCATTTTTCATAGTTTCATCAACTGGGTAAACTAGAGTCCAATCTATATCAAAAACGATATCAATCTGTGCCTGAGCGGCACTTATCACGAAGAAAATAAAAAGGTAAATAAGCTTCACTTAAACCTGATCGGAATAAATGGAAAAACAGTTTAGATTGCTAGAATCAGTTAAGTAGTTGAATTAACACATATGGCTGTATAATTAGAAATTTAAAATTCTTTTCATTTGCCGTTTTTTCCCACTCTTTTTGGTGAGGCTCATCAACCTTTACAAGCTCTTCGTTGTCTAACATCAGCTTCACTTTTTGAGTATCGTCAGTGGCAAGGGCAACTCCAACTTCTTCCAGTTCTACTTTGTTAACTAGAAATACAGCTCCACGTTTATAGTGATCTTCCAGCATTGCCCACGAGGCCTGATCTACTTCTTCTTTCAGTTTGTCTTTTAGTTCTTTGCTCATGCTTACCTAATACATTTGCAATCACTTCTTGAAAAGGTTTTTCAAGCGCTATCATGGCAACTGCAAACAGAGTGATAGTACAACCTATAAGCCCTTTGAAACCAATGCCCTCATCCAGAACAAACCACCCCATAGCAGCACCAAGTGGCGACTCCATAAGAAACACCAATGCAACGATATGCGGCTCAATAAATTTTTGTGAGCGCATTTGTAGAAAGAAGGCAAGTGCGGTTGAGAAAACTCCCATAAATAACAGCCCCCAAAAGGCCTGATCGCTTACCGCCCCCATCATGAAGTCCTGAATTGGCCCTGCCCCCTCTAAAATAAAGGCAAGTGGAAGTGTGAGAGCACAAACTCCCAACATTTGGAGAACATTGAATACACCAGAACTTCTAAAAACATCAGAAAAGTGTCCAACACTCAATATGTGCAGGGCAGAAAAGAAGGCACATCCCAAGGTGAGTGCGTCTCCATAGTTAAAATTCCTAAAATCTAGCTCCATCAAGAGACAAACCCCACCAAATGCAATTATGGCCATCATACAATAATAGAGACTTACTTTCTTTTTAAAGAATGCATTTGCAAGAATTGGTGTCATAAAGGCATATAAGATGGTGATGAAGCCACTTTTTGCCACAGTGGTATATTGAAGACCTTTAATTTGTAAAAACATCATTGCTGCTAGACAAAAAGAGCAAACTCCCACGGCCTTTAATTCTCTGGAACTGAAGCTTACCTGCCTATTTAAGAAAAGAATTGGTGAAGTTGCAATAAAGGCAACAAAGAACCTAAAAAAGCAAACCCACATAGGCCCCATGGCCTCTAATCCAAATCGGCTTCCTATAAATCCAGCACCCCAAAAAAATGCCGCTAAAAATGCACAACAGTAAGCAATTATCATAAGGTTTTTTTTATCCTAAAAACCAGACAAAGACACTAGGGTTGAAAATTTGCCAAACCTAGATATATGCTAATTTGCAGGCCAAGCAAATTTGTCCCTAATTAATCAATATAGCGGCGTGTTCATTCTATTGTTATGATTAGTGTATGAAGAAAAATAAAGCTCAACTATTAGTTCGCCAGGCAAGAAGTGAAGATGTTCCTGAGATTATTAATCTTAATAACAAGGTATATCCGAATCTACCCCCCTACCCACCTGAAATGATCCTGGGTCAGATAACCAACTATGCAGAGGGTTGCATGGTGGTGGAATTAAATGGAAATATTGTGGCCTACAGTGCCTCAATTCGTCTTTCAGAGAAAAAGGTTAAAAGAAAGCACACCTGGAACTCTGTGACTGGGGGAGGTTTTGGTACTACTCACGAAAAAGATGGTGAGTTTCTCTACGGATACGAAATCTTTGTAGATCCGGAACAGAGAGGCCAAAGAATTGGCCAACGGATATACAACGCCAGAAAAGAGTTAGTAAAACACTATAGGCTCAAGGGAATTGTGTTTGCCGGAAGAATCCCCAATTATAGAAAGAGGCATAAGCGTGTTGCCAATGTTGAAGAATATATCGAGAAGGTAAAAAATAAAACCTTTAGAGATCCTGCATTAGGCTTTCAGCTAAGAAATGGTTTTGAAGTCCTTGGTGTTTTAAAGAACTACCTTCCAGATGACAAAGAGTCTATGGGCAATGCAGTTCATTTAATGTGGCTAAACCCTGAGTATAACCAAGATAGCCTGATTAAAGGACAACCCCCTCAAAAGAACGTTGTGCGTCTTGCTACTGTCCAGTTTCAACAAAGAAAGATCAAAAGTTTTGAAGAGTTTTCTGAGATCGTTCGCTACTTTGTGGATGTGTCCTCAAACTATAATTCAGATTTTGTGGTTTTTCCTGAATACTTCACAATGCAGCTTCTATCGATCGACAATGAAGAGGTAAAACCTCACGTTGCGATTGAGCGAATGACTGAATACGCCGACGATGTAAAGAGCCTTTTAAGGGATCTTGCCATAAAATACAATATCAACATCATTGGCGGCTCCCACCCTAGTACCATGAAAGACGGCTCTATTAAAAATATATCGTATATTTGCTTAAGAAATGGAGAGCTTCACGAACAGGCCAAAATCCACCCCACACCAGATGAGGCCTACTGGTGGAACATTCAAGGTGGTGACAAGATTAAAGTCATCCCAACCGACTGCGGACCTATCGGAGTTTTAATCTGCTACGACAGTGAGTTTCCAGAACTCACAAGACACCTTGTTAATCAGGGTATTCAAATTTTATTTGTTCCATTCATGACAGATGAGAGACAAAGTTACTTAAGAGTAAGGTACTGTTGTCAGGCAAGAGCTGTGGAGAATCAAATTTATGTCGTTATGAGCGGAAATGTTGGAAACCTTCCAAAAGTAAGCAACATGGACATTCAGTATGCTCAAAGCTGTATACTAACTCCATGTGACTTTCCATTCTCCAGAGATGGCATTGCAGCGGATACAACACCAAACGTTGAGACAGTTGCATTTGCAGACTTAAGACTTGATGCTCTATTAGAAGCCAGAAACAATGGTACAGTCCAAAACTTAAAAGACAGAAGGCATGATCTTTATTCTGTGAAATGGCACAATTCTAAGTAACTTTTCTTAAAAAGGTCTAGCTTTCAGTCTTTCTATAAAAAAGCCTCAAAGAAACTTTGAGGCTTAATTAAAGTTAACAAATGATTTTTTAATAATTTAAGAAGTTTAATTATTGAGTTTATTTAACTCTTTTAACTTATGCCTCAAAGCTTCAATTTCTTTTCTTTTTTCCCCACCTTTTTAATTTCTGGACACAGAATACTAATTTTAGGACGTTGGTCATCAGAGCTACATCCAAGTGCGGAAGCACTGTTATGAGCAACCTGGGCAAAGTAAATATAACTTAATTGTGCATCAGCTTTATTTATTAAATTCTTTTAGAGTTGTTCCAATTCACCATTGACTAATTTCATCTCGGCAAGACAGTTCTCTGCATCCTTAATCGCCTGTCTTTGTTTTAAAGATGCCTAACCTTTAAAGACGTTCCATTCCCTGTTAACTAGGATAAGAATCACAATAATCTCAATGGTAAAGTAGGTATAATCCCATTTTCCAATTTGATCAGTATGTAACAACAAAACAAGGAGCGTTGAAATACAGTACAAGATATTTGCACAAATGATCGGTAGAAGTAGTGTTTTTTTGTTTTGACCAAAAAGGTAGCAAAGAAAAGAATAAGTGGAGAAAAGAAGTGCAATACCACCTAATAGGTACAACATAAAATGCGGCATTTTTATAAAGTGCAGGACAGGAAGTATAACTCCAAGTAGGAAAGCACTTACCAAAGCTCCCAGTGAGTCAACGAGAAAGATCCTTCTGATAGTAACATTCATCAAAACATCATAGCACATAAAAAGCAGGGATCACTTTCTTAAAAAACACCTAATTTAGGCTTCTTTCAATTTGCTCTGTTTTATTAAATCTTTCCTAAGTTCTTTAGCAAAACATCCCAGGAATCTTTAGCCGCCTTCTCATCATACTCAAGCGGCATTTTAAACTTCTTGCCTATCTTTGAAGCTTCAGGATTGGTAAAAGCGTGTTTTGCACCTACATAGTTTTTTACCGTATAATCAATGTCTGCCTGTTTAAGTGATTTCTCAATACCTTTCAGTTGTTCCTCAGTGATCATAGGGTCTGCAGCACCATTAAAGATTAATACTTTTGGATTATCTCCTCGTTTGGGTATGTCGTATTTCTCAGGAAGCCCACCGTGAAAACTTGCTACCAAGTCTAGTGGCACCCCACTTTTTGCCATCTGAAGAACGACTGTTCCACCAAAGCAAAAGCCAATTGCTGCAATTTTATCATTATTTACGTCGTCTCGGTCTTTAAGAATCGATAATGCTTTCTTAAACTTCTTTTCAAGCCCATCCATATCGCCCATTGCGCTAGAAGCAAACTCTTTTGCCTTTTTGGGATGAGTGGCGACTTTCCCCTTACCGAATAGATCAATTGCGAATGCTACATAACCCTTTTCAGCAAGTTCTTTAGCTCTCATTCGTGGATATTCATTGTGGCCCCACCACTCATGGACAACTAACACGCCCGGGAACTTCTTACCACCACCAGGAGAAGCGATAAAGCCTTGATAGCTCTCATTACCAATCTTGTATTCGAATTCTTTGGTTTCGACTCCAAAAACACTCGCACAACACATAAATACAATAAATAATTTTTTCATAAGCTGAATATGACAGAGTAAAATCAAAAAGACACATAGACATACTTTTGACGAATGCCAAAACAGTAAGCCCATGTTAAGCTTAATCTGTGAAAATTGAAATTTACCCAGACCTAAATTCATGTCCTCGTGACCTAAGTACCTTGAAAAGTCCAAACCCTCTCCAGGATCCAACTTTTTATAAGCTTTGCGAGAGAGCAAAGATAGTTGGTCCAGCGACAGGTTGGAGTCCTATATATTTCCTAGCAATAAAAGATGATAAAGTTGCAGGTTTCTTACCGAGTTATATCAAAAGCGATAGTTATGGCGAATTTATTTTTGATTGGGCCTGGGCCGACCTATACCAAAGACACGGCCTGCCTTACTATCCAAAATTGGTCACAGCACTTCCATTCACTCCAGTAAATGTATCAAAGATTTTAGCAGACTCCCAAGAAACAGAAAGAGCTCTTCTAGCGGCATATGATTCACTATTAAGCACAAATGAGGCCCTAAGCTCTTCTCACTTTCTATTTGCAACGAAACAACAACTGACCATCTTAGAGAGCTTAGGTCATTTTAGCCGAAAGACAATTCAATACCACTTTGATGTAGACTACAAAGACTTTGAAGAGTTTCTAAATGACCTAAAAGCAAGAAAAAGAAAACAAATAAAAAAGGAAAGGCT
>Ga0208568_1000239_pt1 | contig 22588 bp, 22 predicted proteins | sample DeeseametaMP2969_FD_184165 | JGI IMG/M metagenome (GOLD analysis project Ga0208568, IMG submission 184165) | Marine microbial communities from the Deep Atlantic Ocean - MP2969 (SPAdes) | ecosystem: Environmental > Aquatic > Marine > Oceanic | place: South of Funchal, North Atlantic Ocean... | reverse complement strand
ACAACATATACGAAATCAAGCTAACAATAAAAGCGGAAATTGAGAATATCGGCTGAGTGGTCCGAGTGGTCAATTTGTAAAACCGAAAGGTCTCCGTTTCAAACCTTTTTCTTAGGCTTAAATGTGCTTGTCTGACAAGGTAAGTGTCCGACTATATTGAGAAAAGGGAGTCTCCTCCAAAATAATGAGCCTCTGCGTAACCCAATATGCAGAGGCTTTTTTTTTGAGACCTTCCTAATTAAGGATCTAGGGATCTAAAAAGTTAATGGCTCTGCTGATCAAGGTATTCAGTAACTTATAAAATAAATGGTGAGGTTTTAGAGGTGTATGTTTTTGAAATAACACCTCATAAATATTAAGGGATTATTATGAGTCAGAAAGATTTTGTTAGAGCAAAAATTAATAAGAAGCTGACACCTGGGCAAATGCTCAAAACTCTTCGAGAGCTGCAAGAGCTTTCTCAGGCAGAACTTGCTGAACTAGCAGGGATGAGTCAGAGTAATATTTCCGCACTTGAGAGTGGTGTGCGCCAAATTGGTAGAGAGAGGGCCCTGGCACTTGCTATAGCATTAAAAGTGCACCCTGCGGTGATTCTGTTCCCAGACTTCGATTTAAAGGATGTTGCTTAAACTTTAGCCTGGTTTCAATACAGATCATTGCCTTTGTAATCTCATTGATGTGTTAGAATGGGGTATGATCTTACAGGTTACAAAGTGCCACAACTTAAGCTTCTCAACACTATATAGAATTGAGTTGAGAGACCTTCTCTATAAAATGAAATCCCAGCTTACGGCTGTAGAAAGAGGCATCTCAAGCCTTGGGGTGCGCTTAGTAAAATAGCTAGAAAAGCACGCTTTTCTGGCCATGAATAGAAATACAAAGAGCTTAATAACACGGTTTGGATATAAACCATTGGCTTTTTGACAACCGCAGTTCAATCACTAAATAAGGTACCTATATGAAATCAAAAGCTGCAGTTCTAATCTTAAATTATCAAAATACTGGCACTTATGCGCCCCAGTGGAGTTCTTTACCAAATATTTTGTGGCTAAAGATTCTTAAGGGTTTCATCTATGAGGGATGTGATAGTTTTGGCCTGCGCAATGTTAGCAGTAAAGATGACTTGCGGGACTTTTTCATTTTTCAAATTGGTGGGGATGTAGAGTATCTTCAGTGTGTTGATTATTCTCCTCTCTCAGTACCGGGCAGTGTCACCGACCCAGAAAACTATACCGAAAAAATCGCCCTTTTTGCTTTAGATGATTACACAAAAAAGGCCATATCTTTTCCTTGTTTTGGCGATTGGTATTGTACAAGCGACTATTTACCTAGTGATGAAATTAGTTTCTTTATTGAGGGACAGTGTTTTATGACAGCAGTTCCTTATGAAAATATGGTTTGGTTTTGGAATCTTGATAATGAAATTTATCAAGCTCTGTGTAAAGTTGATAGCTCTATTCCTAGTAATTTAAAGTTAGCGAGTGACTTATCTAAACCCTACCTTTTTGAAGCTGAAGTTAAAAATTAAAACTCCTAGATAGCGAATAAGTCTCTGTTTAGAAATACAGAGACTTCAAACGAACTTCACTTCGATCACGAAGGATCGTCTTTAATATCAAGATTTGATTCACATCTATGGCAAGACAAAGAAATATTGAACACGGTTAGGATATAAACCATTACTTAAATGAACAGGAGAATAAAATGAAAAAAACTATTAATTGCTTTTACTTTATTAGGATCATTATCTTCATTTGCCAGTACTGACTCTTGCAATGTTAACTTAAAACTAGAGCTTAGTACATCTCTTGCAGATGGAAGTATTACAGATGATGATGCAAGGTTCAATGTAAGGATTTATAAAGGAACAGAAGCCCACAGTAACTCCTATGATGTTTTGAGTGGAGACAGTGTTGAAGTAAGCATGCCATGTGGAGAAATATATTATACTATTACTGGAAGATCATTTGATAGTGATCAGTTAAATGTTAAAGTCAGTATAGACGATAGAGAAGTTAAAAATTATTTTAACAAGTTTAGTAAAGGCATTGTTGTCGAGTTGGATGGTCCTTCGTTCTCGACCCTACCAGTGGTTCCTGGTGGAGAAATAATGCTAGTAGATAAGATTTCTATTATAGAATAATTGTTATTTAAAATATAAAAATAAATCTTTAAATAGGGACAGTTGTTATGTCCCTATTTAAAACAAGCTACAACAATGAAGCGGAGCAAGTTTGTATAAACTTTGAATTATGTTTCTCTTTGTCTTGCAGCTCTTTATGAGAATAGGTATAGGTAGCTATTTCTTTGCCATCGATGAAGATTTTCCATGTACCTAAATTGGTTTCGACCTTACCTCCACCATTGATGGGTCCCCAATAAGCACATCTTCTTCTAAATTCGGATTGTTTTCCAGGACTCCAAACTCTTTGTATGTATACAGACTTTTTAGACCAGTTGATTGTTTTCTTATAATGGTCTTACCACTCTCACCATGACTTCGTGGGTGGACTGGAAACGATTAAGTACAAGTTGATTGATGAATGGGAGAATGAGGAAAAGTCCTGTAAAATTGCTTTTGAGCCCGAAAAGTCTCTTGATTATTATAAGTAAATGATTTTTCAGTTAGAAAGATGACTTGTGAAGAGTTGGTGGCTATTTGTATGGTGGTTCATTAAGTGTTTTAATGACCTAGTGCATGGTAAATGCCCGGACGAGATGCGCCGTACCCGGTTAAGACAAGACGACGCCTTCAAAATTAAGGAGGTTGGTAATGTCATCTGCATGGTTTACTTTATTTTTCGCTGGATTGTTGGAAATTTGCTGGGCCATCGGGCTTAAATATACTGAGGGGTTTACCCGTCTCGGTCCAAGCCTATTCACCTTGGTTACCCTGGCGGCAAGTATGTATCTTCTCGCCAAAGCCTCCCAGTCACTTCCCATCGGAACGGCCTACGCTGTTTGGGTTGGCATTGGAGCAGTTGGAGCGGGTGTTTTTGGCGTGCTGCTTTTTAAAGAGCCAATAACCTTTGGTAGAATTGCATTTTTAACTCTTTTGGTAGTCTCGATTATAGGCCTAAAGATTACAGCTCGTTGAAATGACTTCGAACTATAATTTTCCTTCCTTACAAAGAAGGATTGGCTTTACAAATATTCTATTTAAGTCTTTTAGATTGTTTTAAAGCGTCGAACTTAATAAAAATGAACCAATGAAAATTTGGAAACAGCTTTTGTATTGGGTGACAACTTTTGATTCAACGTTTCGTGTCCTGCTATTTTTAGGAACGATGTGCGGGGCCCTTTTGGGCTTTTTGGAAATGGCGGAAGAAGTGGAAGAGGGAGAAACAAAACCTATTGATGAAAAAATCTTCTTTCTTCTTCGGGAGGAAGACGACCTTTCAAATCCTATCGGCCCTCTATGGTTTGAGGAGGCTGCCCGGGATATCACTGCTTTAGGAAGCTACACTATAGTCTCTTTAACAACTTTGTTTACACTAGGACTACTATTGCTTTTAAAAAAGAAGATAGAGGCCATGTTTTGTTTTCTCTCTGTCGTAAGCGGCACAGGCCTAATCCACTTTTTGAAAATTGGCTTCGATCGCCCAAGGCCTGATGCTGTATCTCATCTAGTAAATGTTAGCACGGCCAGCTTTCCTTCCGGTCACAGCACTATAGCCTTTGTTATCTTTTTATCTTTGACCTTTCTGGCCACCAGGTCACTGCCTTCAAAGGCCACAAAGATTTATGTGGTTTTAACATCTGTAGTAATTGCTTCATTGATAGGATTTAGCAGAGTGTACTTGGGAGTGCATTGGCCTAGCGATGTATTAGCAGGAATGTGTTTGGGATTTTTCTGGGCACTACTTTGGTTGGGAATTGAAATAATAGTTTTTAAAAAATACCTTTCCAGGTCTTAGGTCAGAATTATAACGATTGATTCAGCGGTTGAGAAGTTCATGCCAATGCTATTGTTGAGATGTGTCAAATTGACACTTGACCGAATTTACTGGATTTTATCATTTTTCTTATTTACCATTTTCACATGATGAAAAAAGAAGATTTATTTGCCTCAATTGTAGTGTTTTTAATTTCCATGCCCATTTGCCTTGGCGTTGCCATTGCATCCGGACTAAACCCTGTTGCTGGAATCTTTACCGGTATCATTGGGGGAGTCATCGTTGGGATATTCTCTGGCGCCCCGCTCCAAATTAGCGGCCCATCGACTGGACTTGCAGTTATGGTTTTGCATGTTGTGGATGTGTATGGCCCAACAGCTTTAATCCCACTGGGGATTATCGTGGGGGTTGCGCAACTTGCGACTGGTTTCTTTAAAGTTGCTCACTTTTTTCAGGCCACACCTCCAGCACTACTGAAAGGTATGCTTTCGGGAATTGGTGCAGCAATCCTCTTATCTCAGATTTACATTCTATTTGATCTTAAAATGAGTTCCGAAGGTCTTAAGAATATTGCCGGACTTCCTGCAATATTTGGAAATCTCTTTACTGGGAACATGAACGAGCTGCAAACACACTCTCTAATTCTTGGAGCGATCGTTATCGTAATCCTTGCACTATGGAGTAAGGGGAAGCATCAAATCTTTGAGCTATTGCCTGGACCACTTGTGGCCACTGTTGTTGCTTCTGTTCTAGTTCTGGCTTTAGGCTGGGAAGTTAAAATGGTTAACCTTCCTGAAAATATCTTTTCAAAAGCTTTTGACTACGATTATCTAGGAATTTTTGCAGCTCTTGATATGAACTTCGTTCTTTACTCGTTGGGATTTGCATTTGTAGCCAGTGCTGAAACATTGTTGTGTGTAAGCGCTGTGGATAAAATGGCCAGAACTGACTCAAACTACAATAAACAGATCATGGCGCAAGGAACTGGCAACTTGGTTGCTGGGGCACTCGGAGCTATTCCGGTTGTAGGTGTAATTAGTCGAAGTGCCGCCAATGTTGAGTTTGGTGCAAAGACAAAGCTTGCTGGGATCTTATCTGGCATTTGGATTGGTTTGTTTTTATTTCTTCCAGACGTTTTAGCGTATATTCCTATTCCAGCACTTGCAGGTTTATTAATCTATATTGGTTACAAGCTACTGGATATCTTTCACATTTGGGACTATATCAGAAACCGCAATAAAACCTCTTTGATCTTTTTTACTACTTTGTGCCTAACGATCACTGTGGACTTGTTAGTCGGTGTAGTAGGTGGCTTTGCCGTTTCTATCTTAATTCTTGTTTGGGATGTTCTGAAGTTTGACTTGAGCGTTGAGCAAAGAGGGGATAATAAGGTTTTAAAGTTTAATGGGAAGCTTTCATTTTTGGACCTTCCTGTTTTATCAAAGAAACTAAAGACACAAGGTCTTGAAGACGTTTCAAACCTTGAAATCTGTCTGAGAGAGGTTGAATATCTTGACCCTGCTATCCTGGAACACCTCGATGAACTTAAAGATAAGTTAGAGTCTCAAGGTAAAAAGATTGAGATTCATTACAATAAATTTACAATGCATTAATTAGTTAAGGCCTTTTCAGGCCTTAACTTTTTTAAGCTTTAGGTTACACTTCCATTTTAAAAATCCTAAGAAGGCTTCAACGCTTTCTTAATAACTAACTTCCACCCTTGGTATCTATTTCCAGCTAAACGCTAATTTTTGTTTCGGTGCTGTATCTGATAGCCGTTTATGTGATGTTACATGTGTTCGCTTTTGGTTATTTTTGTTTGACACTTCAAACTTTTGTTTTTAGTGTCGATCTTGTAACCATAAAGGAGATCATTATGAAAAAAATTGTTTGGTGTTTAATGTTTGTCGTTTCATCTTTTGCTATGAGTCAGGAGTCGGACCTGGTGTTGGAAGGAGAAAGATGGCTTGCGAAGTCTACAGGTTATGTTTGCAACGCCTTTGAAGAAACTGTTGAGAGAACTCCGGGTCATGAGAGGTTTAATGTTCAGTTTAGCCAACTGTCTACAGACTACACTTTGGATAACGTTTTGGTTAAAGCAAGCTTTGATCAAGGTGGGTCCAATTGTAGCTATAGCGTTTTACTTTTTGCAGACAACGCCAATGAGACTGTTAAGTTTGTTGAGTCTAGGGCATTTGCACTAAATGGAGACTCTAACTGTTTAGAAGGCAAGGATATGCTTGATAAACAATTCGCTCTAAATGAATACCTCTACTGGGGGCACCCGCACCACGTAAGCATTGTTGTTCCTGATGAAGGAGCTGCAAGTGTTTGTGGCTCCGGGGCAACTCACATTGCAATTGATTTTACTCTTTCTGGGCGTGTTAGAGAATAAGACTAACACACCAAAAAGATTGGGGAGGGCGGCGCACTCCCTCTCCATTTTTTTATGAAAAAACTAATCAGAATAACAATAAAAATTCATCGCATCTTGGGCCTGGCATTGGCATTGAATTTTTTCATCCTTTGCTTAAGCGGTACAATACTCATTTGGAAAGATGAGCTTTCAGGTCAGGGCCCAGAGAACACATCATCGTCTTCTGATGGCTTTGTTAATGTACAAGAGTATGTATTAAAAAATTATCCAACAAAGAAATTATTGTCCATATTTATTGATGACAGTGGAAATTTTCAAGCAAGGTTGGGAGAAGAAGGCCAAGAGAAGTTTAGGGGGGCAATTAAATTAAAATTTGATCCGCAGGGAAATCAGCTGCACTCTAAGACAACTAAAGACCAAGGCATTCTTTCACTCATACTAGCGATCCACAGGGAGTTATTAATTCCTGGCAAGGGAAAATACTTAGTTGGGCTACTTGGCCTTTTTATCACCTTCATCCTTCTTTCTGGATTCATAATAGCACCCAAGTTTTACAAAAATCTAAAGGCCGTAAACAACAGGCTTCGCCTTGGCATCCTCCACAAGCGGTGGGGACTTGCCTCTTTTTCATGGATACTATTGATAACGTTAACTGGAATATTGCTCTCTTTTAACGGTCTTATGATTTCATTGTTTTTAAAGTCTAGCTTAGATTCTGAAAAGGCTTTAATTAAAAATGCACGCTCACACTATGTTCGAGTAGAAACGGTTCAAAGTAATGTAAAAGCGGCACTTCCACATTTTTCTATTGATTATATCTCTTACCCAGATAATGAATTTTCCCTGCCTGGCCATTTTGCTGTGCTTGTAGAGAGGGAGAGCTTAAAGAGGATTCTTTTTGTAGAAGGGGATACAGGTGACGTTTCGAAAGTTGTTTCACTACCGTGGTATATGGAGCTGATGCTGATTTCTGAACCACTTCATTTTGGAAACTATGGTGGGGTTCTTCTTAAAGTCTATTGGACAATTATGGGACTTGGTGCCTCACTTATACCTTTTAGCGGACTTATGATTTTTCTAGCACGGAAAAAGGTTGTTAATCTTGATTCCATTAAACTTCCTAAGAGCTTTAGGAAAAAATCTATTTTATTTATCCTATTCGCCCCAATGATACTGGTTTTTATAAGTTACTATTCTTCAGAGAGATGGAAGGGGCCTGTTGGTTTTATGGCCTTGCTAATGGCCATTTATCTATTTAATGATCTCTTCCTGGGAGAAGGAAGGAGGTCTAGGTGAATAAGTCTTTGATATTCGTATCTTTGGCCTCCTGTTTATTTGGGGCTTCTCAAACAATGATTCTAGGTCTTATTCCATTCATTTCTAAAGCACTAAATCTTCCACTAGCAATAGTTGTTTCTATATATGGGTTGAGTATCCTTGTTTATTTGATATTCACCCTATGTTGGGGAAAGTTCATTCCTAAATTTGGTATAAAAAAGAGCCTACTAGCAGGAACAGGAGGGTTGGCATTATCCAATGCTGCACTACTTTTTTCAATATACTCTACTCAAGCTGGAGGAGTGTTGTTTATTGCCTCTAGATTGATTCATGCAATCGGTGCTAGTTCTATAATTCCCTTGTCCCAAGGACTCAGAGCTCAGATTCATGGAAGGGAGGCTGGTGGCCTGTTAAGTCACTCCCTATGGCTTTCAGTTGGACGTTTTAGCGGGCTTTTTCTTGGGCTAATTTTCTACACCAATATTACAACCCTGCTATTGATAACAATTCTATGCTCAATGATCTTGAATCTATGCATCTGCTTCTGGAGTGTAAGTGTAGAGCAAATCAAGGCCCAACAACCTGAAACATCGAATGCCATAAGTTTGATTTACTTTCAACCACTGCTTTTTATGAGTGTCATCGCTTACTTTAATACATCCTTATCTAAAACTGTTTCCTACTTTGAAAAAGTGGTCGTTCTTCAGACCAAGGCCTTATACCTTGGTCTATTGGTCATTGCTTTTTTTATATTACTGTTCCAAATAATTCTTAAAAAAACCACACTCTACCGTGTAGCAGTTATCAACTTCATAGCTTATTTATCTCTTGTTGGGTCTGCCTACTTTTTTCATAGGATCGAGGACTTAGATGCTCTTATCCTCTTTATTATATTGATCTCTTTTGCCGCAGCTCTTATTCCTTTAGACTACTCTGTCAAAATTTTTAGTCAGCAAAGAAAGGGTGAAGCTCTAATATCTGGAAAAATAAGTTTTTATCAAACCTTGGGTAATGCACTTGGAGGAATGCTTGCGGGTGTGGCCCTCAATTTTGATCATATGTCTTCAAATTTGATTTTACTTTTCGCATTCATGCTTCTGTGCGGACATATCTATCTAGTAATAAATAAAAAGAAAAAGGTGTTTGTATGAGCCCCAAAACAATTTCACAGAAATACTCTATGAAAGCGTTTTTTAACTCTTATTTACGTGATTACGCAGTAGAAAAGGGTGTTGTAATTAATAATAATGTTATTGAATTGCCTTTAGTCGATGCTGACTTCCTAAAGATCGAGCTTGAAAAGCAATCTCTACTGGGATCCCACAAATATACAGGAAATATTTGGCTTTGCTCTAAACAAAAAGAAAAAGAGATTGAATTTGATGAGCTTGTGGCACTTTTAGCTAATACTCACGGCAGTGATTGTGGTGTTGATTCATTTATGGCGAATGTTCAAAACTCTCGATACAATTTGGAGCTTATTCTAAAGCAGAGGCTTTCCGATTTTTCAACCGAGCTAGACTATTTAAAAAGTGAGCAAAGCCTAATCTTAGGGCATCCATTTCACCCGTACCCAAAGTGTAAAAAGGGGATGGAAAAAGCTGATGTTGAAAAATACTCCCCAGAGTTTCAAAAAAGTATACATTTGTTTTGGATTGCTTGTGCCGAAGGTACATATATTCTTGACTCAGATGAAACTTGTGGCGTTTCCTTTGAAGATATTGCCTTTTTCGATATTGGGGATGAGTCAAGTCATATTAAGAAAGAAAACTATAGACTTCTTCCCATGCATCCATGGCAGTGGTGCCGTCTTCGAAGTAAAAAAATCATAGAGAATAAAATCAAAAATAAAGAAATCTTAGAACTCGGATATGGGAGGAATGAGTGGCATGCACTTTCCTCTTTAAGGACTTTATACTGTGATGGTGCTCCTGCTCAATTAAAATTTTCAATGGATGTAACACTTACCAATTCAATTAGACACTTGCAGCAAAAAGAGGCCGTGAGAGGGATTCAAATCAGTAAAGTCCTTCGTGATATATCAAAGGAATCAGTGGGTGATCTGGAAGTTCTGTCCGAACCGTCGTTTGCTGGAATTGCAAGCAAAGAGGGAATAGTGATCCCAGAGACGATTGTGCAAGTTCGTCAAAACCTAGACTGGAAGAATTCATTTTTACTTGCAACTTTGGTGGAAGAGAATCCATTTAAAGGATTTTCCTATCTAAAGGAAAAAATAAGCACACTCGATATGAATTATGAAGTTGCAGCAAAGAAATGGTTTGGTGAATTTTTAAGTGTTGTTGCCAGGCCACTTTTAACACTAGCTTCAGAAGAAGGCGTACTTCTTGGAGCCCACATGCAAAACATCATCGTTCAAATGAGCTATTCGCTTCCTGTTAAAGCAATATATCGAGATTGCCAAGGCAGTGGATTTTCTAAAAGAGCTTATGAAAAACTGTCATTGAAACACCCTCACATTTCACCTAAGAATGGAAACATCCTAGGTGATGAGGATACGAATAAGGTATTCGTTTATTACTTTGTTATAAATACAGTATTTAGTGTAATCAGCTCTATCGCAGACTCTGAAAGTGAGATGGAGAGAAAGCTACTAAGTCAATTTAGAAACTTCATATTTAACTTGAGAATGATATCTTGTAATTCGTCAATTTATGATTTTTTGCTTGAATCTGGGACTCTTTGGCAAAAAGGCAACTTCCGCTGCTGTTTAGAAGGCCATAATGAAAACACTGTTCAAGACCCTTGGAGAATATATAACAAAATTCCAAACCCTTTGAAGACTGAGCTAAGAAGCTTAGAAACTGCAAGAATAGGTGAAGTTTATCGGGCCTATGAGCCAAAAATGCAGAAGACACTTAGTTTTCGCGTTGCAGATCCTGAAAATGATTTAGAGGTTTTTCATAAATGGCATAATAAAAAGTTTGTCAGTGAGTTTTGGGAAATGGACAAATCCAGGGAAGAACTCAAAGAATACTTGCTAAAGCTTCTTAATGGAGCTTATCAAACTCCTCTCATCTTCGAGGTTGAGGGTGAGGCCGTTGGCTACTTTGAAATTTACTGGGCCTATGATGATCGTATTGCACCTTATTGCGAAGCTAAACTATATGATAGAGGTCTGCATCTTCTTATTGGTGAAGAACGCTTTTTGAACACCCGTTGTGCATTCTACGCAATTTTACACGCATCCAATTATATGTTTAAGGATTGTGAGCACACAAAAAACCTTTGGGGGGAACCACGTTCTGATAATCAAAAGATCTTAAAAATTTCACAGGCCTTGCCTGGATGGAGTTTTCAAAGAGAATTTGATTTCCCTCACAAGCGATCTGCCCTGTTGAAATGTGAACGGGACGTATTCTTTAAAGAAAAGGGGCAACTATGAGCGGTAGTCATCTTTTTTTCTTTAATAGGGCATTGATTGTAAAGGCCATTGAAGAGTTGCAGTTTGAAGAATTATTACATATTCAGAAGATTAATGAGAAAATGTGGAAGTTAGACGCAGGAAATAATATCGAATATCAATTTAAGGGAAAAGTTGGAGCATGGAACAATATTCAAGTGCAAGAGGATTCCCTCCAAAAATTCCAATACGGCCTTGAGCAAGCTGTTTATACTGCTGCTAGCTTTTTTTATGAAGTTCAGGACGTTTGTGGGATTGATGATGCGACACTTGGTCAATTTCTAGAAGAGATGCATCAAACCTTATATTGCGATGAACTTAGGTTTAATAGGCTAAAAGCTTACACCGCGAGTGAGCTTTCAAAACTATCCTTTCACGAAATTGATCAGCTACTGCCTGGGCATCCCAAGCTTTTGCTAAATAAGGGTAGGCTCGGTTGGGGGATAGGCGAGCTCTCCGCATATACTCCGGAATCTGGACAATCATTTCAATTGATTTGGATTGCTATAAAAAAGGAGAAACTTTCTGCCGGCATAGATCCAAACATTTCATATGAGGATCTTCTTTTATCCTCATTGAATAAACGCCAAGTTGAGAGTGCTCGGGTCTCACTTGAAGAACATGGTTTAAATCCTGACTCATATTATGTGATTCCAGTCCATCCATGGCAATGGGATCGCTACATTTGTATTCAATTTCAAGATTATATTTTTAAAAAGGATATGGTGTATATCGGTGTACTAGGTGACTTTTATACGCCTCAGGCATCCATTAGAACTCTGACAAACAACAATAATCCGATGGCCTTTGATATAAAAGTCTCCACTTCCATACTAAATACATCTTGCATTAGAGGGCTTCCTGGAAAGTATGTAGGTGTGGGATATGAAATCTCTAAATTTGTAGATGAAACAATAAGCAAGGATGAATTTCTCAAAGAGCACAATACTCGCGTTCTTAAAGAAACTGCAGCAATCTCTGCAGTTTTAGAGTCTCATCAAAATGTTGAAGGATGCTCTTACCGTTACAAAGAATTGTTGGGCTGTGTTTGGCGCGAGAGTGTGGCATCTGTATTGCGTGGTGGAGAACAGGCCGTGCCAACAGGTGCACTAATCATGAATCATAATGGGGAGCATTTAATTAAGTTTTATGTTCTAGATTCAGGTTTAAGTCCAAAAGAGTGGCTAAAGCATTACTTTGATAAGGTTGTCCTACCTCTTTATCATTTGCAAATTAAACATGGAATAGGACTTGTGGCTCATGGTCAAAACACTATTCTGATACTAGAGGATTCTAGGCCATCTGGGCTGATTATTAAGGATTTTCACGGAGATCTAAGAGTATCTGAAAGTGTTAAGTTTGATGGTGAGTTTGCCGCTTTTCTAGAGCGTCTACCAAAACACTATCTTATTCATGATCTATTCACTGGGCACTTTGTAACTGTACTGCGCTATCTTTCCAGGGTGATGGAGGAGAGCTTGTCTTTGCCCGAAAAAGATTTCTACGCAGTTCTTGGTGAAGTGATTGATAGTTACCTGAGAAGCACTGAAGTCAAAATAGATATCAGCGTTGACCTGCGAAAGTCTGAGTTTGAAAAGATTCTAGTAAACAAAGTTAGATTTGTTTCTGGCTACAGTGAAACTTCTCAAAGATTGAAACCCATTTTAGGAAACAATATAAAAAATCCCATTGCTAGGAGTATGGAAGAGAGTAAATTATGAGTAAAGTGTATGACATACTAGGAATTGGTCTTGGCCCCTTTAATTTAAGTCTCGCAGCACTCCTTGATCAACACAAAGAGCTTGAAACTTGTTTCTTGGATAACAAGTCAAGTTTCTCATGGCATAGTGAGCTCATGCATTCGGACTCCATGATGCAAACCTCATATTTGAAGGATCTCGTGACACCTGTCGATCCAACGAGTCCCTATAGTTTTATGAATTATCTGGTCAAGAATGACTTATTTTATGGTTTTATGAATACTGGACGCCAAAATATAAGTCGCGTGGAGTTTGAAGGCTATTGTTCATGGGTTTCAAAACAACTCGAACAGAGTATTCAGTTCAACTCTCTTGTTGAGAGTGTGAACAGAAAAGGAGATCTCTTTGTCGTGAAAACAGGCAAAGAGGAGTTCTTGTCTAAGAATATCTGCATCGGATCTGGACCTGTTAAAAATATTCCTCCATGTACCAGGCAATGGCTTGGAGATAGGGTTTTTCATGCCAAATCCGTGGAAATGAAAAACGCCAACCTCGAAGGTAAAAGGGTTTTAATTATCGGAGGCGGACAAACTGGTGTTGAGATTCTTAGAAATGGACTAAAAGAAAAATGGGGGCGGGCCGAATCAATTACCCTTATTTCTGGTAGAGATAGCTTGCAGCCATTAGATGAGGGAGCCTTTACAAATGAGTTCTTCTCTCCTGGTTATGTAGAGTCCTTTTTAAGAACTAGTCCTCATATAAAAGAGGAAATTGTTCAAAAGCAGCTTCTGACAAGTGATGGTAATACTCCTTCCTATTTATCTGAGTTTTATAAAGAGCTCTATCTAGATAAAAACTACTATCACTCCTTTTGTAATTACCAGATCGCTCCTATGCGCTGGCTGGATCATCTGGAGTGTCATGATGGTTTGTACGATGCAACTGTACTAAATAAAATGTATGAAACTTCAGAACATTACAAAGCTGACATTGTTATCTTGGCAACGGGTTTTAGAAATAGCCTTCCCAACTACATGAGAGAGCTTTATTCGGAAATTCAATTTGATCATAATGAACGGCCTGTTATCAATGACAATTATACTCTTTCCACTAAATGGGATGGTGACGGAAAAATCTATGCAATGAATCTAAGTCGTCATCATCATGGCATTGCTGATCCACAGATTAGTCTTATGGCATGGAGATCAGCAAATATTGTAAATGACCTTTCAGGGAAAGCGTCTTATCAGATACTTAGTAGAGATTCTAACCTTTTAAAATTTACATCCAACACAAGAGAGATTTGAAATGAAATTAACACTTATATTAGTAATAAGTAGTATTCTTGCATACGGATCCGCAGATAAGGAAGAAGTGCTTGAAAACCCAACATTAAAAACTTTATCAGGGGCCTTATCCTCTTGGAGCCTCTATTCAACATTCACTTACAAAGGGGGATCTTTAGAGAAACCACTAAGTTCGGAAAGACCAAACATAACCAAAGCGGCCGAGGAGCCCGGATTAACCTCTCTAAGTGGTGTTGTGGGAATTAAATATAGACTTTCAAAGAAAGACAATTTGTCTATCCAAGTGGGGACCTATATGACGGCACCCTTTCATACCAATTATGATGGCAACTCTTCAAGGAATGAGGAAGATTTTAATAACAATAATGGACGACTAGATTTAGATGATCCTGTGATTAGCTACTTTAGAACCTATTATGTCGGTAGCATTCAAAACATAAGCTTTTTTAAATATCAACATAGCACACGTGGTATTTACACTGATTACGGTTATGACTCAGCCTTTGCATTTAGTCAGGCCTCAGCAATTCCGTTGGGAAAGAAGGTTTATTTGGCAGGGACATTTACTTACACTCAATTCTTTTTTGATAAGTCCAGCACCGAACACCCTTTACTTGGAAAGACATCCCTATATCCTTATCAAAAAGAAAGGGAGTATAAACTTAGTTTGGCAATGGAATACTACCTAAATCCAAAATTTGCACTCAGGGCCATTACAGACCTAGGCGTATATTTTCAAATGAGAGGGGATGAACTCGATGATTTAGATCATCAACCTCTACAGCAGACAATCGCAATGACGTACTTCATTAATAGAGACATCTCAATTGCTCCAAACTTACGATTTATCGCAGAGGATATCCGTTCAGACAGAACCAATGTTGGGCTTAGCCTAAATGTAAATATCTAGAGGAGAGCTAGCTAGGTGCTCTCCTTTAGATTAGTTTAGCGTAAGACCACAATTTAGTAGTTTCTTAAATGAATGCTTACTATGTGTTTTAATATACTTAATGAATTCATCGTAGAGTTCCTTGTCTTGATTAAGCTCACCAAGCATTGAACAAACTAGATTCTTGTCAATTAAGGACTTTATCTCACTCAGTCGATCCACCTTCTTTTCTAACTTGCTTAGCCTTTTAACAGTCATGTTCGAGATGTTGAATCCTCTGGTAATGCTTTCTGTATAAATTAGCTCTACGTGTTCAGAGTCATTATTCATTACCTCTCTGACTAAATCCATATCTTCAATAGTTAAAGAAACTATCTTTCCCTCTACAAATAAATTTAAGTTGTAGGTATCAAAAAACAGAGACTTCTTCTCGATGCTTATTACTCTACCTATCATTTTCCCTTCATCAAGCTCTACTTTGGAAAGACCGTAGTGTCCTCCAGTGATAAGAACAGCCAGCAAGATGAGGTATATGAACGCTTTAACTTTAAGCTTCATCTCTCCTCCGAGCATAAAAAATCGCAGACCAAGTCATTGGTCTTTTCAAATTAGACGAATTTTCTGCTTAGGCCGAGGGGGCCCTAATGAGGAGTGATTTTGAGAACAGTTTACTTTGTTCTTGAGTAAGGATTGTTAAGAAAAGTAAGCATAAAAAGAAAGGAAGTGCCTGCAGGGCAACTCTCTTAACTGGGATTGCAATTTGAGCACTTTCTTGTTTCTCTGGCCTATCGGATATCTTGTGTCTGGCACTGGAATGTATAAAGTTCGCACCAGAAGATGTTAAAACGCTTTTGAAAAATGGTTTTCTTGGAGTATCATCCACTAAGACTATAGGGTCGTAAATAGTGGAGCAAAGAGCAAAGTAGCCAAGCAATAAGAACGCGGTAAAACGAACTGATCTGATTAACTGTTCTGTGCTGAATTTGTTAATGTATTCTTTGCCTTCCATGGAGTGACTATAACATGATTATAGGTATAAACATAAGTCTTTATATGAAATGCGATCTCTCAAAAGATGATTAGATTCATCTGTATATATTTAATACTTTTTTGTACTGGGTTTACTTTCCAACCTAGTACATTAGCATTTGACCTAAATCAGAATTCATCTATAAATGCTTTAAATAACGGACACACACTGTCCGGAGCGGCAGGTAAGTCGATTACATTCGAACCTGTCGATGGACGTGAATTTCTTCTCTCAAATTCTTCTGACGGTTATTCACCTGGTCAAATTGAGTCCGACCTTGATTATAACGTTCTAAGTAATATTCAGAGACTAATACTGTCAAAAAGTATAGGAAGTCGCTCACCACCATTTCTTAATTGAAAATTATCATTTGAAATATTTAACTAAGGAATGATTATGAAAAACTTTAAAGAGTGGGTTTTCATGCTCAGCTTTCTTGTATTGACTGCTGCGTTGATAGCCTTTGAAGTTATGCGAAATAATTAATGCATTAAGAGGGCCAGGTCAAACCTGGCCTTTTTTTAATGTGCCTCTATTTCCTTTCCCCTAGATGTAAAGGAGAATGCCTTTGTTCCTATTGATCCTATCATTACTGCCTCAATAACTGGTGCAGAAATCTTATTTTGAGTTTCCCATTTAACAATAAAGTTTGCTCCAGTTCCTCCAGATAAGTCGGACTCTGGAATAACAAAATCTTTAGAAGACATCTTAGACAGAGAGAAGGGTCTGTCGATAAAGCTCTTTATTCTTTTTCCATTGGTGTCATAGTAATCAATTTGTGAGATTACAATTGATTCTTTAGGGGAGGTGTTTCTAATACTTAAAATTGCAGTAAGGTGGAGTAAATCACCCTCGAAGCGGTTGTAAATGCTAGAGTATATAGGCACGTATACTGATTGTCCGTGTATCAATCTAGCAGTGATTTCTCCAGCTGGAGCAAAGTTCTCTGAACTTGGCATCACACTGTCCTTCACAGCTCTTTTAGGCATTTGCTCATTGCAGGAGACTAAAAACATACAGGTCACAATGACTTTGATTAGTAATTTCATAATAAGACTTCCGATTTAAATATTTCAACAGTAATTTTAATGAATAAAATGGAGTTATCAAGCTTTATAGTTGCTAGTCATAGAAAAGAAAGCTTAAAGATATTTTTCAAACAACATCCAAGATAGGCCGAAAATAAAGCCTGTATTGTGGTGATCCTCAATAAGATCACTTTCTTTGTTTGCCGCAAGGGTGAGGTTTGAGTAAAAGCCACTGGTAAATAGAAACAAGTTCTTTGTAAGCTCAACCGAAAATCCTAAAGAGGCCCCAATGTCCACGACTCCTGAAAGGGCGTCAAAAGCTTCTCGAGTGGGTGTTTCAAACTCATTTTTTACACCGTAAAAGAAATTATTATAGCTTTCATCGGCAAAGGCGACACTGAATCTTGAGAAGAATGTATAAGGGCTTTCTTTAGATGGGCGGTGCCAATACTTAATGTTTGGCTCAGCGACAAAACCTTGTTCTCTAAACGTGAATGAAGGAGCTATAGAATAGTTGATTCTGAGGCCAAGACCGAATGTTAACCTAGTGAGTTTACTCTCTGTGGGGTAGCGAAATATTAAACTTGGCCCAAAGCCAAGAAGCGCATCCGTGTCAGGCATTCCGTTTCTTGCATCATTTTCTTCACTCTTAATTGGAAAGTTAAATCCACCGCTTACTCCAAACTCAAAACCCTTGTCCTTTATTATCTGAAGCCGGCTTCCTTCTTCATCAGATTTAAGATATTCACCTCTATAAATTATCCAAGGAAACGGAATCGTTCTAAGTGTCGTAGACTGTGCACCAGGGTAGTTGGGCAAGCTTAGAGATATGATTCCTGCACCAATCTCGTATATAGGCTGTTTCTTTTTTGTGAAGTTCTTGGAAATTTGAGCGGAGGACTCGCCAATTAAAAGGATTAATAAAAAAGCTGGCCCTAATAGATTGTAAATTGTCTTCTCGCTTATTTGTCTGTTTCACAGTAATAAAGTACTAAATATAACTGAATCGAGAAGAATTTCAAACAGGCATGGAATGTCTAAAAGTGATGTGAGTGAGGGCCATAGAACAGGCCCTCACTTTTGGTTTTGTTTTAAACACCTGTTTTATTGTCAACTTTTCCAGCAAAGTGCATAACCATAGCTACTACAAAGCCGATTAAAAATAGATAAAACAGTATCTGCGCCATCCCGGCACTTGCGGTTGCGATTCCGCCAAAGCCAAATACGGCGGCCACTATTGAAATTAGAAAAAATATCAGTGCCCAACGTAACATCAAAACCTCCCTTGGTTATGAATTAAGTAATTCGTTTACTTTTTTCTCTAGTTCAGCAACTCCATCGCTAAACTCTTTCTTAAACTCCTCGTAACCTTCAGATGCTTCTTCCGATACCTCTTTTAGATCTTCCTTAAGATCATCTTTTTGGTCTATGAGGTCTTCGTAAGCGTTTTCCATTTTTGCTTTCGTTTCTCCTTGAGCTCCTGCCATCTTTTCTTCAACAGTTTCGAGCTTGTCTTCGATCATTTCTAACTTGTCCTGTGCGCTTTCTTTAAATTCTTCTTTGCTCATTGCAAACGCACTTGAGATAGCAAAAGATAGTAAAAAGATCAGTCCAGTTGTAATTTTCACAATTCCTCCTTTGGAATGTTTGTTGTTACCACGAATAAAAATATTGCACGCCAAACCCCAAGGTTCATTAAATGGATGTTAAATAAAATTTACAAAACTAAAGCTGGCTTAAGGTGAAATCGATCAAATCCTTTTATCTGAAGTCCTTTAGGTGAATTTAGAAGCTAAATCAGGTTGGTAACATATTTTATTTTGTATTGGGCTTGTCTAAGTCTCTGGGGGTTAGAAATTAAGCTGGCCCTCTTACTTTGCACGAGATTACAGTTGTTTACATTTATGTACCTTAAGTTTTTCCTAATTTATGTCGATTAGTTACTGATGACTAGGCTTGTATGTAAATTAATCTTATTGGTAATGGTTAGCTCAAATCTTTTCGCTAGTGAGTGTGACCGTGACCTTGGCACCTTATTGAAGAGCAGTGTCATTCAAAATCAAGACCTGTTTGTAAAATTACATCTAATTGCCCAAATGAAGCTGGCGAGCAAGCTGTCAAAAGATCCCTTTCAATCCAATGTGATTCAAGAAAGAATTGAGAGGCTTCAAGCTACAGTTGATCCTGGAGCGGCAGCTGAGCTTTATAAGAAGGCAAGCAACTCTTTTATATTAAATGGTAAGGATCAAACCTACCAAGATGCTGTTTATTTCTCAGAAAGAAGAAATATTAAACTTACTCCTGCGATTGCTGGCCTATTGGTTAAAAACCTTGAAAAAGACGAATGTCTGAAGGCCAATTCATGTATTAATGAAAATGATCTGGCAACACTATGGCTTGGCAAGAAGCTTGGACTCTATAGGCAGGATGCTGATCTTATAAAAAGTTTAAGCAACCACAAAACTCCCAAAATATATTTAAAGAACTCACAAGGCGAGAAGGCATTTGATGACCTTCTTAAAAGGTTTAGTAGCAAGAATCTTGAGCTATTAAGTGAGTTTCAGGTTGAGGAGCAGCTTTGTGGAGGGATTTCTGACAAGGTCACATGTTCGACTGAGAGATACTCTCTATCGGTTCAAAATAAGATGAATGAGTTCGGGAATATTATTGCTTTAAGTAAGGAAGAGGCTCTCTCTGAGAGGGACTCAAGGGAGTTGTTGGGAGCTATTCAGTCTAGTTACCTAGAGCAAGCTTCTGCTGAAAATATAAACAGAGCTCCGGCGAGCATCTCCGAATATGAAAATAGGTTTTGTGGAGGCGTGGAGTTTGATCCAAAGCTTAGAAACAAAGAAGTTTTTGGATTTAACGATAGCCGTGGTGCTTTGAAAGGAAGCAGGGACGCATTCTCAACTTATAAGAAAGAAGGCATTGCTGGTTTAAAGTCCTTAAATGCTGGATCATCAAAAAACGCAGGTGAGTTTAAGGGTGCCAAGTTCTTAAATATGATATCCATCCCTGGTCCAATGTTTCGTTGTGAACCAGAGTCTCCAATCATGGTGCCTAAGGTAGGCAAGCTTAAAGCTGATAGAAAGGTTTGTTGTGAGGAAGAAGTTCGGCAGGGTTCCGTAAAGTATTACTTCTTCAGCTGGGGGGGAGGAGTTAATTGTCGAGCGTTCTTTGGCCTTCCTTACTTAGCAGAAGTCGGAGCAAAAATTGGAGCAGGATTTAACTTTACACTCGCGGGGGGAACAGAGCCTCATAGGTGTGAAGAGCGGACATGTTTTCAAGCATCTCCCATGGTTAATGTATCTGCCGGTCTATACGCAGAGGCCTTGGGAGGAGCAGGCTCTATCCAAGGCACAATTTCATGGGTGCCATATATGGCCATCAAACAATGTGTGGGAAGTTTTTCACATTTTCTACCTCCAGCGGATTTTAGCTATCAGGTTGGAAGAGTGCTGGCCATAGTAAATGCTAGACTAGGATGGGCCTTCTCGTACAATGAGGTAAAAGTAATTTATGAAGACGACAATACCAAGCATACTTCTGTTCCTCTTTTTTAGTCTGCACTCTGTGCATGCAAAAAAGTATGATCACATCCTTGTGCCATCCTACATGTCAGGAGTTAAAGTTGATCCATCTCAAAAAGGAAGTCACTATTCCTACGACGGCGGTGTCGTAGTAAATAAAGATGTGCGAGCCCTGGATTCTAATGGAGTTGAGGGTTTTGTTAAAAGGCTGTTTAGGATCTATCGCAATAAAGATATGAAGGCATTTAGAGAGCTATTAACTGAGAAGGCCCTTAGCAAGATGGAGTCATTGGGTCGCTCGGTAATAATGAAAGAATGGCAAACTCTGACCAATGCAACAGAGGCAAAATTAAGAAATTACTTTCCAATAGAGGGGGGAGTGATTGTGTCTTGGGAAGTTGGTGGTATACCCAGAGGTCTATTTCTTGTAGAAAAAAATAATAAATTTAAAATCGATGATTATCACGCTGACAGCGACAACGTGAGCTTTCATAATAGAAGCCTATTCTTCACATATTTACCTATTAAAGAAAGGCCTGCAGAGGCGACTAAAACTTTTGAGCTCAGCGACCCTATTTATGAATTAGTTTTTGAGGTGGAAAAGGAAAGACCAATTCTACACCTTTTAAAAAAGAATGGTGACGTTTGGGAGAGCAAAGTTCAAATCAAAGATAACTCTATCGGTAAAGGGCGCTTTGATGACCTGGACCCAAGGGAAGGAGTTATAAGAATTAAATTTAAAAAAGAAAACTTCACTCAAGGTAAAGAGCATGAGCTTCTGGTGCTCAAAAGTAACTTTCCAATTGATAAGTATCCTGTGAGCGAGTATCAAAAACCAAACCTCATAATCAGTCCCTAGAAAAACTTTAGTCATAGTGACCCTAAAATCTTAAAAAGGGTCGGCATGTCGACACCACTTCGACTTGAGAGGTGCGTCAAGTTTATAGAATATTTACCCGATCGTTTGGCCCCACTATTGCAAACTCACCTCCCAGTCACAACAACCTAGGAAAGGAGGGGAGATGAAAAAACTTTGTTTTTTAATGATGCTGTGTGTAGTCACGGGATCTTCATATGCTTTTGGAATCAAAGGCAGTGATGGATCAAATGGAAGCCCTGGCGTTAATGGCAGGAATGGAGAGGATGTTTCTGTCCACGCTAGTGGTGAAAAGAGGGTGTTCATTCTCAATGGAACAAATGGAACCAATGGCCAGGACGCAGACTATGGATCCAATGCATACTCTTGTTCTTATAGCGAAGGTTATGGCAATGAGTATGGAGCAGATGGTGGTGACGGTGGCAATGGTGGCTCTGGTGGAGATGGAGGCAGAGGTGGAGACGTTGTTATCTATTACACTGATATAGCTAAGCTAAAGCAAATTACTATTGAGAACCAAGGCGGCTATGGAGCCTTTGGTGGAAGAGGTGCCGACGGTGGTTTTGGTTGTCAATGCCATTCAAGTAGTTGGTCTCTAGAGAGCTGTAGGACCGAACAATCTTGTTCAACAGAAAGAGTGTGTGAAGATACTGGAACGACTAGAACTCAAGACGGAGTCACTGCTCCGGCCAGAGTTTGCCATGATCGAAGAACTTGCACTCCTGTAACAAGTTGCACGACAGATACCTACCATTGTTCAGATGGGTCAGACGGTAGCCATGGCAGAAATGGAAGTGATGGTGTTGACGGGCGATGGGGACAAATAAGCTTAGTAAGAAATTTAAAAAAATTGCCAGAGCAGTTTCCTAGTGGGGATTTTGATGTGCTCGAACTTTCCACAAAAGAAATTCTTCTAAGTAAAAGGATTTGGAAAGTAAAGTCGGGTGCAACAGAGCTATTCTCGCATGATTCTGTAATTTCTGATTCCTACCGTGAGTTCGTCAGACTTGCCACTAAAAAGTTTAAGCTTGTTTGGAAAGCTGAATCTTCTGTTGAGAAGTTTAGGGCCAATCGCTTTAAAGTTTCATTTGATGGATTCAAAGTTTACTTTAAAGACGAAGGAGAAGACTTCCTGGAGTATGATGTAACAGAGGAAGAAGACACTGTTATCGTGACTGTTACTAAAGCTTTTAAGAAAGAAGAAGTTACAAAGTTGAAGGTTGATGGCACTAGTGGGTATGGGAAAAACTTGGTG
>Ga0208568_1000237_pt1 | contig 22785 bp, 22 predicted proteins | sample DeeseametaMP2969_FD_184165 | JGI IMG/M metagenome (GOLD analysis project Ga0208568, IMG submission 184165) | Marine microbial communities from the Deep Atlantic Ocean - MP2969 (SPAdes) | ecosystem: Environmental > Aquatic > Marine > Oceanic | place: South of Funchal, North Atlantic Ocean... | reverse complement strand
AGTTCTGGTAACTTTTCTTGATTCACCCGTGCCCTCGTCACTTTCTTCACTTGTCGTAGTGATATTGTCAGAGCTAGGGAAACCTTTACCAATAGCTGCTTGAGAGGCTCCAACGATTGCCTTCTTTCCACTAGCAATAAGTTTAGCCAGAGGTGGTGAGCTAGAAATATCATTTTTATTATTAGAAGATTCCTGTTCATCAAGTTTCTTTAACGCTTTCGCATTAAAAGTTCTCATGGCCTTATTCTGTGCTTCAATTTTTGCCAAGTCCATAGATGCCAATGAGCTTGCATCCCTTGCCCCAGTAGCAAGCCCTCTAGACACTTGAGACACAAACTTAGCACTTGATAAGTGAGCAGGAGTTACACTTTGGGCCAGGCTTCGATCCATGCTAGGCAAAGAGAAACTAGACTTTGAAACTTTTGCCGGACAAGTAGAAGGAGCAAATCCATCGGCCTTGGGGACTGCACATGCCTTTATGGCAACACCGTTGCTGATATATTTCTCAAATTGGGCACCATCTTTTGTTTTGAGCTTACCGCTACCGTCTCTAGTCTCACTTGACTTGTCTCCATCTCCATATCGAGAAAAACCAGCAGTATCAACATATCGATCTCTATGTTGTTTAACAGTCTGAAGGTAACCTTTAATCTTACCTTCTGCTTTTTTATCCATCATATAAACAGCTAAATTTACTGCTGCCATTGCTCCCCACGTGTAGGCCCTTCCCTTTGGAGAAACAAGACCATAGTTTCTTGCGAAATTGCCCAGCAGAGCATTCATAATCATAAAATCAGAGCCAACATTTAATACTGCTGACCATGGTCCCTTGAGCCCAAGCTTACTTTTAACCATTTTCAGCCCCGCCCCAGCGGCAACTTGCCCACCGACACTACTTATCCAAGCGTGGGCACTTGGCATTACCAATTCGGCTACCTTAGATACGACTTCTTTCCATAAGCTCTTATTCTTAAAATCAGTATTCGCTAATTGAAGAGGCTTCTCTTGCTCTACGAGCTGATTAAAAAGAAACATAATCTTCTCGACCTTCTCTCCCAACATTGCAATCTCTTCGATTTCAGCCTGAGGATTGTTCGGATCAAAGCTCTCCAGTTGAGAAGCGAATGCAAGCCTTATAAGTGTCGAGTGGAAGTTTGATTTAACATAATGTTTGAAGTTCTTATCAAAAAGTTTACTAGTACCCTCTTCTGCACCACCAAATACTCCAAACACTCTCATATCTTTTGTGCTTGAAAATAGTGATGTTTGAGGCACACCGTAACCTTTCAATGTTCCTTTAATGACCTGAGCTTCGCCTACAGCACTAAATGGATTAAACAGATTGGAGTTTCCACCTATATTTATCTGATCTAATATTTGGTCAAATCCTTTCTTCATTACTTCAAGCTGAGCTTTCTCAGTTGCCTTGGCGGTTGCAATCTTAGCAGAAAGACCTATTGAGGGCTCACCTTGCAAAGTGTTTATCTCTGCGGCCATAATTGAGTTGTGAGCATAGAGCGAGTTCTGTTGCTGAATGGTAAGTCCGGCTCCTCCACAACACTCAATCGGAGAATTTTTATAATTCACAAAAGCATTCAAAGCGCTTTTAACACTGGCCTCCAAGGCCGGACCGTCAGAAGGTATATCAAACTTAGAACAGATGTGGGTATTCGCGATTACCGAACTTATGGTAGATTGATCAGTTGAAAACTCTGCAATCATTTTTGCCTGATCCTTTGTAAAGACAGTTCCCTTGATAGCATCATCGGCTAAATCCTCAACAGGCAACTTTCCTACGGCGTTAAGGCCAGCAGACTCGCTTTTAAAAAAGTTTTTAACTTTCGCCCAAAGTCCTGTCCAAAAAGCAGTCTTCTTAACTTGAGTAGCAGCCTTGACCGTTCCTTTGGCAGAGTCTGTCGCTTGCTTTTCCGAAACAGATGCATTGAACATTGTCATAAGGCCGGTAAGGCTTCCTGCAGTTGCTGTACAATTTGTTACCGCAGCTGGATTACAGGTTGGCCCCGGGCACACAGACGCTTTTGCAACTTTTGCATTTGCCACAGCGATTGCACTGGATGCGGCAGTCTGAAACTTTGTAAGCTGCGCCATTTTCTCTGCTTTATCCTTTGCACACTGAGCATTACATTTAAAAATTCCTGCAACCTCCAATCCAAGAGATGCTGCGAATGCTGCTTCAGCAATAAGGGAAAGAGTTTGTTTAGCTTTTATCCCTTTTTGTTGTTTTTCAAAAACTTCAATTAAAGTATCAAGAGTTTCAATTTGTTTGTTCTTATAGTTCTTACCGAGTTTCTCTTGTTCACCAGTACTAGACACCATATCGAGTGCTTTCTCACTTGCTTTGCTAAATTCCATATTTGCTTTAATATCGCCAAGTATATAAGAAAGAGCTCCTAGTTGAGCGATTCTAATTGTATATTTGCCGGCCTTATTCGCAGAACAGTCATCTCCATACAACAAAGGGTCAACTTCATATAGATAACCGTTACTAAGCGACTGGATCATAACAACGCCCATCATTCCAGCAACTGCTTGCTCAAGCATCGCCATAATATTAGAGTTATGATCCGTGTAATTGGAAAACTTAGCTTTCTTTTTAATATCTTCCAAGTCGCAACCAGTTTTATAAAGACGTTCTGAGTCTGAATCTTTATTTGAGTCATAGCAGTCGACAGAGTCTTGAGCACTTGCGTAACTAACGCCTACTCCTGGGATTGGAGAAAGAATAAGACTTACTGTCATTAGGTAAGTAGAAAATCCGGCAAGAGAATTTCTAAGAATAAGCTTCATAGGCTTCCTTTAAGCATCAATGGTACACGACTCTATTTTATCGTCATCCCCTTGTATTATCTTAATGGATTTAACTAACCTACTGGATTTATTGGCAAGGTAAATAAACTCAAGCTTTTAGCTCGCCTACTTTTTTAGGCAAAAAAAGGGAGGACTAACTCCTCCCAATATCTTATTATTTTCTACCCTTGAGTTTAATTAGAATAAAGGCACCTGCAACTAGCAAGGCGAGTAGATATAGAAGATTCTCATCAGAGCTAGAATCATCAGATTCTCTTTTCTTTTTTGCCATTCCAATATCAAAGTTTTGATCGGCAGGCACAAAGGTCGTGTCATCAAAGTCTGCTTCTCCTCCTGCACCACTTCCTTTAAGCTTGATATCGGCAAGGTTTTGCTTTTTCTGTCTGAAAACTCTTAATGATGCCACCACGTTATCGAAGATCCCTTGATAGGCGCTGTACAAGTCCTTGGTAACTGAGAATGTTACCGCCACACCGAGGTCTTCTTTTACAGTAGCTAAATATCTTGTGTAAAATCCAGGAACCTCACTAGCGAGGTGAAGTGCATCCACCCACCTATGATTATTGACACTGCTAAGCTTTGCATATTTCGCCTCTGAACGTTGAGACTTTCCACCAGGTAGTTGATAAGTTTTTGCTTTCTTTAAATATGCCTGATATTCCTCCAAGGAATCTTGAGGTCCCCTATATTTTGCGGCCAAGATAATAATGGCCTCTTTCTTCCTTTCATCATTTTCCGATTGGCAAACCCACTCACTTCCTTCAATCATACAATTCCATCCAGTTGGCAATTCAAACTGAACAAACTGGTTTAAGAAAGTTTTAGAGATTGCGGCCGAGCTCCACAAGCCTATCAAGATGATTGTAAAGATGTGCTTTAAACGCATCATAAGGATTCCTTATTATAATTAGATATTGCTGCTATTTTAATCCAAAGCGCCAAACTTACAAAGGGCTAATTTTTTTCCATTCTACTCTTTAACAAGCCCAGATCTGGCAATTGTTCCATCTTGAACTTGTTTTTTAGAGTATCTTTTGGTTATTTTCACCATAGATTTAGAAGTTCCAACGCGGACAGTATATCCCGACGCAATCAATTCGTTTCCACCTAAATAGTCAAAGTGATAAAAATCAACCTTTGAGCCTTTTTCCATACCTTGACTTAATCCTACATCAATAATTACCGACGATTTTGATTTAGTTAGTTTTACTACCCTGGCATCAATGGAGTACTGCTTAAACGCTTGTCTTTTTTGCTCTAGGGCCCTAGGTGCAGAGTTTCTTCTAGCAATCATCAATGAAAACGCACTCCCTTTGTCGCTAGACACTGTATTTAATCGAGTTTCAGCTCTTGTCTCCACTCTCCAATGGTCTCCAAGAGAAAAATTAAATCCTATGTAGGGGGCAGTCCAAGAACGATTTATGCTGTTGTATAGATAGGTGCTTCCAGTGTTGACACTGGGTTTCTCTGATGGATCATCATCATAAGGATCCTGATTCAGGGAGGTGACATTTTCAACTCCTCCCAAAAGGGATACACGCTTCCAAAGAAGCACGTACTCAGCACTAGAGACAACCTCACTGGATAACGCACTGGAAGGATTTCTGTAATGAACCCTACCTGAAATAAAGTTCATTGACGGGAAGCGATACGAGCCTGATAATCCAAACGAGGTGCTATCTCCATCATCGCCCAATACTAAATCCTTAGAACCTTCGGAATTGGAAATGAAGTCTTTTAAAAAGCTTACTTCGGCTGCGAACTGCCATCTTCCTTCTCTAGGAAGAGAGTATTTAAGTTGAAAGATTCCCGACTTAACTCCGTTGCTGGTTAAGTTCTCCTCTTCATTTCCAACTACTTCCACAGACAGATTCTGTCTATAAAGAGCACCAACACCCATCTCCAAGTCATCAGTCAATCCATACTTAACAAGCAATTCCACATCAACTTTTTGAAAACTCTCATTATCAACAAAAGGTACTTCTTCCCCGTCACTATTAATCCTAGTTTGAGATTGCCAGTAGGTGCCCTTAACGCTGGCCTCGTTTCCACCCTTATCAAGGGTTGTTGAGAAAGGCAGGTATGAAGCCTGCCCAAAAGAAAAAGTGCTCCAAATGGATGCCAACAACAGTGTTTTATAATTAATCATGAAAAGATTATATCGAACGCTCCTGCAGCTGTAAAAATGTGTCCTGATTGTCCTCAAAGGAAATAAGTTCCTCCCTTAGATACCAAGATCCATTTTTCTGTTCATACAGCGAGATACCGTCTAAAGTTAGCTCGCTATTTCTACTGAACTCCATTTTAATTTGTTCAATGACTTCAATCATGTTGTCCATCAAGGAGAAGTATCCTATTGGAAGAAATTGTTTATCGTTAGTTTTATACTTCTGCCCAGCAGGAATGAAAGACTTGCAAATATCCAAAACAAGATCTGAACAAAATTTTAAGTCGGGTGAATAACTGGGAATAAGGTGAACAATATTGTTTCTTTTAGTTTGAAGAATTCCCACCCCCGTAAAAGCAAGTTTTATGGCAGAATTATGACCATAAAAGAAACTCTCCAATTCTTCTTTAAGCTCCCCTCCAAGATTATTCACATCGGTGGAGTTTACCTCAAATGGCGCAAGTAGTGCCATGTGCGGAAAGGACCGTTGGCGATACTTAGGATCGTACCGTTTCTTAAAGCCATCAATTTTACGGGATAGAGAGCTATCAGATCTAAAGTTAAGAGCAACAAATAACTTCGACAACATAAAGACCTCGATGTTTGAGGTTAAGAACTTCAAAGTTCTAATTAAATTTTAAGCGCTACAAGTGGTCTTTACAAGGTAAAATCGCTAAGAAGACCTAGTTTCGGCTCCTTAGCGATATTTTATTTAGAGCTTATGGTCAAAACGGGCACTTTCTCCCAGTTCTTCTTCGATGCGAAGTAGTTGATTATACTTCTCAATTCTATCCGATCTCGATGCAGAGCCTGTTTTAATATGGCCTGAACCACTTGCTACTGCCAAGTCGGCAATATAAGTGTCAGCAGTTTCTCCGGAACGATGAGAGATGATGGCCTTGAAGTTGTTATCAAATGCCATTTTTAGGGTGTCGAAAGTCTCGGAGATAGTCCCGATTTGATTAATCTTTACAAGAATTGCATTGGCCTCTTTGTTTTTAATTCCCTCTTCGAAAATTTTTGCATTTGTAACAAAAAGATCATCACCAACAAGAACAGTTTTACTGCCTAGTTTTTCTGTTAACTTGGTCCACCCTTCATGGTCACTCTCATCAAGGCCATCTTCAATTGAGTAAATTGGCATTGAGTCAACAAGTCCTGCATAGTACTCAATCATCTCTTCTGAGGAGTACTGCTTTCCACCCATTGTATATTTCTTGGAGTCTTTGTCATAGAACTCACTGGCCGCAGCATCTAGGGATATTGATACTTCTTCTCCAAACTTGTAACCAGCTCTACCAACAGCTTCTTTAATGCACTCAAGAGCTTCTTCGTGTGATTTTAAGTCAGGAGCAAAGCCTCCCTCATCACCAACATTTGTGGAGTGACCTTTTTCAGTTAGGACTTGCTTTAAATTATGAAAAATTTCAACACCGGCTCTTAGGTTCTCGGAGAATGTTTTGTTCATGTGAGGAACGATCATAAATTCCTGAATATCAAGATTATTTGATGCATGCTCCCCCCCATTAATAATATTCATCAAAGGAGCAGGGTGCCTTAGGGCTCCCACAGGGTTTGGACAATTTAAATCTTCAGAAAGGTACTTATACAATGGCTTGTTTAATTCACTTGCAGCAGCTCTGGTTGCGGCCATACTTACTGCAAGCATGGCATTTGCACCAAGGTTGTTCTTAAAGTCTGTTCCATCCAACTCCAGCATGCAGTTATCAATTTTTCTTTGCTCAGATACTTCCATGCCAAGAAGTTTTGGGGCTATTTTTTCATTTATATTAGCGATTGCCTTTCTTACGGACTTACCCATATAAAAGCTTTTATCTTTATCTCTGAGTTCAAGGGCCTCTCTAGATCCTGTCGAAGCTCCACTTGGAACAGAGGCTCTGCCTTGTGAATTTTCAGTAAAGATCTCAACCTCTACAGTAGGATTTCCTCTTGAATCGAGGATTTGTCTAGCTTTGATTTTTTTAATGGCGGACATTATAAACTCCTTAATAATAAAATAACGTGAAAAGTTTAAACCAAACGCTTCAGATGTAAAGTTGAGCCGCATTGGCCTTTTAGAATTAGCGAAAATAGCGGGATTAAGAAGATGATCCTAGGCGGCCTTCTTTTTATCGCTAAGAAAAGGCAGTGCCCATTCAGGCGGCCTGAATTTAGACTTGGGAAATGGCAACTTATTGGCCACAAACTGCTCAAAGAATGAAGGTACGTATCCACAAGGCACCATCTCTCCTTGGAACATACCAGTCTCAGGATCTTTCCCAGTTTGAACCCATTTAAAAATATCCCTCACAATATATCTACCATGAGGGTCAACTCCCAACACTTCAGATATATGTGAAGTTCTTCTACCACCATCGTGATACCTAGAACATTGGACTATAATTTGAAGGGCCGAACCAACCATGCTTCTAATTGCATCTGGTGGTATCTTGGTTTCACCCATCAGACATAAAGTTTCAAGCCTAGTGCATGCGTCCAATGGAGTGTTTGCGTGAACTGTCCCCATCGATCCATCATGTCCTGTTCCCATTGCATTTAACAAGTCCAAGGCCTCTTGACCTCTAACCTCACCTACAATAATTCTATCAGGCCTAAGTCTCAAGGCTGACTCGATTAAATCTCTTATTGAAACTTCGCTTATCGCATGGTCCTTATTTGCTTTTCTTGTTTCGAATTGCACAACATGCTCGGCCTTAATTTGAAGTTCTGCTGAGTCTTCAATAATCAACAATCTCTGAGTTTTTGGCATTCTAGAACCTAGGACATTCAACATTGTGGTTTTACCAGACCCAGTCCCGCCAGACACTAAGGTATTCTTACCCACATACATGCAACAATCCAAAAACCTTGCGGCATCCGCAGAAAGAGAGCCAAAGTTTATAAGGTCCTTAAGCCCAAGCTTCTCTTGGGAGAACTTTCGAATAGCTACCGTAGTACCATTTTTGGCCATTGGTGGAATAACAACCGCAATCCTTGATCCATCGGGAAGTCGTGCGTCCAGTCTCGGATTATCTGAGTCTATAATTCGGCCAACTGATTGAGCAATCGCTCTCATAGAGGCCATAAGAGACTCTTCATCCGGAAATTTATTTGGAACTTTGTGAACAAGACCTTTTTGCTCCACAAAAATTTCATGCGGACCATTGATCATAATTTCAGAAACACTGGCATCGTCCAATAAGTTCTTTATTGGTGCTAGCAATGATCCAATGGCATCTTGAAATACGGAGCTCATTTATCCTCTCTATTAATCTCTCGGTGTCCAGTATGTTTTCTTTTCACTGGCAATTTCTCTTTTAACTTTGCTTTTCGTTCCTGGTCTTTCAACAACTGTTATATGCCCTTTAAACTTTGTAGAGGGGCAATAATACTCAAACCTGCCGGGGTATTTAAACTCAACGATGGCCTCTTGCATTTTCCCCTTTTCGGCAGATAGAAAAACATTATGATCCTTTAGTAAGAAACACTGAGGAGTATCGTCCGTTGAGGTTATAAAGAAGCGTGCTTTCTCCCCCACATAAGCAAACATGCTCTCGGGGAAATATCCTGACTTAGTGGCGATAACACCAAATTCTCTTACAGGAGACTTAAAGTCCTTCTTGCCGAATCTCCCAAGTTCTTCACTCATCAGCTCTAAGGGCATTAAGGCCACAATGACATATAAGAAGTAACGCTTCATCAAAACTCCCAACATTACAGTATCAAAGAGCTGATCGGCAGATTTGAGAAAACGCTTTAGTCAATTAATTAAGTCGCTGTTTTTAATAGGTTTAAATTGAATAGGTCAATTTTTCCGGGGGGAATATATTTCACCCCCACTAGGGTAAAAATTTATTGTTTTCAACTTTTAAAATTTCATATGCGGGAACTTCATAAGGATGTGCTTTAATCATAGCTCGCACCGCACTCCTAATGTTTTCTTCGGTGCAAAGAATTTCTACTCTCACCTCTTCCACTTTTTCAAGCTCTCCAACTTTCCCAATCGCAGGCTCCGCTCCTGGTGCAGGTTTGAATTGGCCTATACCTGAAATCTCAAAAGCGCATTGTTCGTAATTTCCGAGTTTTCCAGCGCCTGTTTCAAAGACAGAATTTTTAATTTTCTCACACGAATTTTTAGGCGCATAAAACACAAATTTATACATTGATCCTCCAAAGCTTACCGTCATTATTCATCATTATAACATTTACTTACAGGTTCTTGTTTTCCTTTGCCACAGATTCCATTCAAAGAGACAATGAAGGGATACGGCAATAACATCATGGAGGATTTATGCTTGGAAAACTTTTTAAGACAGTAACCGTTGCAGCTGTTCTGGCAAACACAGGTTACACATGCACTATCGACGGGACAGAGGGAATTGTACCTGAAAACAATTTGAAAATTCCCGCTAGCGCCAAAGCAAACGCAAACTTGGACGAGCCTACATTCAATGCAGTAATAGACAAAGTTTCTGAAATCTACGCACCAATTTTTACTCAAATGGGTGCAACGTTAAAGGTAAACAGAAACTGGGATGACGGAACAGTTAATGCTTACGCATCAAGGTCTGGTTCAGAGTGGAACATTCACATGTTTGGCGGTCTTGCTAGGCACGAAACCGTTACTCCAGACGGATTTGCACTAGTTGTGTGTCACGAACTTGGACACCACATTGGTGGAGCACCTAAAAAAGGTGGTTGGTGGAGCAACTGGGCAACTAATGAAGGTCAAGCTGACTATTTCGCAACTCTTAAATGTTTAAGAAGAACTTTCAGAGGAGAAGATCACAAAGCAGTTCTATCTAAATTGGAAGTTCCTCAAATCGTAGTAAACACATGTGCAGAGCAGTGGAGCAGCGAAGAAGATCAATTGATCTGTCAAAGAGGTGCAATGGCCGGAAAGAGCACAGCGAACTTATTTCAAGCTCTAAGAAGACAAACAACACCGCCAATGTTCGACACTCCCGACGAAGCGGTTGTTACAACTACAGACCACAGTCACCCAGACACTCAATGTCGCTTGGATACTTATTACCAAGGCGCACTTTGCCAAGTAGACGAATTAAGCGATGTTGATCAAGATGATGAAACAGTTGGAGTTTGTAACAGAGACTCTGGCGACACTTTTGGTGTAAGACCACTTTGTTGGTTTGCGCCTACGGCAAGTCTTTAATTTTACTAGTAAAGGCCTTCATACGAAGGCCTTTTCACTCTCCCCTTTCCCACTAAATTTATTCACTAAAATGCCGATAACACATTAAAGGAAAGTAATAATGAAAACTTCTCTAATGTTAAGCGCCATTTTATTCTCTTTAAATGCCAGTGCCGATGGCCTACTGGATGGAATAGGAAATTTAGCGGAACCATATAGCTCTGGTCTGATGAAAATAATCGGAAACTTATCATCAAGTTCTAAGGGCGATATTCAAAAGCCTCTAACAAAAGATGAGTGTGCTGAGCTTCTTGAAGAAGAAGAGCAAGAGAGAAGTAAAAGAGAGCTTCATGGAGTGATCTACTTTGCGAACAACTTCCCTGAAAGGGATTTGTTTGCTCCTTATGACTTGCTACCAGGTTGTAAGGATGGCAATGACTTCCATCAATCAAAAATTGGACTCAAAAGTTACAATAGAATGCGACCAAGCTCTTATTCAAAGAGTATATTGGCAGAGAGTCGATGTCTTAAATACCTGGAGCTAGAAAAAGTTGAAGTTGTAAAAATTCAAGATGCTGAAGGGGAGAGGAATTGCAGACGAATGAGTCTCGGTCTACAAGACAAGAAGTTTTATAGTTATTTTTGCGTGGGAGAGAACGAGGCATATATCGACTTTCAAGGAATTCCAGCAGAAGTAATCAAAGAGATTCCCTACCAGAAATAATTATAAAAAAAAAGGCCGAACAATTGTCCGGCCTATATGAATTTTTGTAATTTTTCGAATTATTTTTTCGCTTCAGGCGATACTTCAAACAATTCAACTTCAAATTTCAAAGTTGCACCACCTGGAATTTTAGGAGGAGCACCTTGCTCTCCATAAGCAAGCTCTGGTGGAATAACCAATTCAATCTTTCCACCTTCACCGATAAGTTGAAGACCTTCAGTCCATCCCTTAATAACTCTATCAAGTGGGAAAGTAATTTGATCCCCACGCTCAACAGAAGAGTCAAAAACTTCTCCGCTAGTTAGAGTTCCGTGATAGTGAACTTTAACAGTGTCTTTTGCACTTGGTTTTTTATCAGATCCCGGCTTTATAACTTTGTAAACCAATCCGCTCTCTGTTTTCTTCGCCTCAGGGTTTTTCTTCATGTAATCCTTGATAAAGCCTTCACCTTTCTCTTTTTCTTTTTTAGCAACCTTCTCCATTCTAGCTTTGAACATTGTTTGAATTTTTGGTTGATAGATTTGAAGATCAACTTCGGCCTTAGTTCCCTTGGCAGAGTCTCTTAAACCCTTGTAAAGAGCTGCAAGTTCCTCATCTGTCAAATCCAACCTTTGAAGGCTTGAAGCAAGCATGTAGCCCATAGAGTAAAAAGTTTTGTCATCTTCTGTTTTAATGCTTACGTTTGCAGGGTTCTTACCCTGATTACAAGCAGAGAATAAAAATAATACTGCAGTGAATAGTGTAAATCTTTTCATGATTTAATCCTTTTATTACTATTTAAGTACTCGTTTTTATATTTATTATTGAATACAAATTAGTCTTTTGCAAAGCTTTTAACCTGAGATTTAATCAGTAAAACAATTAGTAAAAGTGCCCCCACCACAGATGAGACCATTCCCGCAGGAAACTCAGCACCACGAAAGTCAAAGCTAAAGCACAGATAGTCCATCAGGCAGAGGGATACTCCTCCAAAAATTGGACCTAAAAAAAGCTCTCGTTTCATATTTGATCTAAAGAAATTGAAGCTTCGCAGCATGTGAGGAACAATGAGACCCAGAAAAGAAAAGACACCAAAGAATGAAATGACTACACCCGTCAGGCCTAGAGAAACCAATAAGGCCCTTTTCTGTACTTTGGCCACCGGTACTCCAATACCGAGTGCAAATTTCTCCCCAATGCTCAAAAGTCTTAGAGACTTTGCATTTGTGCTCAAATAAAAAACAGAAACAATTAAAAAGAAAAACAGTATATAAATTGTGTACTCGTTAGAGTATTTGAAGTTCCCAAACCATAGACCAGTAGGAAATTCGAAATTGAGGGCCATAAATAAAAATTGAACAATAGAAAATATTGCTCCAACAAAGAGATTAAATCCAAGGCCTATAAGGATAAGTACTTTAATATCAACACTAAATCCCCTAACACTAGGCCTCTTTGAAACTGTTTCTCCGACCAACCACAATATTGTAAAACACGAAAAGAAAAGAGTAAGCGACATGAACTCTAAAGGGAGCTCTACCCAATAAACCACCAAAAATTGAGAGCAAATAACACTTAGGGCGGCAAGTGCATCGAAGCCCAACGTGGAAGGACTCCCAAGGCTATTGTTTGTCACGATCTGGGTTAGACTTCCCGACAGAGTTAAAAAGCCACCACAAATGAAGGATGTTAAAAGTCTAGGCCAATCAACTTCGACCATGAGAAACCTCCACAAAATCGTTGCCTTCTTTCATAACATTTAAACAACCATTAAAGCTTTCATACTTCTTCACATTATGCTCAATAATTAATACGGCCTTCTCTTTGGAAATATCTTCCAAAGTTGAAATGACTTGTTTTTGACTTTTCACATCTAAGCTTTGAAGTGGTTCATCCAGCAATAAAATATCGAAAGGCAATATCAAGCCTAAGGCCAACTTTAATTTTTGATTTTCACCACCTGATAAACACGAGACTTTTTTATCAAGTAATTTCTCAATCTCAAGGTTTTTAACATGTTCACATTCTTCCCAACTCTTAACATCTACAAGCTCTTCAATAACAACAGCTAAAATCTCTGACACACTCAAATCACTTAAAGGGTTAAGCTTTTCTTGGTCAACAAATGCCACTCTGGTTCCTTGAAATAGGTCTTTACTTATTTTCATGTAGGTAAATAGAGAGCTTTTTCCAACACCGTTCTCACCTATCAAAAAATTTATTGCCTTTTCTTTTATAAAAAGATCGATACTTGTTTGCTTTCCGTTAATCTTGAAAGCATTATCTAAGGTTATCCTCATCCATCCACCCTAAATAATTTAAGCTCTAATAGCGCCTCTAAAAAGTACACTTGCGTGATGCCGGGTTTTAAAGAATTGGGAAACCCAATATTGTATGAATCAGTTGAGACTTCAGTGATTTCGAGTTTTTCTCTAGACTCATAAAGACCAATTGAAATAGGTTTACTTAACCCGCTAAGTATCCTCGACGACGGTGGAACGTAAGCAAGGTTTGACGGATAGCTTAACATCGAAAGTTTTTCCTTCAAAAACTTTACTATTCCATCATTAGCGATCAAAAGCTTTGGCTTTTTCCCTGATTTAGAAATTTTTCCTAAATAAAAAATAAATGTCTTTTTTGGAAGATTTTTATTAAGTACTTCTTTCTTAATTAGGTCGATCTTGTCTTTCAATTCGCTTAACTCTTTATTGCAACCTATTAAGGAAGGCGAAAGTTTTTGAACTGAAGCATTAAAAGCCATAAATGGATCTAGCTCTCTAGTCACCACTTCAACAGCCCCCTTTACATCTGAATGCTTAAGCGTTCGCGAAAGCTCCCTACTTTCATCATAAAAAACAATGGAGTCTTTCATTTGCATTAATTTCTTGGGTGCCAGGAATATGCCTCCGTGTAGTTTCTTAACTTTAGAATTTTGAACTGAGTGGTAATTAGATATTGCTTCTAAAGACTTGTCTTCTAGAAGTTTTAACTCTTCTAGAAGGTGGGTAATTGGTGCAGAAAACGACACGTAAGTTTTGCTTGGCACAAGCTTACAGGCAAGAGCTCCTTCGAAGGTAATAAAAAAGAGAGCTAAACTAAAAGCCCTGAGCATCAAGGGCCTCATTTGCCAGTCTATCACAGAGCTCGTTCTGTGGATGCCCCGCATGGCCTTTAACCCAAATAAATTCTACGTTAAATTTTTCATTGAGTTGATCTAGCTCCTGCCACTGTTCCAAGTTTTCAGGTGCTTTCTTATCAGCCTTTTTCCATCCTCTTCTCTTCCAGCCCTTCACCCAGGAGGTGATACCGTCAACAACATACTTTGAGTCTGTATAAAAGAAGATTTTCTTAAAATTCTGGGGTTGATCGCTTACAAAGAGCAGTCCCTCTATAACACCCTGCAACTCCATCTTATTGTTTGTAGTTAACTTGCTTACACCTGAACTTGAATGAACAAGCTCCCCTTCATGATTCTGGGCAATGAAGGCCCAAGAGCCTGGACCAGGGTTGCCACGACACGCACCGTCAGAATATAAAGCGATTTCATCACTATTTAAAATTGGAGTTGGTAGACTCACTGATGGACTCTCACTCTCCTCCGCCATGCTATTTATTGATTCCTCAATCTTCTTGAAGGCACCAACAAGGTATTCTTCGTCCAATGCTTTTTTAAGAGTATTTAACGCACCAATTAATTTCTTTTTTGTTGTCATAAGTCCTTGTATCTCTTTATTTGTGATTTGAAAACAGAGGATGGATAACTCGTAGCACAAACAAGATTTGCGCTCTTTTCAATTAGCGAATGCTCATATAAGCTCTCTGACTTAAAAGTGAGGTTATTTTTGGATTTTAATTATTCAATCAAAGTCTATAAACAGTATTTTAATTTTGCCGCCTCCCACTTCTTAATTTTTGAAGATGGCACAAGAGAACCTTTGCATGGCCACAACTACAGGGTCATGGTTAAAGGAGAAGCTCCAAAGCTTGAAGGAGATATGGTTTTTGATTTTCTAGATATTAAACCGATTGTAAGAGAAGTATGTGACTCCCTTGATCACCGACTTCTTCTACCCAAGGATAACCAACATTTGAAAATCCACGACAAAGGAAAAAGCTTCAAGCTTACAACTCCAGATGAGTCAGAGTTTTTAATTCCAAAACAGGACGCGTTGGTTCTTCCCATATCCAATACAAGTGCTGAAAGACTTGCAATTTATATTTGCGAGGAAATTACAAAAATAACTTTTGAGAGATTCCAGTTTCGCTTTTCTGCCTTAGAGGTTGAAGTTGAAGAGACTCCGGGTCAATCAGCAGTTTACGCTCATAAGGAAACATTATGATTTTTCACCCCCTAGAATCTGGTACAAGTGTCGAAGGAAATGAAATAGAGGCCTTTAGGACCGATGTAAAATCTAAAAAATACATCTACTTGATTGGCGGAACTCATGGAGACGAAGTTGAAGGCGTTTATGTTCTAAAGCAGCTTTTTGAATGGCTAAAGAACGATCACTCACTTGAAGAGATGCCTTTGGTTGTAGTACCGATTTTAAATGTGGACGGATATAGGGCCGGTACAAGAGTTAACTCTCACGCTGTAGACCTAAACCGAAATTATCCCTCCTCCAACTGGAGTGATCAAGTAAGAAAACCAAAGTATAACCCAGGACCAAGTGCTCTATCCGAGCCAGAGAACAAGTTTCTTGTAAAATTATTTAACAAATTCAAGCCAGGTTTTGTTCTTTCTTTTCACTCTTGGAAACCCCTATTAAACTTTAACGGAGATGCTAGAGAGATCGCTGAATATCTTTCGGGTTACAATTCTTATGAAACAGTGCCTGATATTGGCTACCCGACTCCAGGCTCTCTGGGGACATTTGTACCAGAAACATACGACTGCGGAGTTTTGACATTTGAGTGTCCGACACTTGACGATGACTTGTCTCTTAAAAAGATTTGGCAAGATAATGAGGCTGGCCTTAAAGAGCTAATGAAAAGCGAACTCCTCAAGGCAAAAGTCCAAAAGTGACAACCGTAGCGAGAATTGCTTTACAGCCTTTCTCCTATGCCATTGCCGTGGCAACATTTTTTTTAACGATTTTGCCCGGCTCTCTAATTTCATTACCTTTTAGCTTGGAAAGAAGAGTCGCAATCTCTGGTCCCTTTTGGAAACTTTACTCAACTATCATTCTAAGAATTAGCACTTTATCCAAGGTCTACATCGAAGACCGTCGCCCCCTAAATGAAAAAGAGAGTGCCCCAAAAGGTCTATATATTGCTAATCATCAAAGTTTTGTGGACATACCTCTCATAATATCCTGCTTGCAAATACCACCAATAATGAAAAAGGAAGTTCTCTACATTCCTATACTTGGTTTATGTGGTTATGCTTCAGGGGCCCTGATCGTGGATAGAAAGAGTGCAACCTCCAGAAGAACAACACTCATTAGGGCACAACAGCGACTTCTAAAAGGCCTCAAGGCCTTGCAAGTTTACCCGGAGGGAACTAGACAAAAACTAGGAGATGGCCCAAAAGATTATAGTTTTATAAAGAAGGCACTGCTTAAGTATGCTTTTGAGAAAAATCTTCCAGTCTACCCTATCAGTATGTACGGAACAAAAAGAGTCATTAACAGCAAGACGGGTTTTATTAATCACGGTCAAAAAGTGGGAATTATTATTAAAGAAGCTCTTAGACCAGACTTATTTCAAAGCTCGGATGAGTTTATGGAAAATTGCTGGAATGAGGTTCACTTAGGGTATAGCGAGCTTCAAGAGAAATTAACCTGAACTCTCCACTCTCCATCGATCTTTTTAATTAAACCTAAAAGCTTATCATCCGCACTATATGCCCAGTAGAGTAAGCTCTCTGAATCCTCACACTCTAAGGCCCTATCAAGTTTTAATTGAACTCCATTGGCAACGAGCTTTGACTCTTTAGGAGCGAAGATCACTTTTGGGAGCAGTAGGGTTTGTTCAGGACGAAGACCAAATCCGTGATAATCCCAGTCTTGTCCATTTGGCCAATTGTTTTGTTGGATGCTTTCTTTAATGTGATGATGGCCTACGGCCTCACGCTCAAGAGAAACCAGCGATCCTATAGTTCCAAGATGATTTGCACACTCGGAAAATAAGGTTCTAATATAAGTACCGCTACTCACTTTTACTCTAATTGTAAGAAGGGGAAAATCGTAAGAGACAACTTCAAGCTCATAAATATGCCTAAGCTTCTTCTCTTTCTTAATATCAACACCCTCTCTGGCCCACTCAAGCAGCTTCTTTCCTTGGTGCTTTGCAGCGCTGTACTTATGGGGTGCCTGATAATAGTCTCCCAGAAATTTATCCTGAAGCTGCTTTTGGATAAATTCCACATCCATTTTTGCAATCGTCTGATCCAGATATGGACTTGTATCTTTTTGGCTAACAGGTGCTGTAAAATCACCTGTTTCAGTTTCCTCGCCAAGTTTTCCAACTGCTAGGTAAGTTTTTGGCATCTCGTGAATATATTCGTTAAGCCTGGCCGCTCCACCTACGCCAACTAGAAGCACGCCGCAAGCGAATGGATCAAGAGTTCCAAAGTGACCTATTTTCCCAAGTTTCTTGCCGAAACTTCGCTTAATGGTGCGAATAACATCATAAGAGCTGATATTCGCAGGCTTATACATATTAAATGTTAATGGGATAAATTGTTGGTTACTCACCAGTAGGATTATCTTTTAACAGACTTTCAATCTTTCTTTCATCTTCAAACTGTGAGTCGTAAGAAAAGTTCAATTCTGGGGTGTGTCGCACCTTGAGATTTTTAGCGAGAAGGGACCTAAGTCTTCCCTTGGTCCCATTTAAGGCAGCTTTAATATCACCACGTTTGGATGAGTCAAAAGTATCCCAATATACAGAGGCCACTGAATAATCTTGATTCAGTTCTACTCTAGTAATACTCATTAGCATGAGTCTAGGATCTTTAAGCTCAGTTCTTAGGAACGAATTCATTTCGTTTTTAATTCGTTCCTCAAACATGGCCTTATTATGTGAGCCACCCTTTCTAGCCATTATAGCGTCCTACTATCTGCGTCCAACTTTCTTTGCTTTTGCTCAAGTATGTACGCTTCGATCAAGTCGTTATTCTTAATGTCATTAAAGCCTTCAAGTGCCATACCACACTCATAGCCGTTGGCAACTTCTTTAACTTCATCTTTGAACCTCTTGAGAGTTGAAAGCTTGCCATCATAAATGATTTTTCCATCTCTAAGAAGACGGATGTTACAGCCTCTTTCGATTTTCCCATCAATTACGGCCGTACCGGCAATAGTTCCAACTTTAGGGATATTGAAGGTATCGCGAACTTCAGCTCTACCAATGTATTTTTCAATGCTCTCAGGCTCTAACATACCTTCTAGAGCAAGAGTGATATCATTAATTAGCTCATAGATAATAGAATATGTTCTAACTTCGATACCATTTTGTTCTGCCAGTCTTCTAGCACTTGTCATTGGTCTCATATTAAAGCCAATCAAGATCCCGCTAGAGTTTGTTGCCATAACAACGTCATTGTCTGTGATTGCTCCAACACCGCCAGTAACGATGGAAACACCAACCTCATCATTTCCAAGACCTAATAGTGCATCTTTAATTGCCTCGTATGAGCCTTGAACATCTGCTCTAATAACAAGATTAAGGATTTTCTTTTCACCTGTATCACTTGGAGCACTTGAGAAGAAGTCTTCAAGGGAGTTAACTTTTGGTGCCTCAACGCTTTCAAGTTTCTTTCTCTCATCAGCTCTGTTTTCAGCAACCTTCTTAGCTTCTCTTTCGTTCTTGGCAACATTTAGTGTTTCACCAGGAGCAGGAACTCCGTTTAAACCCAAAATCTGCACAGGAATGGATGGACCTGCAGATTTAACGTCTTTTCCAGAGTGATCGGTCAAGCTTCTCGCCCTTCCATAGAACTCATCACAAACAATTGCATCGCCCTTCTTAAGTGTTCCTTTCTGTACTAGAACCGTTGCCACAGGACCACGCCCTGTTTCAACTTTGGACTCGATAATAATTCCTTCTGCTTTTCCTTTTGGTGACTCTCTAAGCTCCATCATCTCTGATTGAAGTTTTACAGACTCAAGAAGGTCATCTACGCCCTCGCCTTTTAGAGCTGAAATAGGAACAAACATTGTATCTCCACCCCAGTCCTCAGGAACAAGCTCAAACTCAGTTAGTTCTTGTTTAATTCTTTCTGGGTTTGCACCCTCTTTGTCCATTTTGTTAATAGCAACAATAATTGGACATTTAGCATTCTTAGCAAACTTAATAGACTCTTTCGTCTGTGGCATTACACCATCGTCAGCAGCTACAACTAAGATTACAACATCTGTTACATTAGCACCTCTTTGCCTCATTGAAGCGAAGGCGGCGTGGCCTGGTGTATCCAGGAACGTAAGAGTTGTCTCACCTACTGGAACAGAATAAGCACCAATGTGTTGAGTGATTCCTCCGGCCTCACCTGCGGTAACTTTTGCATCTCTTATATAGTCAAGAAGTGTAGTTTTACCATGATCAACGTGACCCATAACAGTGATGATTGGGTTTCTTAAAGGAAGATCAGACTTTGGTGCCTTAACTTCAGATTTAAGAACTTCTTCTTCATCAAATGCTTTATTTTCAACCCTGTAGTCATACATTGCAGCAAGCTCATTCGCCAGCTCAACACCCAAGTAGTCATCTTCTTTCAATAAAAGGTTCTGCTCAAGGGCATCGTTTCTAAGTTTTTCAAACTTAACGGACAACTTATTTGAGAGATCCAATGCCGTGACAGCGTTGTGAATATTAACAACTCTCTTTGACTTTTTAACCTCAGTAATTTCAGTTTGCTTTGTGCTACCAGTGAAAACTTTCTTTCTCTTTACTGGAGTATATACTTGCCTACCAATAATATTGGTTGCAAGTTTCATTTCCTCTTCGGCTCTAATATTGGTGATATCTTTTGTCTTACCAACAGCTCCTTTCTTGGAAACCATTGCCGCAAGATCACCCATTCTCTTTTTACTGTCTTTTTTGTTCTTGTCAGCGTCTAGGTCTGGAGGTGTTTGAGGACTTGAAGGTCTTGAAGCTGCAGCTTTCTGAGCTTTTGCTCTCTCTTCCTCTTTTTCTTTTTCATCCGGAACATACACAGGGGTAAATGTATGCATTTTCTCTTTGAAAACTTCTTTTTTCTCAATCTCATCCATTTTATCAGGAAGAGTTTCAGAGGAAGTCTCCTCAGCTTTGGCGGCAGCTTTACGGATAGTTGGTTTTTTCTTTCTTACAACGGTCTTCGGAGCTGGCTTCGACTCTACCTGCTCTTCTTCTACCTTAGGCTCTTCAACCTTTTTCTCAGAAGTTTCAGGAGCAACTTCAGCAGCAGGTTTCTCTTCTACTTTTGGCTCCTCTACAGGTTTCGAAGGTGCAGCAGCTTTTTTAACAACTTTTTTAACGACTGTCTTTTTAGCAACTTTCTTCTTCGTAACTTTCTTTTTAGTTGTCTTCTTTTTGGCCGTTTTGGCCTCTTTGCTTGGCTCGTACACTTCAAGAGCTTTCTTTACTTCATCGTCGCTCAGAGTGACCATATGATTTCGCACATTGAGTCCGGCAGACTTTAGTTTTTCAACCATGTCGATTGAACTCACGCCAATTTCATTTGCCAATTCAAATACTTTCTTCGGCATCAACTACCCCTTTTTTATGTTCCAAAACCGCCATTAACTTTGAACATATTATTTATTATTTCAATTTAAATGCTGCCAATTCCTCTCTAAGCCTCTTCTCAGCTTCAGAGAATTTATCGTCATCACCTTCTTCGGTAGACTCGCTTTCTTTGGCGATCATACCCATTCTTGCAGATGGAACAGCAGATGCTGAAATAATCTCAGCTTCTTCTGAAGGCTCATTTGCAATCTCTTCACTTTCAATTCCTGCAGCAGCAGTATCAATCATTTTTTGAGCTTCTTCACTTGATAGATCTAGGAATCTTGCAAGATCATCCGCTTCAGTTGCGCTCAAATCCACGACGGACATAATTCCACTTTGGATAAGAACTTGAGCAGTAGCTTCAGTAACTCCTTCAAGCTGAGTAAGGTTCTCAACAGAGAACTTAACTTTTTCTTGAAGTTTAGACTTGGAGATGATGTTTACTTTCCAGCCTGTAAGCATTGCCGCAAGTCTAACGTTTTGACCTCTTCTTCCGATGGCCAATGACAATTGATCTTCTTCAACAATTACATCAAGAACTTTCTCTTCAGTATTTCCGTTAATGGATGTGATATCAGCAGGTGCCAAAGCATTTTTAACAAATACTTCAACTTCATCATGCCACTTAACGATATCAATCTTCTCGCCCTGAAGTTCATTTACAATGTTTTGAACTCTTGAGCCTTTCATACCAACACATGCTCCAACCGGGTCAATATCTCTGTCTTCAGTCCAAACAGCGATCTTTGCTCTATGCCCTGGCTCTCTTGCAGCAGCTTTAATCTCAATAGTTCCATCTTGGATCTCAGGAACCTCAACTTCGAAAAGCTTAACAAGAAACATTGGAGACGTTCTTGAAAGACGAATTTCAGGACCTCTATTAGTCATTACAACTTCAGAAAGATACGCTTGAATTCTATCCCCAGGCTTGAAAGTCTCACCGTAAATAATTTCTTTTCTAGCAAGGATCGCATCTGCTTTTCCAAGATCAACAATCACGTTTCCACGCTCGTATCTTCTCACGATACCTGTAACAAGGTCACCTTCTCTATGCTTGAACTCTGAAAATAAAATTTCCCTTTCAGCATCGCGAACTTTTTGAAAGATGATTTGTTTTGCAGTTTGAATATCAACTCTAGAGAACCTTGGATCTTCAATTTTGATACCTAATTGATCGCCGATCTCACAATCTTCATCAAGTTCTTTTGCATCATCAAATCCAATCTCTACAATTGAGTCCTTAACGGAATCTACAACGTTCTTATATTGATAAATTTCAACTTCACCATCATCTGTATTATATCTAGCCTCAAACTCTCCTTGAATGCCGTATTTTTTTCTAGCAGTAACCAAGAATGCTTGCTCAATAGCTCCAATAACAACATCTTTTTTGATGCCTCTGTCTTTACCTAGTTGCTCAATTACTTTGCCTAATTCAGAAAAGTTCACCTTGTTCTCCTTGAATTAAAGATCTGGATCGAGATTTGCTTTCTTTATCTTAGAAAGTTCCAACTCAAATTGCGTCCCGTCCGCGTCCAATATTAATTTTTCTTCTAATATATTTTTTAATAATGCTCTAAATTTCTTAACGCCCTTGCCTTTTTTGGTAAGACCTTCAATATCAAGGGGCTCGTTAGTTTCGATGAAAATAATTTCATCGATGGCCGACTCAAAATGTTCTTCTGTTTTTAATTTTCGGTAGACACCTGGAGATGACACTTCCAAAACAAAATCTTCAGGAACCCAATCAGCAGCTTCAACGTGGTCAGTAAACGCTCTATCCACTTTCACGCAATCTTCAATTAACGCTGAACCTGTTTCCTTATCGGCGATATAAACTCTAAGAGTTTTACTTCCTTTAATATACTCCATGTCATAAAGGTAGTAACCTGTTTCTTCGGTGACTTTTAAAGACATGTCTAAAAATTTCTTTTCCATTGCGCTTAGGCTTTCGCCGTTCATGAAATGCGCCCCCACTAAAAAAAAGGGGTGGATAAAAGAATTTCCACCCCAACATAAAAATACCACTGTAACAGATTGAATTCATATCAAATGGAATTGATATTGACAAGACATATTATAGAGACAAAAGCATGGCCTGGGCGTCCGCCCCATCGGAATAATAACCGTTCCTTACGCATAAAGTCAAAAACAAATTCTTTCTATAAAACGAAATTGCTCTAGTATTTCCAGCCTCTACTTCTAGGTAGATTTCTTTCA
>Ga0208568_1000234_pt1 | contig 22861 bp, 20 predicted proteins | sample DeeseametaMP2969_FD_184165 | JGI IMG/M metagenome (GOLD analysis project Ga0208568, IMG submission 184165) | Marine microbial communities from the Deep Atlantic Ocean - MP2969 (SPAdes) | ecosystem: Environmental > Aquatic > Marine > Oceanic | place: South of Funchal, North Atlantic Ocean... | reverse complement strand
TGGACTTCAGAAAAAGCAATCCCCTCTTGGAGGCCCCGGATGGCGGGGCTTTCGGCGATTATTGTCGTTTTTGGACGGAAAAACCCTAGTACCCCGCTGACGTGGCCATCGCCAGCAAAGAGTCCAGCGAAGAACGCGAATTCACAATCAGGATCGTGAATTGTGGGCGGTGAAAGTGTTAAGGATTTTTGTTTGGTGATGCCGAAGTTGTCTTCCAGAGACCTGATATGACTCAGGTTCTTCCAGCCGATGGCGGCATATATGCCGCGCCACTGAGTAATCTTGGGCATAGCGCGATATTTAATTGTGTTCTCTAGCCCAATAAATTCCATAAATGCTTTTAATAGCAGCTCGTCAATGGCCTTGAGCTCGATTGTGATGCGGTTTTTGGTGCTGACACAGCCGTCTGCCGCGAGCAATCCTGCGAAAAAACAGCTATCTGGGGTGTAGCGGTCGAACGCGTCGTCGCAAGTCGGCCTAGCGGGGGCATTTGTACAGAAACTTACGGTTTCGCCCTCGCGAATCCACTTCAAACCGTAAATTCCTGCGCAATTTCCCCTGCTTATTTCATGGCCGGGGATTGAGATCGAGCGGGTACTTCTTTAAATCCAGGTAATCCCAGTTATTACGGCACACCCAATTCATCACTGTACCCGGCGGATCCGGGTTCTTGGTGAAGGCTTTCACCGCACTTTCATACTGTTCTGAAGAGCAACTGTCCTCGCCAAATTGTTCCTGGTTGGTGCGCAGTCCAGCTAGGTCAGGAGCCTCAAATTGCGAGCGAAAGGCGGTGACGGTCTGATCCGGATTAATGGCGAAGAAAAAGTAGTCTTGGGTATCCAGCATGGTTGCAATCACCGCCTGGATGATCGGATTCCCGGCTGGTACCAAGCCGTGATATGTGGCATGGCCATAGAATTCAAATCCAAAGTGAAGCACCTTGTATTGGCTTGTGCCAAGAACCGAATGCCCGAAGTTCATGCCTTTCTGAGTTACCTGGTTCGGGATTGGACTCTCTGGCCGTACCGCGATAAAACCGCATTTCTCTTTTCGGTCTTCCACGTAACCCATTGCGAAACAAGGCGCCTGCGCGACCATAAGATCGCGGATCAATAATTCATTGACTGTCAGGCGTGGTAGATAATTGTGGACTTCCCCCATTTATTTCGTTTCCTCCTGTTCAATAAAGTAAGTGCCGTTGGGCAAGTCATAAAGTGCCGGTGGTCGATTCGGGTGTTGGTGACTCCCAGCCGGCGAGCACGCTGCTTAATAGACCCGGGTGTTCGATTAAGGTGGGCGGCGATATCGGCCCAATGATGCCGGCCGGTTTGTGCCATTTCACAAAGGACAGCGTCGTCGGTGGGTGAGAATGGCAGGCCAGAACGGAAAGGCCGGTCTGTGGGTTTGGGTGGGGTTGGCATTGTCGACGCCGGGTGACGTGTGACGATGGTGAAGGTGGAGGCGTGAATAGTCTCGCCGCTAGGATCGCGCATAGGGATGCGATCGGCGTAGTCCGCGGGGGTGGCTAGAGGAGTAAAACCGCGCCTTCTCAGTAGATCCTCCGCTTCCTCTTCATTCCAGGCCCGAGGCAGTGTCACTAGCGTGCTGGTACACATTGGGCAGCCGAAGGATGTGCCTGTGCGCATCTGTCGACGGTTGGCGAGAAAATCATGGTGGTGGGTCTGGCAGCGGACCTCCAAAAACGGGTGTTGGTCGCTGCGGTACACCGCAAAACCGCATGGCGTGTGGATGTACCATTTGCGTGCACCGAGCCCTGCCCATCGTTTTCTGTTGCGTGATGGACAGGGCAACCAGGCTCCCGCTCTTGCTGTGGTTAGCCGGTTGATTTGTGTTTGCGGGCTGAGACGTTTGCCGCGACCTTTTTGGGAGGAGCAGCATTCCCCTTGGCATTTGAGGTGGTTTTTTTCGGGATGGCGGAAGTGGTATAGCCAGTTGCCCACCGTTTGGGTTGCTGTTCGACCGCACCGCTCACGGGTGCCCGGAATGGTCTTGGTGCATCGCGCGGTGCAGTGTTCTTTGTACTGGGCGCGGCCGAGCTGGTTGCCGCAGTCGGGGGCCACCGCTGCTAAAAAATCCCAGTCTGCGCTGGTCGAAAAGTGGTTTTTCAAGAGGCGCCAGGTGGTCCCGCCAGGTTTGTTGCTGTCCTCTGGATTCTCAATCGCGCAGGCCCTGCAGGGGAACTTCAGCGCGCTATTGCTGGAGTTCAAAAGGTAGCGGGGTTTTGAGACTTCCAAGACTTCATGCAGGCTACAAAAAACGGTCACATCAGATTTGGCGTGCGCGATTTCCGAGGTGGCGGTGTCGACTGGGCCGATGACTTTCCAGTTTGCGGAGTAAGCTGGCAGGCGCCTTTTTGCTCGCGGGGTGAGGTGTGCGCGCTTATACGCCATCAGGGCATTCAGGGCTTCTGCGGAAATGGGGTATTTCGCAAAAGGGATGGGGTTGTCGGGAAGCGGAGACTTATACGAGGTCATTCGAGCGTTAGATGACCACGTAAGGCTTGTTGATCAGTTCTGCCATGTCATCGCCTTTGTAGAAGGGTTCGATGAAGATCAGCTTGCGCTCAGTGCGATTGGGTCCGTGTGGTTGGTTTCGCCAGTGGCCTCTGACAAGGAATCGATGGCCGGCGTGTGAGTGCTGGCCGTTGGCGGTGGGGTTTGTGGGCAGAGTGGATTTATCGATAAGGATGCGGGCGAATCGTGAGCCGACCACCGCGCCATCGAGGGACGAATACTGTTTGGCCTTAGTACGAATTTTTTTGCGTTTCGCGATAGAGTTCGTTTCCTTTGCGTTGTCGAGTAGCGCTTGCCGAGGTGAAACTTGTTCAAGAATATCTGGGGCATTAGAGCCAAGGTAAAGCAAGGCGTTGATGATGATGCGAAACAGTGGGAGTCCGGCTTGGTAAAAGGCCTCCTCGTGATCGTTGTGTCCGATGATGTCACCAATGGTTGAATCATTCGATTTCCAATCTGGATTTTGCTCGTAGACCTTGTTCCAGTCGGTCCTGAGGGCCTGTTCAATGGTCCAGTCGGGGTGAATAAGGAGTTCGCGCTTGATCAGGGTATGGGTGGCGTTGCCGTCCGAGTGATAGATGGTGAACACGATTTTCCGCATATCGTGCTCGGGCCGTTCCGTGGCGAAAATCGATACCGTGCCTGTGGAGTGGCGTTGGGGGCGCTGGCTTAACTGGTAGAGCGGTTTGAACAATAGCGGAGACCGCGACGCAAAGAGGCAGCATTTGAAAGGCAGTCGGAGGTACTCGGCGGGGGCGTTCATGTCGGTGACTGAAAGACGCTCGACAATGGCGTCATCGAGATAGAAGGTTTTTCGGTGAAATGCGATGAAATTCAGGGTGAGAACGTATTGGATGCTCAGCGCGACGACGGCGTCGCGCAGGTCGGGCGTCTCGGCAATGGCTTGATCTACCTCGGCGGCTGAGGGCGGATAGCCGATGAGTTCCTGCATGCGAGTCCGTATATCCTGACGCATTTGTGTGAGGACGTGTTCCAGGTAGCGGCCAAAGCTGTGATTGAAGTCATCCAGGCTGCCGATGGGGCTTTCGGCAACCTGGGGGTTTTTGGCGATGTCGGCCTCGACAAGCTCCATGAGAAGGGTGTCGTTGACCATGCGGTGATCGTAGTAGGTGGTTGGAAAGTGCGAAGGTGTCGCAGATTTAGCCATTGTTCAGGGTCCTGTGCCGAGGCATGACTTAGATTATGGTCAGGCATGCTGGGTGAATTCAAGACGGTTTACCGCCAGTGTCAGGTTTGGTGTTGATAGCACAGCACCTACATGAAATGGCCGGTGCTGATGAATTTGTGATGCATGCAGCGTCCTTGTTGTGTTTTTCGGCTTAGTCGCGCTCATGTGGTACTGATGACGAAATACACGTTTCGGTTCAGTCTCCTTGCGGCTCGGCCTGGGATTTCCGGGCCATTCGTAGAACAGGTCGCTTGTCGTACGGTCTCTCTGCAAAGCCACACTCAACCAGGAATTTACTAATTGAGGTTTGTGCAGAAGAATCGTTGCAGTAATGATGCCCGCCGTAGTCACTGTTGAGCAGGCGGACCAGCTCCACGATATGGAGCTCTTGGCGAGACGCCAAAATGGATTTGGCATTCCCAAGGGTTCGCTTAAAAGGCGTCATGTAGCCGCCTACCCGGCCGGATGCTCCAGCAACTGCCTGTCTCATGTCCGGGTTTAACCCCCGGAGGATGTTGTGGGCAAGACGCCGGCTTCCTGGCTGGAGTTTCGGTGGATTGACTTCAAGAAACCGCCACCTGTCTTTGCCTATATCCCCATACCCCATCTCATTAAACTGGCCAGGGGGGTGTCGGCGTTGCCCCCAGCCTGCGGCGCCGCGCTGCACAGTAACCTGAAGGAGCCCAATACGGTGCGATTGCAGTATTTCTTTTTTCAATCTGGATACCTGACCCTCTCCACCGACCACGGCAATCAATAAGTGCGGGATGCCCTTGAGGCCTTCGTCTGAGTAGTCGGAACGTTCAGCGTGATTATATTCATGGCGCCACCGTGTTAATTGTTCCAGTACTGGATAGGAAAACGTCTTTTTGCACTCGATCACGGCGCAAAGCTGCTGTTTCGTCGCAACCAGGTCCACGCGCCCGCCAAAGTTTTGTAGCACGACCTCTGGGTAGAGCTCCCACCCTTTGCTTTGGAAGAACACGCCCGTTGCACTCGCCAGCTCTTCTTCTGAAAAATCTTTCGCTTTGCGCATGTTGGCACTCCATCGCGGTCCCTTGCTGGGAATCTGTCAATTACGGCCGACTGCGGGCCCGATAGAAGCGGACCCGCCCGGTATCGGCCGATGCCGGTAAGAAAAGTATACCCTCCGCCCGTCGGCTAAAAGCGCCGTTGAAACGGCCCTAGAGCGCGGCTCAACAGCATATTTTGAGCTAATCGCCTTGAGCGGATAACGGCTCAGGGTTGAGGGTTACGTTTGGCCTGCCCCCTGCGAGGCCTGTTACTGGCGAATCGGCATAGTATATAAACCGATATTATCACACCACCTACATTAGGCAAGCCACCCCAGCACTCCGCCCCACCCTCGCAATACCCTGATAGCCTGTGGCCCCCTCCAGCGACCCTTCTGCGATTCTCCAATCTGGATCGGGGCATGCCCTGCTCCCGGCGAGCCCTCCCCCCTGGTGGCCGCCCATCGGGCGCGCGAAGGAAACGGAAGGGAACGAAAGGAAACAAAAGGAAAAAACAGGTCGATCAGGATGGCACGGGGGTGGAGTGTGGCACCCTGGGGGGTTCCCCTGTATGTGGTGTGATAATATAAACATGTAGATTATTGGGGATCGGATTTTGACTTAACGCCACGCCACCGGAGTAATAAGATTTAGCCTCATCGAGGGGCCGGGCGGCCGCTCACTCGCTGAAACCACACCACCCCATGGCAGGGGGATCAATACAAGGAAAAGACCATGTCCATCAAACATCTCATCAGCGCCATTTTCATGGTCGTCGTCGCCGGTTGCGCCGTCCAGGCCCCCCAGGAACTGCCATCAGGCTGGAAGGTGGTGCCCGATATCGGCCTCTTCGAGTTCAGCAGCCAGGTCACTGGCATTAAACGACACTCCCCCGGGGTCGGGCCCGCACCCCAGGACTGGCATGTGCTGTACCTGACGGAAACCCAACCGGGACACTGGACAGCCTCCCGCACCGGCGACGCCGGCCAACCCGGGACCGAAGCCATCTGGCTCGACCCACAGCGTAAACTGATCGGACTAACGGCCGCCGGCACCGCCCAACAAACCAATGGCAACGCCGCATCGGTGTGCGAAAAAACCGTCGACTACGATCGCGCGGCCTCCGGCTATCTCGCCTGCAACTCCGCCATGGTGAGCGAGGTGAAAGACCTCGGCGTCATCTTCAAACCGCTGGCGCCCGTTATGGCCCTGTCCGGCACCAAAATTACCGCCTACCAAGCCGACGTGCCCAAACTGGTCAGTGCGCTGGCGGGGGTGGATCTTGACGCCCTGTCTGGCGACATGAGCGCCGTGAAAGCACATCAACAGAACGCAGCAAGAGCACAGTACCGCCAACAGCGGCTGGCGCGCGCGGCCGCCGAGCAGCACTTTCAGGACACGGCCACTATCGGCTCGAAAACCCTGTGCGGCATGATCGTCAATATACGGGCAGATCTCGTTGAGGTGCATATCGATGGCACCGGCGGAGAGCGGCGCTGGACCAAACGGTCAAACATCCGGCCGCCCGGGAGCTTGGGGCCAGCAGCACAATTGCATCACTGCGGCAAAACCTACTATTAAGGGTTGGCGGCAGGACCGTCGCCCCCAGGGTGGGCTTACCGGCCCGCCCTCTACCCCGCCTTCAGCCGCCTAAGGCTGTTTCGAAAAGCTGGTTGAACATGAACCGGCCAGAATCAGTCAGCACCAAGGCTTCACGCTGATTCCAATAGGCAATGTCCCGACCCGTGAGCACATTACTGACCTCATCGACCAGGGGCAGCTTCATACCGCAGGCCTTAAGGATCTCCTGGACCTCGTCAACTTTGTTCATCTCAACGATTTGTTGCCGGGGCAGCCCGACATGGCTATCAAGCAGGGCCTCGGCATGAAGGGGGATAAACGCCATGCGTCGGGCTAGTATCTCGATGAGGGCGGCAATCCGCATCGCAACTTCCCTGTGGGGGTCCGATCCCCGGTCGCGGAGGAAATAAAAATCCTGCTCCAGCTTTAACTGAAACCCGAGCGACGCATAAAGCGTCACATAACCGTCGTGATTCTGGAAAAGCTCGTTGTAGTGGGGGCTTTCAACAAGGGCGCCATTCTCCATGACCCATTTGTTTATAGTCCGCCCACCGGTGAGGCGCGCATATAGCTCAGGGCTCAATGTGTCATTCATTAGAGGCCTCCTGCACTAAGTGGCGCTCAAAATAGGTCATTTCCAAATCTCCATGCGTGAGGGTTTTCCGCCGGTTTAACAGCACGGTGTGTTCGGCGCCAGGCGTGAAATGCATGGCCTCCAATAATTCAGTCAGCCGATAGTCATCGAGAGACCGGCTCAGCGTGGCGTGAATCTGGCTGTAGATATCAGCCCTTGGCTGCAATTCAATCGCTTTCGCCGCAGCGGCGATAAGCTCCATCCGCTGAGAACCGGGGTCACGATCAGTGTCGGTGCAGGCAATATCGGCGGCGTCGACGAGGGTGGCGGTGCGCGCCTGAGCGCTATCAAGCCGCACCCTGCGATACTCTTCCAGGTAGGGAGTGATGTTATCGTCAGGCCAGTTGATCCTGGCGGCGACGCCGACACGATAGTCCTTCAGGCCAAACAAGGCGGCCGCTGGCGCGAAGTGCTCGTCGGAGCCCTTAAGTCGAAACTTGGCTTTGCCGTCGTGCATCGCCCGGACCCGGTCAAGAAGGTCGTTGTAGCGGGCTTCGATGTTGTTGTAGACATGGCGCTGACGCCCATAGAGCTGCAGGTAGGTATCAAGCCCCCTTCGCACAACCCCCACCTGGTCGGCATAACCCAGGATATTGAGAAAGGCCCGGTTCGTGGTGCCATACTCATTGCGCCACTTACGACTACCGAACTCCTCTACGATGTCTTTTAGAATTCGCATCGGAGATTGTTTTCCCTTCCAGTCGATAGAGGGGTTCAAGAACAGCAGGGTGGGCTCGATGTGGCGAGAATTGATTTGAAAGATCTGATCCAGAGTGGACGCTAATTGTGTGGCCCGATTTTGGCTTGCGGTGGTTTCCGCGAGTTCTGCCAGCTTCATGCTCTGCCCCCGGAGTGCCTCGACATTCTGCTTGATCCGGCTAACGACATTACGGACTGTGGTGAAGACCATGGACCGCGTTTCAATGAACTCGGGGTTGTCCTTACTCCAGTAAAGTTTCGGATCCTTTAATGCCGCCCTGGCATGGTGTAGCTGGACGCGAAGGTTTTCCAGATCGCTATCGGAGAGCTCCTTCAGTCTGGACTTGTCCAGGTGCCGCAGCATCTCAATGACAAAAGGCTTCAGGAGGAACCGGTCGCGGTGCTCGTCCTCATAGTCGAGCAGGCCAGCGTGATTGAGATTGCCAATATTTAGGGCGGCAGCAGCGCGTTGACTGTCAGTCGGGCTCATTCCTTTGAGCGCCTGGGCAAGAACATGGTCGTAGTAACTGACGGAAAATTCCTCGGAGCCGATGCCGGTTGTTTGCTCAGCGGAGTCCATCATCTCGAAGAAAATCTCGGGGTTGTCAAGAATGGCCCGTAACACCCCGTTCGCATGTACCGCCATGCGCTAAGCCTCCGTCCCCGGGGCGGCAGTGAGCCGGGTAATGCCTTCCCGCATAGCATAGTGAATCACCCGGCACTGGCGAACGATTTTTCCTTCTCTGGCGCGGTGTAGCGACAAATCGTACCAATCATCAATCAGACTGCAGATGACACCGTTCTTGTACGGATTGGCAACGAACAGTACGAACCCGTGGTCCTCAATCATTGCCTTTATGGCGGGCAGGTTCGCCTCATCGATCGAGCCGACCTCATCAAACACGATAGGGAACGCCAGGCCCACATTGCGGGGTACAAGCCGTTTCAACAGGATAGACAGCAGCGCGATGTTAAGCATACAGGTGGTGCCGTTGGACTGTTCTGCACTGGTCCGTTGACCCTGCTTTTCGAACGAGAAATGAATCGAGGTGACCACCTGGGCGAGCTGTATCTTGCGTCCGGTACCGGTGAAGAAGTCGTCGGCAAAGCTGCTCAGCCGGGCATAGAAAGCATCGCTTTTCAACTCAGTACCCTGAAACCGCTCGTCCTGAAGGTCCCGCACCAGACTGCTGAAACGCTCATCTACATCAATAGCGATGTTGATGTTGCTCAGGTTGGATATTCTGCAGTTCGACAGCTCCTCGTTTACCTGATCCTGAAACGCTTTGATGGTGCTCGCGATCTGGACGAGGCGTTCCGCCTTTGCTCCGTTTTCGTTGTTATGGTCGAAGATGTCGTTTTTGAGCTTGCCTTCCCGGCCGTTAAGGTTGCTGAATTCAGCGCTCAGCGCCTCATAGATACGGTCGATCTCATCAAGGGACAGGGGGCGGTAGGCGAGATCGGCGGCCTGCGTGAGGATGCCGGCGCGTGAGAGGACGGCCAAGCCGCCAGTCAGCTCGTTTTTACTGAGAGGGTAGTCTTTAATGGCCTCGGTGGCGCTGGCCACCCCCGCCTCAAGGGCGTCGATGTCGAGGGGCTGGAGATCTTTATCCGCCTGAGGTAAATCAGCAAAGTCAGGCTGGCTAGCGAGAGCCATTTCCAACTGCCCGGCAACACCTGAGAGCCGGCTCAACACCTGCTGCTGGGCCTCGCTTTTCCCCTCCAGGTGGGATTGCAATAATCGGGCCTCCGCATGGGCGTCCTGCAGCTCGCTGAGGCTGGCGTTAGCAGCTTCCAGGGCTAGATTGGTGCTCTTAAGCTGCTCTTGTTTGAGTTCCGCGTCGCTAAGGGTTTGCCCCTTGCCTTTGATCAGCTTGATGTCTTCTTCGGTTTTGGCGATGTCTGTGGCCAGTTGCTTGAGCTTTTCTTGGCGGAAGGTGGATGACTTGGCGTGCTTGAGGTGGCGGTCGAGATCCCGGTACTGGCGATCTACATCGGTAAACTCGTCCTCAACCCGCTTCAGGTCGGCCTCCCAGTTCTGAAGCTCGGCCTGTGGGTTGTAGGCGCGCTTTTCCGTTCCAGGGACCCGCTCACCAAGCAATGTCAGCTCATGGGTATCCGGATTGGAACTCAGGAGCGCTGCGAAGGCTTCTACCGTCTCCTTCTGCTCGTCTGTGGGCACGAGGCGGACCATCGCCAGATTGCGGTTCAGGCTGTAGAGGTGGTTACATGCCACACCGGAAAGGGAGGAGAGAAGGCGCGGCTTATCGCCTGAGAGCTGCTCTTTTAATCCGGCAATTTGCCGAGATAGCTTTTCCCTACTGGCGTAGAGTTCGGTGAGCCGGGCCTTTCCGGATTCCTCATCAGATAAGGCCTTGTGGTCTTCCTTATACTCGTCGAGCGCAGCATTGAGCCAGGATAGTATTGCTTCTTCGCCATCAACACAGGCCGTTTTGGCTTCCGCCTCCACATTGGAGATTCTGTCGAGGCGCTTCTGAATGGCAGTGAGGTCTCGCGTGCAGCTGTTTTGGTCGGCGGTGTGATTACGCACCTCTTCCTTGGTCCTTTTGTACTGAGCACTCAAGTCGTCGGCTTTGGTCTTCGCCTTTTGGAGTTCTTGCGAAATGGCGGCAAGCGATTTCTCGGCGTTATCTCTCAAAAGTTGGACCGATGCGCGGACTGGGGGGGCTTCCTCACGCACTACGCGTCTGGCGCGAAGATACCGGCGGTAGTGCTCCTTGACCTCATTCCACTGCCGGAGGTGATTCCGGACAGTGGCGAGATACTTGGCTTGGGCTTTCAAGCTTTCAGCTTCCGAGATGATATGGCCCACATCGATATCAAGGGACATGTCTTTACCGGAATTCTCGCCGGCGATGATCGTGGCGACAGCGCGCGGGAGGGACTCACGGCTACCGCCCCTGATATCAAAGGCGAGCCCCAACAGCGCACTCAACGCCTCCGCGCTCCCCTTCTCTCCCCGATCGCTCAGTGGGACAAGGCAATACCGGGACAGGTCGTCGATATGGGCTGGCCGGGCGTAAATCGCGTCACGGATGGTCTTAACACCGGTGATAAGCACGGCACCGTACTTCTTCAGCTCGGCCACCATCTCCGGGGGGCGCAATTCCAGGCGGGATTCACCGAAGCCCTCATTAGCGGGGGAATCGAAGTTCCAAAACAGATGGCGAATGGCATTGTATGCCACTGGGATACCATAGCGCTCATAGCCCAGCTCCTCACGAGAGCGCTTTAAAAGCATGCAGAAAACGCCCTTACGGTTCTCTGCCTCGCAGATGATGTAGCTCTGCTCATCAGGGAAGTAGTAGTTGTAGGATTCAAGGCCGGTGTATTCCCGCTTTTGACTGGCAAACCCGAATTTGCGCTCGCAGGCCTTCAGGGTTTGCTCTGGGAGCACAAACAGCTTGAGTGCAGACAGGCTGGAGGTCTTACCTTCGTTGTTCTTGCCAAACAGCGCTGCGGTGCGGTCCATGGGCATCTCGACATACGCTGACGCCCCGCTGTTGACAAATACCAGCCGGTGAATGATGTAATCTTCGGAAAATCCGAAGCCGGAATCAGACTGTATGTTCAAGATAGACTTCCTGTTCCATTTTCTTGCCAGCAGTGACCAGAGCTTGGGCTACCGCTCTCAAGGTGGGATAGTGGTTTGCGATGTCGAGCAGCGCGTCGTGTTCTTTTTCAGTAAGGGCTGTCCCGTAACGGGCGAGCCACTCCGGTAAGTTTGTTGGGGCCACACAGACAACCCTGCCCTCCCCCAACTGGCCAATCAGGGTGGCGACAATCTTTAATCCACCGACATCGAGGTCAGGGAGGCAGAAGAGTTCTTGGAATTGACCGAGAAACGGGGTATTGAGCGCTTTGGTTATCCCCATCCCCGCTCCATATAGGATTTCGGTGTCATCGGTGAGGGCTGGGGTAATACTCGTGGCAGATTTACAAAAGGCATCCAGCTGATGCAGGGAAAGAAATAGCTCCAGGTTCTCAACAATGACCGCCCTCCGTGCCAGAGCCCTGGGGGCATCTATATCACCATGTGGCTGAATGACCACGTTCTCAGGGTGCGGGTGTTTAAGAGAGCGTATAGGTATTAAGCTGGATGACACGGCCGCCCTATGGCTTTGGCCCGTGCGAGCCGCTGAGATACGATCGCGAAGTTCGGCACCGGCGCCAAACAGATTGCACACCTGGCGGAAGTTGCCGGGGTTGCTCACCAAAACAGGGGAACCATCCGGGACATTCAGGTCGAGCACATCGTGGATCTGACCGGCACCAGGGGCCTGGCTCCAAGCTTTCATCAGGCCTGAGCGACTTACCGGCTTTCCAGCGACGATTTTGTCGAGATACCAGCCGAGCTTAGGCATGGTCACGAGAGAGCAATTGAGGGGCCGCCAAGGAGGACACTTCTTCCACTCCCGGGCGGTTACTCAGCTGATCATGCGGCGTCAGTGCGTTTGCGAGGGCGACCCAGCCAAACTCGTCTGCGTGGAACTTGCATTTGTATGCCATCAAGAGGTCTTTGATCTGGCTGTAATCCATTAGGCCTGGTTCCTATGTCTTTGCATTTACGGTGCGTGCTCGCCGCATAAGATGGACATTTAATCACACGGTTGATCGGGAAATAAGGCTAAGCTGCGGTGCAGATAATGCAGTGGGAGAGGCCGGGCTGCTGATCGAAATCAGGGGCTTTATGATGACCTGTCAGTCTTAAAGGGTTGGAAAGCGATGAAACACCTCCACCTGAAAAATCCGCACACCCGGGTCAGCACCGCCGGCCCGGACGTGGCCGTGCGCCCACCGGCTCTGCGCGACCAACGCGAGGCGGAGTCCATTGTGGGAAATTGGTGTTCCCGGGCAGAATTGGCCGGGCAAGCGATCCGCTTTTCCCTGACCAATGCGGATTTTGCCCGGATGAGCCCCAAGCGCTGCTGGACTGAGTGGCAAAAGATGCTCAGGAAAATGGGGGACTTCACCCTGTTCGACCAGGTGGAGTGGCCGCCACGAAAAGCCTTCCCGCGCAGCGCAATGTGGATCGGCCTGTGGCCCAAAGGCTATTACCCTGAATTGGGGAACCACCGAAGCGTTTATCCCGTCGTGGGCCTCATGGCAAATTTCAAGATCTGCCAGGTCGACGGCCCCAATTTTAAATTTGCCCTCACCCAGCACGCCATGGGCCGAGCCCTGCTGCGGAGCGACGCCCAATCCCTGCCGTCGCTCATGGCTTCCCTGGCAAGGCTCGTGGCACACTTGGGGGTGTTGAAGGTTGAATCAACTGTGCCGCCGCGGGATTTTTGCTTGGTGACAGACGACTTTTACGCGCCGGTAGCCGTAGTCACGCAGCGAGGCGCGCGCTTAATGGTGGTGAAAAGCTTTATCCCGGCCGCCGCCTGGTCGAAAACGACACGCGACTACATTCAAAAGGTAATGGATGCGCCCCGCCCCGCCGGCGAGGCCGCCATCGTCGTTGATTGGGCGCTAAGGCGGGAGGAGTTGTAGGGAAAACCAACTCTAAGCCCGACCTGCCAGGTGAGCGCCGAGGGCCCTTAATTTATTTATTTCAATCCCCGCACAACGGGGCAGACCAATAACCTCAACTGCCACCAGCTTTTCTGTCCCTTCAATCCCCGCACAACGGGGCAGACCGGAACCCGGTCCGATGGAGGTACGTAAGGTCCCTTCAATCCCCGCACAACGGGGCAGACCGGGAGCTAGAGCGCCAAAAACTCCAATCCATCCTTCAATCCCCGCACAACGGGGCAGACAACGTGGAAATGACGCAGGAACAGCTGGACCTCCTTCAATCCCCGTACAACGGGGCAGACTGTGGAGGAACAACACCTGTCCGTTTCCATTTCCTTCAATCCCCGCACAACGGGGCAGACAACCCCCGAGAGCAGCCAATGACCTGGTTTAACCTTCAATCCCCGCACAATGGGGCAGACATTGGAGCGTGCCATGGGCCATTCTTTCCGACACTTCAATCCCCGCACAACGGGGCAGACATAACGAAACCTAGCTGGACCTCGACTGGATTCCTTCAATCCCCGCACAACGGGGCAGACGCTGGGGGTGAAGACTGCGAGGTGTTTCTGGCCCTTCAATCCCCGCACAACGGGGCAGACATCCAGCGCACCGACCGCAACCTCAACGTACCCCTTCAATCCCCGCACAACGGGGCAGACACTCAGGATCAGTCAAGGGAAGCGCGATCTTTCCTTCAATCCCCGCACAACGGGGCAGACATTGGATGTCGTTTTATGCCCAGTCCCTTTATCCTTCAATCCCCGCACAACGGGGCAGACAAGATGCGGATCGGCTATCAACGTCAGCTCACCCTTCAATCCCCGCACAACGGGGCAGACGATTAAGCGCCTGAGATCACGGCAGAAAACATCCTTCAATCCCCGCACAACGGGGCAGACTAGATTGCACCAAATTGGAACACGCCAAGATTCCTTCAATCCCCGCACAACGGGGCAGACTATACAAGATACGAAGTTGCTTAGAGTGATAGCCTTCAATCCCCGCACAACGGGGCAGACGGATTACTCGCGACTTGGATCTATAAATCGATCCTTCAATCCCCGCACAACGGGGCAGACCGTCTACTTCCGCGAAATTATTCGGCCTATACACTTCAATCCCCGCACAACGGGGCAGACCTTATGGTATCTACCCATTCCCCTCCTTCATTCCTTCAATCCCCGCACAACGGGGCAGACGAAAAAACAGGCTGACCAGGGTGGGGATATGCCCTTCAATCCCCGCACAACGGGGCAGACTCTTTCGGAACACGCTGGCCCATTCGCCAATCCCTTCAATCCCCGCACAACGGGGCAGACTTCGTTGGCACTCTGAATTTTATATCTCAGACACTTCAATCCCCGCACAACGGGGCAGACACTTATCCCCATGGCAGCGGGTGGACTGACTCACTTCAATCCCCGCACAACGGGGCAGACGGGTTGCTCACATAACACCGTGGCATTTTGTCCCTTCAATCCCCGCACAACGGGGCAGACTTTCGGCGGTGGCTTTGCTCTCTATGTCATTCCCTTCAATCCCCGCACAACGGGGCAGACCTCGATGCGTTCACAACGTTTATTGATTTAACCCTTCAATCCCCGCACAACGGGGCAGACAAGGTGCTCTTTGATAACTCGCCATTCTATTTCCTTCAATCCCCGCACAACGGGGCAGACTTCAACAGTGCGATTCATAGGGCCAGCCATTGCCTTCAATCCCCGCACAACGGGGCAGACTGGATCTGGATCCGGGTCAGAAGGGACACCATCCTTCAATCCCCGCACAACGGGGCAGACTCTTTACTTTTCACCTTTTTTTGGGTAATAGGATTCCATCCAATTCTCCAAAACTTTCGGGATTAAGGCCGAAAAAGAGATCCAGGCCCAAAGGGCATTTTTTATCTTCTATTACAATTTTTACATCGCGTCCCTGAAACTTACTCTTTAAGTGGTCAATCATTTTTCTGCTCGCATTTCCAACATACAACGTTGCGTCAAGACGCAAAAAATATCGCCTTAGCCACCCCTCCTCTGCAGCGCTAGGTGATTTCATCTTCACGACTATCAACATCAAAGATTTCCTGGATATTATCGAAAAGGATTGCTGAAAGCTTGTGGCGCCTAAAGCTGTCTCTGCAGGCATGCCGGGCATCAACCAAGGGGCTTTTGGTCCCTAGTGAATACACCTGAAAGGCCAGGGGGACAACGGTTTTAAATTTGACTGTGTCGGCGAGATCATAAGCAAGTGAGACTGGTGAACCTGAGTGGATTATCCCAATAGATGGATGGTAACCCGACGCATGAATCACCGCTTCGCACAGGGCGTAGAGACAGCTCGTGGCCATACCGAGACATTGCTGTAGGGCAGTTGGGGCGGCCTGTTTACTCACCCATGTAATGCCATACTGATTGGCAATTTCTTTATACAGCTCTCTAACCCGTGCGCCTTCCCATCCGCGAAACTGATCTAGTCGGCTCAAACCAACTGGCTGAGCATCAAACATAATCCGATACACATTTCTGGCAGCCTCAGTGCGAAGAATATCAGATTGAGCGATTTCGGCTTGGCGCATTATCCTGGAAGTTATTCGCGAGGCTCGAGTGAGACCGGTGGAATAATACCTAGCGCCTCCCTCCCCAACCCAAATGAGCAAGGTCTGTTGCTGAGCTGCCAACCGAACCGCTTCATGAGTGACAGTTACCCCCGGTTGAAGCAGCAATGCGGCAAACATGGCGGCCGGAACATCGAAGCATCCGGATTTGTTTTCGAAGAGAAAGGCACTGTCGTCAGCAGACAGCCGGCCATACTCCAAAAACAGAAAAGGCTCTCTGTCCCTTAGCGGTACCACGAAAGCCTCCTTGTCGGACGGCCTCACGCTATCGCCGGAGGGCAATAAGCAGTCCTGGCGGCTGATTTGTCCCAGTATGGCGGCCGAATGGGGCTAACCACAGGCTGGTCGTCGGGGGTCAGCTGAATGTGCCTGACGCGGTCATAGCATCGCTCCAATGCGGACTCATCAGGAATGACTCGCCAAGCGGCGATGGCACCGTAGCCGGTTCCACGCCGGGGGCCAAGATGATTAACGTGGCCCGAGGCCAGAAGGCTCTCAATCTCCTCTCGATCTCCAACACAGAATGCCTGGTAGCGATCAGCCTCGGTGACGCCATAAAAGCCGAGCATATTGCGGTATACCCCACGAACGACATCTATTTTGGCGCCGTGCAATGGCAGGTTCTCGGGCTTGTTTCTGGGATCATCGGGGCGTTTTTTAAGTTTGACCGAGCAGGACTTGATACCGGCCACAAGCCCCTCCTGGTCCATGCGCTGTGTAAAAAATTCGCTGGAGTGCGATACCGGGCCGACGGGCATAAACACGCTGGCTTTAAAAAACCAGTCTCCCTGCGCCTCGTGGCGGGCTACCGGGATCTGGTTTCCCAGAACTCGAAAGTAGTCCTCGGTACCGGCCTCGTCCGGGTCGAAGTAGGTTTTCACCTGGGCATACGCAAGCAGTGCATCCAGGTGAATGGGCGTGCGTGGCGCGGCCATCCTGTTTGATAACAGCGCTTCGATGCGTAGCGGCTCCATGACTAAGAGGCCTTTTTCTGGGCGGCAATAGGTAGGAAGTAGCTCTCGAGCTCGTCTCGATCCAGTGATGCCATCGCAGCGGCGGCTGATTCAGCAAGGGCGTCGAACTTGCTGGAAAGCAAAAAGTGTCCCTTGTCGTCGTAGAGTGCGTCGCCAGGCTCACTTAGGTTGATGTCGAGGTTTTGCGCGCCAACATAGATTCCATCCACCCTCGCCATGCCAAAGCCGGTGCGACCGTAGCCACCGAAGTAATTGCGGCGGAACAGGCTCTGCAGACAAATCAGGATGAGACCAAGCTGCGCCTCATTCGTGTCCGGCGCGAGTGATACCCGAAGGTGCATGGGAACGCCTTCAGGAATGGCTTCGAGGGTAATTAGGTTGGACAGCGTGGATTTTTTTACCTTATCGCCCCCGGCCTTCTTTGCCGCTTTGCGATCGGCCGTGTTGGCACCAACGGCGTTGTAGTGCTCGGCGATTGCCTCGGCACCGCCAGCAATGCTGGCCAGGTCTGCGGTGGTAAGCGCTTGGACGATATCATCACGGCGAATGATGTGGCGCTCGTCTACAAACTGGTACGGCTGGGTGGGGCTTTCCCCAAAGTGGCTGGGGTGAAGCGCTTTTACGATTTCCGCTTGCTCCCGGGAAATCGCGACGATCCTCCGGGAGAGGGATTCTTCGCACACAATATTGATGTCTGAGACCTGAAGGCGGCCGGCAAGTAGTCGCGCGCCGCCCCCGAACAGGCCCATATAGATATGCTCGCTACCCCGTGCGAGTTCCTCAACGGAGTTTGGGGAGGAGTCGGGAGAGCCGGTGGAGGCACCGCAAGACAACCCGTTGAAAAGGTCGGTCGAGACCGGGCCAGAGGTTTGGGTGATATACGGCAGCAAAATGTCGCGGGCATGGCGCCGCAGGGCACCGCGTACGCCGTTAGCGGTGAAGTAAGGCACGCGGCTACGGCCCATCTTCTTTTTCAGTGTTGAGGCAACATTCTTTCCGGTTGCCGGGTTGGTCTCGGCATTGCCGGGAAAGGCAACATGCCAGGGCGATGTGGTCGTGAGGAAGATGTCGATTTGGTTGGTTACCGGTGTGATCAGATTGGATTCCATGGTTGGCTCTCCGATTAATTGGTTGAAGTCTTGGAGGATTGATATTGATCGAGGCTGGTGATGGGTTCAGGCTTTTCGATCTCACCTAGCATACTGTCGAGAGCCCAGGCCTCGGCGTGATTCAAGTGCCGTAGTGGTGCGATGTCGTCGTCGGAAATCAGGCAATCATCATGAAGCTTATGCACCCAGCGCTGGATCTCGCCGATTTCTCGGGCGGCGCCCTTCAGGTCGCTGAACCCGAGCGGAGGTGGGAGTTTTTTGTCCGCGGTTTTTCGGGATTCGGGTTGCTGATTCAACCAAGTTGACTGAATACGCTTCCCTGTTGCTGCTGCGACCGCTAGTGCCGAACGCCGAACAGTCAGCCTTTCCTCGCCCCGCTGGAAGGTCATTAGTTCACGGCTGTAACAGACCGGCGACCGCCACAACATGTGCTGACTTCGGTTTACCTGTATCGACATGACAAACGGCACGGCAGGTGGATCGGTAAACGCCCATCCCCGGTTGACCTTCTTGGCAATGGGGAAATAACCCTCCGCACAGTAGATGCCGGTGGCGAGATCCAGCAGAAAGGGCTTGCCTTCATAGAGCACCTGGCAATACCCGCATCGATAGGGGGCGGAATTGTCGAAGAGTTGGCGATACATCGTGAACGAGGATGGGAACCGCAGTGGGGATACCGGATCACCCTTGACGATATCACCGCCGCACATGCCGCAGCGGGATTCTATTTTAGAATGTGTCGCACCGTCAGGATCGATGTTGAGGGCCTGGCAGACAATATTAGAGGGACTCAGTATATCCACTGAAAGAAGCCCCCTTTGTTTTGCTTGGCGATCATACCGTAGCCCTTGCTCTGCAGGGTGCCAAATTGCCATAGTCCGGTGAGATTGAGCCGCATTTGAAAGGTCCCCGACACAAGGGAATGGGGTCCAACACCGGAATCCTTTGTGTCGAGTATCTTTAGCTCCAACTCCTCATCAGGAGGTAGATCCGGGATCAGCCCGGATTGATAGGCTTGGGTGAGGCTTTGCCGGATGGCATATTCCAGTAGCGCTGCCCCTCGAAGTTCTTGGCGAAAGGTTGAGGGGCAGTGCTTGCCCTTTGGAATACCGGCGTAGCGTTTAACGGCAATATTCTTGGCCGCATAGGTTATTGGCTGCTCCGTGGCGCTGGCAGCAAGGGTGGCATCGTGCGTGCGGCAAGTCAGCGTTTCCGTTGTGAGCTTGGGCAGTACGACCTGGGTCATTGCGGCCACCACTCCTGGGAGATGGTCTTCAGCCCCCTCCTCGAAGATGGCCCCTACCCAGCCTTTGGTCGCGACAAAGCGGATTGGCGGCCGGCTGTTAAGGGTGGTCTCTTTATCCTGGTGGTTAAACGCGATGGGTGGGGCAAGGCCGGTTTTGGCCACCTCAGCGCGGAGCGTATCGCCAAAAAAACTACCGCCTGGGTTGGTGAGCGTAACGATCTTTTGGTGCATCGGTAATGTCCATTTGTTACGATTATGTACATCTTAATCTTAGAGTATCACAGGTCAAGGCAATGTTTAGCTTTTCGATCCCGCAGGATGTTTTTGCAGTTATTGCACCCGGGGCAGCGCCTGACGACGCGCTTGAAGGGTCGGAGAATGCGAAGCGAATAAAGTCTGCTGTGCGAAAAATGTTATTGGCGGCAATCGAAGATTCGCCGCAGTTCGACAAACCGGCCAAGACCAACCATTACTTTCGCATTCGTCTTCCACTACCGGCGAAAGAGACCCGCATCATTAAGAAACTGGCGGCAAGCTTGGGGGTGAACGATGCCGGGGCCTGTGAAACGCTACTCGATTACGCCATCAGAAAGGGCCTACTTACGGAGGTAGCCCCGGTAAGCCGGGACACCGTATTGAGCCGATACGCCAAGGCGCTCAAATTCAAGAACCGCGCCGAACAAGCCCTGTTCTTCAGCTGCATCTCCAATATGGAGGGTCGGCGGTTTGACATCGTTGAAGCCTCAACGGGCGTAGGAAAGAGCCTTGGGGTGATGGCGGCCGCAGCAGAATGGGTCACAGAGCGCGGGTCGTCCGCGGTCATCAGCGTGCCCACGAAATCACTCATCGCCCAATACCGCAATCTGCATGAGGCTATCGCCGCCAAAGCGGACATCCCCAGCCTGCAGGTTATTGTGGGCAGGCAGAACTTTGTCGCCATCGATCGGGTGCGGATGGCGTTACAGGATGAACTCAACACCGACTTTGAAGGCTACGAAGAAGAGGTCTCAGCCTGGCTTGGCCGCCTGGACGGGGAGCCCGCCTACACCGATGACTTAAAAGACATCACGCCGATCGCCGATGCCTACCAGCTCACCAGTACCGACAAGGACGACCCCTCGGAGCAGGCATATCAAGGGCAATTCTCGGGTGACGGCGGCCCCCTGATCATGCTCACGACCCACGCCATGTTGGCCTCGCACGTCCTAAGGGTCAAAATCGAGCAAGGTCAAAGGGAGGGTTTGCGTGAGCTTAAGGCGGACTACCGAGACGTTATCGCGCAGATCTTTGTCGAGATGGGGATGTACCCCAAGGGCAGCCAGGAGCGCAAAGACCTCGCTGATGAAATTTCACGCTACAAAATGGAGGCGGCAAGCGAAACGCTAAGCCTGGCTGGCGACGGCATCGGGATGCTCCCCCCATTCAAAGCCCTGTTCATTGATGAGGCCCATGATCTCGATGAGGCAATGGCGATGATATTCAATAACGCCGTCAGCTTATCCAGCTGTTACGCCAAGCTGCGCAGCTTGGCCGGTCGCGGGCTGGCGACAGCAGCCTCCGTCAAACGCGCGAAAGCGGTGCTTGAACAAGTCCGTGATCTGCATGCCCTCCAAGAGACTCTCCGAGGCGACAGGATAACCTTGAACAATGCCACCCCCGCCGGACACAGTGCCCTGTTACTGGCAAAGGAGTTTGGCGAGGCCTGCTCACAGGGCTTAAAGCGTGGCGCAAACACCGATCCCGAGGGGATCATACTGCAGCGTGAATGCAGCGTTCTGAAGAATGTCGAAAAAAGCACTACAAAATACCAGCGAGAAGGGTTTTTGAAGTTTTCACCCACAAGGAAGTACCCGACGGTGTGGGTCAGAAAACGAACGCTCGAAGACGAATTTACGCTTCTGTGGCAAATGGTCGATAAGGTCGCCCTGGTATCCGCGACCATTTTCACCCGCCAGATCGGCGGGGAATCGTCACAGCACCTGAGAAATAAGCTGTTCGTACCCAAGCAGCTCTACGTCGACCACCCCCCCATCAAACCGGCCTGGATCGCCTCACCGGTCAAGCAATGTGTGGTACCGAGCGCAACACGAACAGATCTTGTTCCCCCAAGCCGCCGAGATCGCCTCACGGCGGACCAATACAAAGCAGCGGAATCGCGGTTCTGCACTGCCGCAGCCAAAGAAATCGACATCATGGCAGGCTCCGCCGACGGTGGAACCCTTGTCCTTTGCACCTCATACACCTCTGTCATGGCGCTTGAGGAGGAGTTGGCTGGAAAGCACCGCATTATCGCCGCCTCAAGGGGGCAATCGGTGAGTAAACAGAAAAAGGCCTTCATCGAGTCGGCCGCCGCCGGGCGCAAACCAATTTGGCTGGGGCTTGGGGCAGCGTGGACCGGCCTGGATATAAATGGCGATGAGGTCGGCCTGGCGGCAGAGAACGACAACCTTCTGGTGGACTTGGTGATTCTTAAAGTGCCATTCTCCAATTTGGAGGGGACCGATATCTCTCCCGGCGCCGCGGCCCTAGAGGCCGGGTTCCGGTTCAAACAAGGCCTTGGCAGATTGGTGCGCCGCGAGGGCCTTCCAAAAAATCGTCGAATCATGGTGCTGGATGGTCGACTTACCGATCGCTCGATGGCCGCTTACACGTACCCGATTATGCAGCTATTGACCGTTTACCCCATGACGGAGATCTAAGAGTACACTGAATTAGTCTGCCCCGTTGTGCGGGGATGAGAGCGTCGAATTAGCGGCTAGGAAAACTGGTGAAAAAGGGAATTATCGATGAATATAAAGCAAGCAAAACGGTACAAAAAAAAGATTGATAGCGCTGCCCTTGGCCCTTATTTGGTCGTGAGCGCCCTTCCCTCTTACCTCGCGGCCGCTGCATTTACCGCCAAGGGTGACGACTTTGCGCTTTTGGTCGGAATATTGATCGCCCAAGCCGGCTTTCTGGCACTGGCACTGCTTGTCGCGCCCGTTTTCTCGGCGGTAGGGCGACAGCCGGGCGCGCTGGATTCGCTTCGCCTGGCAGAGGAAAATGCTGAAGGCGCACGGGATTTGCTACGCGAACTGCACGCGCAGCGCGCCAAACTGCAGTTTCGGCGGGGTTACGAGAAGGACAAGGGCCCCTTGGACCTGGCGCTGGACCAGTATCGCAAGGCAGTCGACGACGATGCGGCCGGTCGCACCGAGCAAACATTGGCAGCGTTGCGCAAGGCGGAGCGCAACCTGGCCAAAATGGCCGACACCGCGATCGAGCCACATTAAAGGGGCGCCCCAAAGGATGAAGAAGACGATTATCCATGCCGGGTTGATGGCCTTGATGATTTGTTCGTCGCTGTATCGCTTCTTCATGCTGAGATCTCCATCCCGTTAGGTTAACTGGAAATCTCATCTTGGTCATGGTTCTAAAATCGGGGGAAAGGTCACCATGTTTCTTCCAAGCTCCTAAAGGTTTTATTAACGAAGCTGTCATCTAGGATATCCATTAAACCCTCTCGATATAGAAAACAAACTTCGTCGCCTTCCTTTATGAATTTGATCTCTGGCCTATGGCTCCAGTTTTGGATTGCAAAACAGCGCGGTTTGTCAGCGTCAAGTATAAATTCGATGTGACTAGCTGTGGTCCGACAATAAAGTTGGTAACTAAATCAGCCGCCAAGCCGCATTCTATGGCCGATAAGGAACGCGGCTAAAAAATAAAGTTGGTAACTTTCAAG
>Ga0208568_1000233_pt1 | contig 22967 bp, 22 predicted proteins | sample DeeseametaMP2969_FD_184165 | JGI IMG/M metagenome (GOLD analysis project Ga0208568, IMG submission 184165) | Marine microbial communities from the Deep Atlantic Ocean - MP2969 (SPAdes) | ecosystem: Environmental > Aquatic > Marine > Oceanic | place: South of Funchal, North Atlantic Ocean... | reverse complement strand
TCGGATATAGAAACTTTGGTAATTATCGTTTGAGATTGCTCTATGCCAGTCGTTAAAGGGTTGAGTGCGGTGCAGTCCACCACGAAGTGTAAAGAATCAAATGTTTGATTAATTGTTTAAAGAAGTGGTGGGCGTTGACGGGATCGAACCGCCGACATCCACCTTGTAAGGGTGGCGCTCTCCCAGCTGAGCTAAACGCCCACTTCGTTAAGAGCCTATAATTTAGAGAAATAGTCTCTTGCTGTCAATGTGTTTTTTCAATTTTTTCAAAAAAAAGGGGAGGCCAACGCCTCCCCTAATGTCCATAAGTCATCGAATATTTAAAGGCCTAGTTGGCAACATGCTGTCTAGTGTCCTCATTTTCACCATCAAGCACTTTGAAAGCTCTCTCTTTCATGAAGTCTTCTGGCTTTTTAAGATCTAGAGCGATCTTAAGAACTTTTTCGGCCTGATCCACTGGGTGGATGTTAAGGCCTTGCTTGATCTCGTCTGGAACTTTAACAAGATCTTTAGCATTCTTTTCTGGGATGATCACAGTTTGAATTCCAGATTGCTTAGCAGCTAAAAGTTTCTCTTTTAGACCGCCGATTGGAAGAACTCTCCCTCTAAGCGTGATCTCACCAGTCATTGCAACATCCTGTCTTACAGGGATGTCTGTAATGGCACTGGTTAGAGCTGTTGCCATAGTGATACCCGCACTTGGCCCATCCTTTGGAGTTGCCCCCTCTGGAACGTGGATATGGATATCATTTTTGTTGTACCATTCGTGGTCTACTTGAAGTCTGTCGCTGATGCTTCTTACATAACTAAGAGCAGCTTTTGCAGATTCCTGCATTACCTCTCCAAGCTTTCCAGTAACCTGAATTTTTCCATTACCTGGAACAGTTACTACTTCAATATTCAAGATCTCACCACCGACACTTGTCCAAGCAAGTCCGTTAACAAGACCAATTTGAGCTTCTTCCTCTACAGACTTGCTCTCATACTTCCAAGGGCCTAAGTATTTCTCAACAGACTTCATAGTCACGTTGTACTTCTTCCCCTGCTCCACATCGTTAGTAACAACGTCAGTGGCGATCTTTCTAGCGATCGTGTTTGCAAGTCTTTCAAGCTCTCTAACACCCGCTTCTTTAGTGTAAGAGCGGATTACGTGCATAAACACGTTGTCAGAGATATTTACTGGGTACTTACCAAGTCCATGGTTATCAACCGCTTTCTTGATTAAGTACTTCTTAGCAATCTGAAGCTTCTCGTGTGGAGTGTATCCAGCAAGGTGGATGATCTCCATTCTATCTCTTAAAGGTCCTGGGATCTTAGAGATATCGTTAGCAGTCATAACAAACATTACTTTAGACAGGTCATACTCTACTTCCACATAGTGGTCTGCAAAGTTTTTGTTCTGAGCTGGATCCAATACTTCTAGCATTGCTGAAGCAGGGTCACCTCTAAAGTCATTGCTCATCTTGTCGATCTCATCCAAAAGAACAACTGGGTTTCCGCTTCCAGCTTTTTTCATAGCTTGGATGATCTTGCCTGGCATAGCGCCTACGTATGTTCTTCTGTGACCTCTAATTTCAGCTTCATCTCTTACACCACCTAGAGAAATTCTTACGAACTTTCTATTCATGGACTCTGCAAGAGACTTACAGATAGATGTTTTACCAACACCTGGAGGCCCTGCAAGACAAAGGATTGTTCCATTGCCTTTTTCTGGATCTTCAACTAAAGACCTTACGGCCATGTATTCCAAAATTCTTTCTTTTACATCCTCAAGACCAAAGTGCTCATCATCCAATACTTGTTTGGCGTGTTTTACACTATTGTCATCTTCAGTGTACTCGTCCCATGGAAGATTAAGCATCCAATCAACATAGTTTCTAACAACAGCACTTTCCGCTGACATTGGAGACATTGATTTAAGCTTCTTAATCTCTTTGGCAACTTTCTCTTTTGCTTCCTGAGGCATTCTCTTTTTGGCAAGTTTATCTTCCATATCGCCAAGCTCGCCTTTGCCATCATCCTTGTTTCCAAGTTCTTTTTGGATGGCGTTCATCTGCTCATTTAGATAGTACTCTTTTTGAGATTTCTCCATCTGCTGCTTAACGCGTGAGCGGATTTTCTTTTCTACATTTATTACTTCGATCTCGCCTTGCATCTTCTCTAAAAGAAGCTGAAGCCTAGTTTGAACGTTAGTTGCGTCCAAAATCTCTTGCTTCTCAGGAATCTTCATAGTCAAGTGAGCGACAATGATGTCGGCCAGTCTTGAAGGATCCGTGATTGAAGAGATGCTCATTAAAAGCTCTGGCGGGATTCTCTTATTAAGTTTCACGTAAGATTCAAAGATGTTCTTTACACTTCTAACAACGGCCTCAAGTTCTACTTCGTCCATTGCTTCGTCAGGGCATTGCTCAACATCAGCAAAATAGCCTTCAGTCTTGCATTCGAAATCTTTGATTTTTGCTCTGTGCTTTCCTTCAATCAATACCTTTACAGTATTATCCGGAAGCCTAAGCATTTGAATGATATTGACAACAGTGCCGATATCATAAACGTCTTCCCTTTCAGGGTTAAGAACGCTTGCATCTTTTTGAGTAACTAGAAACAGTTCGTTTCCGTTTTTAGCAGCCTTTTCCAGTGCCGCGATGGACTTCTCTCTTCCGACAAATAGTGGAACCACCATGTGTGGAAAGATAATTACATCCCGCAATGGCAATAAGGGATAGTTTTTTGTGTTCGATGACTTCTTGTCCGTCATAGCACCTCCTGCGCATGATCTTCTACAAAAATGCCGGTTATGGACTAAACCGGCGACTTATATTTATTGTTACCTAAAAGGGAATTCAGGTCAAAAAAAAAGCCTAGGAAAATAACTCCTAGGCCCTTATTTAATCTTACAGTACGAAGATATTCGGTAAATTATTCAGGCTTTACGACGCATTTTCAATGTCTTTGGCCGACTTAATTGATGACTTACTCGGTTCAGTTTTTTTTCGCTCGCCTTCAATTAATTTTGGTCGCTCTTTTCCTAGGATGGAATCCTTGGTAACAACGCATTTTCCAATCTTCTCATTTGCTGGGATTTCATACATTACATCAAGCATAGTTTGCTCAAGAATGGAACGTAGTCCCCTTGCACCTGTTTTCTTGCTAATTGCCGTTTTAGCAACCTCTCTAAGTGCTTCTTCTTCAAATTCAAGCTCTAGCCCATCAAAGTCAAAAAGCTTTTTATACTGCTTAGTGATGGCATTCTTAGGCTCAGTAAGAATTTGCATTAAAGCTTCTTCATCGAGTTCCTGCAGCATTGCATTTACTGGCAAACGGCCAATAAATTCAGGAATAAGACCATATTTAGATAGATCTTCCGGCTCAATTCCGCCCATTTGCTCAATTGCAGACTTCTCAACCTTTTCTTCTTTCTTAGTTGAGGCCGCAAGACCAAGAGCTGGTTTCTTGTTTTGTCTCTGTTCAATAACCTTGTCTAGCCCTACAAATGCTCCGGCAACAATAAATAGGATGTTGCTTGTATCAACTTGCAAAAACTCTTGTTGAGGGTGTTTTCTCCCGCCTTTTGGTGGAACACTTGCGATAGTGCCCTCAATAAGCTTTAAAAGTGCCTGCTGAACACCCTCTCCAGAAACATCTCTGGTAATTGATGGGTTTTCAGATTTTTTGGCAATCTTGTCGATCTCGTCAATATATACGATGCCTCTTTGAGCTCTTTCAATGTCGTAGTCACAGTTTTGAAGAAGATGAAGAATAATGTTTTCAACATCCTCGCCTACGTAACCAGCTTCAGTTAGAGATGTCGCATCTGCAATTGCAAAAGGAACATTCAAGTATTTGGCCAAAGACTGTGCCAAGAGCGTCTTACCAGAACCAGTAGGACCGGCGAGAAGAATGTTTGATTTCGCCAATTCAACCTCATCGCCTTTTGCAGGACGGTGAGTAATTCTCTTATAGTGATTGTGCACAGCTACTGAGATAATTTTCTTAGCTCTGTCTTGTCCAATTACATATTGGTCAAGATGCTCTTTAATTTCATGTGGCTTAGGAACGTTGTCTAGAGAGGTCTTTGAAACCGACTTCACTGAATCTTCATAAATAATGTCGTTACAAAGCTCAATACACTCGTCACAGATGTAGACTCCAGGTCCAGCAATAAGCTTTTTAACCTCTTTTTGAGATTTGCCGCAAAAATTGCAGTGTAGTGTTCCGTAGCTTCCGCTTTCTTTCTTGTTACTCATAAGTTTCCTTCAAAATCTCAATAATTACGTCTAATCTTTTGACTTGCTCTTACCTTTCGGTTGAATAATGTTATCTATTAAGCCCATTTCTTTAGCTAGACCTGGGTTCAAATAACGATCTCTATCCATTGCCAATTCGTACTCTTCAAAGCTCTTTCCTGTTGAAGTGTGGTCTACATAGATTTGAGTTAGTTGCTTTTTAAGATCAAGGATCTCTTTTGCCTGAATTTCAATATCAGACGCCTGTCCTCTTGCACCACCAAGTGGTTGGTGGATCATGATTCTACTGTGAGGAAGAGCGTATCTATTATCTTTCTCACCTGCTGCCAACAGCAAAGAGCCCATAGAGGCAGCAAGACCTACACAGTATGTGTAAACAGGACATGAAATGTGTTGCATAATATCGTAGATCCCAAGACCTGCGTAAACGCTTCCACCTGGACTATTTATATAGAAGTGAATTGGAGCCTCAGAATCGTTTTGCTCCAGGAACAACATCTGGGCAATCAAAAGGTTTGCCACGGTATCGTTAACTTCAGTTCCTAAAAAGATAATTCTATCTAGCAACAATCTTGAATATATGTCGTATTGACGCTCTCCTCTAGCAGTTTGCTCAATAACTACAGGATTAGGGATGTACATTTTAGGGGCTGTCATTGATACCTCATTTTCATTTGTTTGATTATTTCAATCGTATTATTCGGATTAATTAGTGATAAACTTGAGTAATATTTCGCCTTAAAGCGAGCTTTTTTAGTTATTAAAACATAACTAAATTAATAACTTATATCGAGTTTATGTCAATCGATATATCTTAGACGGCCAAAGCCTTTTCATTACTGACCTGGTGACATATTAGCTCCGGAAAAAATTGCTGGTGACACAGTGACGATGTAAATTTTATTCATTTTTCGCGCCCTATTAACAGTAAAGATTACAATGCCTTGAAAATACGAGTGTTGTTTCTTGAACAAGCGTATTCCAGGCCCTATAAATGCTCTGTTCTAAGTGAAAAAAAGCAAGTGCCTTTATTAGGGAATTGGCACGATCATTGCTTTATATTGAGGGGAAGAGGCCAAGAGGCTACAGGGAGTATCATGAAAAAAGTTGTTTCACTTGCTGAAAAAAGAGAAGAGATCTACTTCAAACGCAAAGAAAGCGAATTCAAAAGCTATCTTGGTAAACTAAAAATTGGCGAACTTCGCCATGAGGCAAACTACATTATTGAGAGAATGAAAGAGGAAAACTTGGATGACGAGTTCCTTTTAAAGGGTGCTATGTTGATGGAAGAGCTTGCAAATAGAGTTAATGAGAAAAGCATGTCTGACCAAATAAGCACCTTTGCCTACAATCTAAAATCAAAAGTGGATGAACCACCAACTCTGCACTAACCATCATGAAGGCAAAACTTAAACATGACTTCACAAATAATTGTTTAAGACTTGAAATCCTTCACAAGATCATCCTTGAATCACTTGATAAAGGTGAAGGTATCAAAGAGCAACTCGCCGACTATGGCGAGTTCTTGGACTATCAAAAAGAACTAATCAAAAACATTTTAGACGAAAATCAGGTTTAACTAAGCATTAGGCAGGCAAAAAAAAGCCCTCTCAGAGGGCCAGTTATTTTTATTTATAAGGAACTGCAGAATATTTATTGCTTGATTACATTAGCCGTGGGGATTCTAATTAAGGTGCTATTTTTTCAATCCTGGACTTAGCTCAAAGATTATCGCGTTAATTATTTCAACATTGTAGGCGATATGCTTGCTGAGACCCAGGTTCCTGCTATTGAGGACTTGCTTGAGAGTCCCCGAGTTGGGCGTTGTTTTGTAAATGCAGGCACTTATGCAGTCTTTGGAGCAATGGTGAAGTTTAAAAAGATCAATGCTGATGTTGGACCTATAGGAGATCAATATCCCGAATATAGTGTAAGTTGGGGAACTTCTGAGCCTGGTGCTTATGATAACGTTTCCCTAGAGGATGTAGACCTTCCTTTGAAATGTAAAACCTTTATCGTTGTAGCTTAAGACCTTAAAGCCATTGCAATGATTTGTAATCGTGATGAATTTCTTTTCTAAGCTGTGAGATTTTCATATCAGGCTCATAACCCATAATCTTTGAAAGCTCCCTCACCTTCTCAAGACCTTCATCATCGGAGTTCATGTTATCAAGAAGGATTTGGAGGTAGATCAAATTGCCAGCGAAGACATTCACATATGCAGATATGGCCTTTTTATCCGAAGGGTTAAGGTTTAAGAACCTTGCACCAACCTTGGTTGAAAAAACCGCCTCTAGCCTATTTGACTCTCCAAATTTTCTAATGACTTCGCACTCCAATCTCAAAACCTTTGGTTTTAAGATCTCATCATTAAATGACTTAAGCCTCTCTAATGAGAAATTTTTAAATAAAGGATACTGAGGAAGAGAGATTAATAAAGGTGCTGATTGACCAGGCTCTGGAAAGTGAGGGACTTGATCCAAGAGCATTCCACCTTCTGATATGTTTACGGCCCTTGCCTTGAAAGCAAAGTTGTCATCAACATAGAGGACGCAGTATTTAAACGGCGCCCTTAGGTGTTTTCTTTGGTAGTCCCTATCAGTAATCATTTTCCTATTAAAGCAATTCGCTGGCTATCTCTGACAGTGGAGATCTTTCGCCTTGCTGTAATTTAGTATGGGCAACAATATCCACATTCTTCAACTTATCGATAGAATAAACCAAACCATTGTTTATAGAGTCAAGGTAAGGATTGTCGATTTGCTCACTATCACCGGTCAGAACAATTTTCGTTCCCTCACCCGCTCTAGTGATAATCGTTTTAATTTCATGAGGTGTCAGGTTCTGGGCCTCATCCACAATCATATATTGGTTTGGAAGTGAGCGCCCTCTAATATAAGTAAGCGGCTCCACATGCAATAGGCCTTCATTAATTAGCTCATCCCAAGTAGTTGCTTGATTATTTGATCTTTGGTTTCCAAAAAGAAAGTCAATATTATCAAATATAGGCTGCATCCATGGACCAAGCTTTTCATTTACATCACCAGGAAGAAAACCAAGGTCTCTTCCCATTGGAACAATTGGTCTTGAAACTAAAACTCGAGAAAACTGCTGTTGTGTAATTGCACACTCAAGGCCAGCTGCAATCGCTAAGAGAGTCTTTCCTGTTCCTGCTTTCCCAACAAGACTCACGAGCTTAATTTCGTTATTCATTAAAGCGTCAAATGCGAATTGTTGCTCGACATTCTTCGGGTAAATACCCCAAACACCCTCTCTGGATTTAATCAATGGAACGATGCCACCCTTTTTGGCAAAGTACCTTCCAAGTTGTCTTCTTTGAGGATTGTTTTCCTCATGAACAATAAGATATTCGTTTGGATAGAATTGCTTTTGTTCTTCCTCACTAAGTTCCAAGAATCTGTTTTGCTCGAAATCTGTCAATCTCTGCCCAGTGACTTCAAAGTTTCTCTGTCCAGAATACAACTCTTCAATTGTTATTTCACTTGTCTCGTAGTCTTCGGCCTTTAGCCCAAGAGCATCGCCTTTTAGCCTTAAGTTAATGTCTTTACTAATAACAACACACTCTTCCCCCTGCTCTTTAAGATATAAAGCGTTGGCCAAAATAAGGTTGTCATTAATACTAAGGTCAATCCCTGCATGCTTTGTTGCAGGCTCTCTAAGGATGCTTATTTGAAGAGTTCCACCGTTGGCAAGCTTAACACCCTTAACCAATGATCCTTCTTCTCTCAACTCGTCTACTAGCCTTGCAAAGTAACGAGCGTTTCTTCCGTTTTCGTTTTGATCTTTTTTGAACCGGTCCAGTTCTTCGATTACAACAAGAGGGATGAAAACTTTGTTTTCTCCAAACTTATTTATAGCTGAGGGGTCAAATAGTAGAACATTTGTGTCAAGAATAAAGGTTTTTGGTGTTGCCAATGAATTTTCCTCCAGAACTGGTGAACGTTAATTCATTGTAAGTCAGAAAAGTTTAACCATCAAATGTAAAGTCCAACATGCTCAGATAAATAACTGCTCTTTCAGACTTTTGCTGACCCAGAGTTTCTCCAATATCCATAGAGAAAATACCTGCATAGATTTTTAAAAGTCCGGAGTTCAGTTTTAATCCATAGCTGTACTGGCCTGCATTTAAACCGCCCATAACAGATAATGCCGGTGTTAATCCCAATTCCATTCCCAAACGAACTCTTCTCATAAAATCCATCTGTTGCTCAAGATTTCTTAGGTCTCCAGACAATGTGAAGTCTAATCCAGGACCAATTTCAACATTCCAAGCTGTTCCCAAGTTAACCTGCATCGGCTGAGGCTGAACCTCCCTGTTATCAGGATTGCTTTCTGTGGATAGTTTTGTGTACACATCAAGCATCGCAAGACCTACACTGATGGTTTGTGGCCCAGACTTTGTTTGATAGTCTAGCCCAAAGTCAAAGCCCCAACCATCTCCATTTACTTTACCAAGAGCATTAAAAACATCTTGAATTTCACCTGAGCCAAATGCATCTATAACCGTTGGACTGGTCAAGTTATAAGTTCCAAAAATAGATTCTCTTTTTAGGTACTTAGTTGAGACACCAACTGAGAGACCTTGCTTAAGTGGAAACCCATACCCCATGATAAATCCTTTATCATAACGGTAGTCAACATCAAGCATTGGGGTTACCTGGTTCATCAGAGTGAAATTTGAGTTGTAGTTTAGAATTGCGTTTATCCCGAAGCGACCCATTTTAAAACCAGGGGCTGCTCCAAATCCAATGTGAATTGGTTGGTCCATCAAAGCATCAGATATACTGCTTGGATCTGATCCAAGATTGCTAAAAGAGTCTAAATCTACCTTCATAGGGTTTGTGACAGTAATTGAAGGATCTATAGGCCAAAAAGAAAAACCTTCATGTCTTCCCAAAACTGCTGGATTGTAGAAAAGTGTGTATTCATCATCAGCAACGGCAGTATAGGCATCACCCATTAAAATGCCACGGGCACTTCGGCCTAGATACCTTTCCTCTCTGGCCTGTGCACAGGTGATAATTAATATCAATGCCGCTGCTATTCTCACTAATCGTTGTCCGGTAGAGCTGTTTCAAAAATGATTGAGTACCACTTCTCAAGTCTCTGTCTAGGAAGAGCTTCGCAGTCACTTTTGCTTGTTATTGTTTTAATTGCCGCTATTGAATCCTGGTAGGCCACTTCTGTATTAAGACCTGCACTTTCAGCACTCTCAGCATCGGCGATCATATCATCAAGAACATCACCAACATCTTTGAGTGATCCAAAGGTGCTGCTGTTTCCAATGGTAACATTGCTAAGAATATCCCTTAAATTGTTGAATAAGTAGATGCCCTCACATAGCCTTGCGTCTATTTCATCATCTGTAACCGGTGATTCTAGAAAGTCACTTCCTTCGTCGCCACCAACACTATTACATGTAGGTAAGATGGTATTAGCATAGTTGACGGCATCAACTTGGGTGTATGTAAAAATACAAGTGTTAGTAAAACTTCCATCAGACTTGTCCCCGGCAGCATCGGTGTTTCCGTATAACTGAAGAAATTTTCCAAATTCGACAAGAATTAAATAAAGGGCCTGAAAACTTAAATTGGTAGCACCAGTAACACCAAACTTTGACTCTCTTGCAGTGGCACTTGGGGAGGTTCCTGCAGAATTAAGAAGTACATCAATTGCATTCATTATATTTGTGTAGCTAGTTGAGTCCGGAGCGGTCTCATTGCTAGTTCCAAGTGTTGTAAGGGAGCCTAGAAGTTGGGAGCTGTTTGCAGCGATTGTTGTAACTTCATCGAGAAGGTCAAACTCAGAGTACCCAGCTTTACACGCATACATGGAAGCATATAGTGACAGATACTCAGCATCGTCGTTTTGATAGCCGGCCTCATCCAAAACCTTCTGGGCCTTGGAGCAATTATTATCGCTGAGATAGTACTTTGCTTCTTGCTTTGCTGAATCAATAATTTGTTCGTCTGTTTTTGCGCATGAGACTAGCAAAATGAGACTAAATATTGCGGATAATCTTAACACATACCCCTCCACCACTAATTATACCGGAGAGAGTGATAGGACTTAACCTCGCAACATTTGCCTCTTAACCCCTCTTAAGAGTTCTTTTTGGCCATATAGTTTACGAGTCTATCCATGGCCTCTTCAAATGGAGCCGTTTCTAGGGTCATGCTCATTCTCGCACTATTTGAGTGTCCAAAAGCTGTTCCTGGCACCAAAGCCACACCAATTTTATCAAATATATCTTGGACTATTTCTTCTGATTTATCTTCTGAGGGAGCATCGAAGGCTTCAAAGAAAGGCATTCTGGAAAAATCCACCAAACAATAAAACGCTGAAGTTGTCTGATACCAACAATGAGAAAGTCCGTGATCTCTAAATTTCTCTCTAAGAATTTGTGCACATGTTCTGAGTTGCTGTTTTACTGGATCGAAGAAATTTTGAAGAAGATCAAAGTCAAAATCTTCAAGCGCTCTTTGAGTAAGACTGTTTGGAGCGGAAGTGGTTTGACTTTGAATTTTTGCCACGGCGTCAGCGATCTTTTTTGGAGCGATACAGTGCCCTAGTCTAAGGCCTGTGCATGCAAAAGTTTTACTAATGCCGTCTATAATAACGGTTTGTCCTAAAAGCTCAGGATCATGTTGGTAGAAATAACTTGGTTTTGGATCAAAGTAGCTGACCTCAGAGTAAAGTTCATCTGAAATAACCACTAGCTCAGGATAGTTCTTTATTAACTTGGCAAATCCTATCATCCATTCTTCAGGATAGTGAATACCCGCTGGATTATTAGGGCTATTAACTATAATGGCCTTTGTTCTTGGAGTAAGAGCTCTTTCAATCTCTTCTAAGGCAGGAGTGTAATTATCAAAAGTTTTAGACTTTACAAGTGTACTTACTCCCCCCCAAAGTTTAACCATCTCTGGATATGAGACCCAATAAGGAGTTAATACGACAACTTCGTCCCCTGGATTTACCAGTGCTCCAAGTACATTAAAAATTGATTGCTTTGAGCCATTGCTCAAGACACAGTCAAAGTCTCCTTGTGCAAAACTAATTTTTCTCTTGGAGGCAGTTCTTTCTAAAATCTTGGTTCGCAAATTTTGAAAGCCAGCATTCGGACTGTACTGATAGCTCTTTAAAAAGTTTAGCTGCCTTTCAAGTGAATTAATAAACTCCGGTGAAGGCTTAAAGGGAAGCTGCCCGGCAGTCATGTTGTAAACATGTTGTCCTGATGCAGAAAGTTCAGCTATTCTTTCATTTATCTTTAGCGTTACACTTTCACTGAGATCGAGCACTCTGGAGCTCAAATACATTAACTACCCCGTTTTTTTTCCATTTCTTCCTGGACTATTTTTGGCACAAACTCTGAAATGTCGCCACCGTGATTAAAGACCTCTCTAACCAAGCTTGAAGAAATATAATATAGTTTCTCACCTGTTGCGAAAAAAACTGTTTCGCACTCAGAGTTCAGTTTTCTATTCATTGACGCCATTTGAAATTCAAATTCAAAGTCCCCAGTAGGACGCAGGCCTCTAACAATTGATTTTATTTCATTTTCACGGGCGTAGTCCACTAAAAGACCATCCCACATATCAACTTTAATTCTAGGTTCGTCTGCAAATATCTTTTGCAGTAATTCCTTGCGCAAAGGTCTTTCCAAAAAGGCCTTCTTTGATGGAGAGACTGCAATCACAATGTAGATTTCATCGAAAATGCTAAGTGCACGCCTAACAATATCTAAATGGCCGTTGGTAAACGGATCAAATGAGCCGGCGTAAAGCGCTTTCTTTTTCATGAATAGTCTCCTTGCCAATTATTATAGATCATTTAGTTCAAATCATAAATGTAGAGAAAACTAGTACCCTGTCGATAAGATTTGTCAGGTTTACCCAGCCACTCTTGCACCTCTTTCTCGGGTGCTGTTTTTTGCCTGCAAAACTCCACAATAATTTTTGTGAATAACTTTGGCCTCTCTCTTAGCAACTCTCCGAGTGCAATATACAGATCTTTACTTTCATAGGGAGGATCAAAGAAGAGAACTTTTTCCCCCTCACCTTCCTGCATTTGCTTTAGAAACTTAATGGCGTCAGATTTTATAAATTGAGTTTCTGCCTCGAGAGGATACTTCTTTTTCAGTTCCTGGCAGTTCTTCTTAGCTATGCCTAATGCTTTTTGATTAGACTCAACAAAAATAACCTTTTCAGCACCTCTAGACATTGCTTCAATGCCCATAGAACCACTGCCAGCGCAGATGTCGTAAAATTCGATGCCTTCAAAAGACTGGTGGGAGTCAAAAAGTCTTCTTTTTAAAAGTACTGATGTGGGACGAGTATTATGGGAACTAGGAGTCGCCAGCTTTGCGCCTTTAGCAACTCCTCCCAAAATGGAAATGGACATTTATTCTAAGACGCTTTTTTATGCTCAGCGCCGTGTTCTACAGGAATAGTGAACTTTGCTCCACCATCAAGGCCAATCTCAAGTCCTTCTTCTGTTACAGTAAGTCCAACAAATTTTCCTGAAATATGAAATGAAAGCTCAAACTTCATGTCGCCTTCAACATGAAAGCTCATAGCTGTGTGTCCTTTTGGTTGTTGTTGTTTATGACTCACAGTTTCCCTCTCTTTGATATGATGTACATTCTCTTCATGCTCATCGTTATTTACCGCCGTTGGTACAATGTCCTCAACTGGCATTTCGCTTAGGTTCCCAAGAACTTCAGCCATTTCTTCTTTTACTTCTTGGATCGGTGCCATCTCTTTAACTGGCTCCTCAGTGTGCACTGGCGCATCATGTTCATGAGCGGCATGTACCTCTTCCATATCTACAACTTCTTCAGCTTCAGCATGGGGCTCAACAACTTCTTCGACCTCATTGACTGACGGCGTCTCAATAAATTCCGTTTCCTCAGTTGACTTCATTTCAACATTTTCAGCTTCTTCTGCTTTGTCATCGTGCGCAAACTCTTTTTCCAATGATTCAATTTCGTTCATGATGTCTGCTAGTTCATCATCATTAAAGCCCTTTTCCATGTGCTTCTCCTGTGTCCATTGTCCATATTCCAAGCGGTTGTCCACCGACTATATAAATTCTTCTCGACTTGAGTCTGTGCCAGCTTTAAGAAAAAAAACTTTTGCTTACATTCTTAAATTATGGTGACAAAACTTGCCTAGTTGGATACAAATTCCCCTCACAAAAAACCACGCAAGCAACTAATTTTATTGAAGAGTGTAGAGAGAGAGGACGCTTGAATAAAAGATCGTTTCACGCTGGGCATTGGTTCCTAAAGGAATCTAATGAACCAGAACATTCAGAAGCTAAATTCTCTGACGAAATTGATCAGGGCACGGCTATGTCTGAAACTGTCAAAAACGCTCTAAGCCCTTTTGTTCCGAAGTCTGACCAGGAGTCCGACAGTAGTTTGCAAAAATACTTTATTCCCGGCTGGAAGGGTGAATCTTTAATTTCAAAAGAAGTAAAAAAGTTCAAAGAACTCTTGGACGAATTTTACAAAGACGCCAAAGTTAATTTTCTTAAAAGAAACAACTTTAACCGCAAACTTCGAATTTCAATTTACGAAGAGTTCATCTCTTACGTTGAATTTAAAACATGTATATGCTCTGAGATGGATGACTATACTGTTTTTTGGAAGGAGATTGAGAACCCGGACTCTAAATACAGAGACCTCCTTGATGAGTTCATCAATATTTTTAGCTTTAGAGTTTCTGTAATTTATATTCTAAAAATAAGATTCATTAGCGTTTTAATGGAACAGACTGCCATTGACTCTGATCCAAAGAAGCTTCTTTATCCAAATTCTTTTCTAACCAATGTTTTTCAAAAGGGTGGAAGTAGCGAACTAAAATCGAAAGCTTTAGAACAAAATATCTACAGTTGGTATCGTCCATCTGAGAGATGTCAGTCGCTACTTGGAGAGCTACAAAGAACCTCTTTCAACCTAAATGTTACAGAGATTATTAAAAACATCTCAATCAAGTCAGAAGAGCTTCTTAGAACAAACACTTTGTATTCTCACGCGTTGTCTCACAAGAACTTTGGACTGTTTTTAAACTCACTGTTCATCAACTTTCCACTTTGGTTAAATACTCAAAGCAATAGGCCATTTAACGGTTTTAAAACTAGCTCCCAGGACATGGAAGTTATAAGCTGCAAGTTTGCTGGCGATTACCTTGAGTCCCTGGCCCTATCACACTGGCTTGCTCAAGAGGCAAATAAGAAAGAAAAGTGGGATCAAATTCTTTGTCCAGACTTCAAAAGAAACGACTTTGAGGCCGGACAATATTGGAAAATAGTAAATGAACTTCAATTTTTGACATTCTTGGCACAAATCGCAAGAGACAAGGGTAAAGAGCCAGTTACTTTCGTCAGCCAGGTTGCTGGTGGACACTTGAGAAACAGAAAAAACTCAAGTGTTGGTCAAAAAAGTTTAATGATAAACGATATTTCATTGAACCATTCAACATACGATAGAATTACTCTAAACCTTACAGAGTATCCAAAGAATAATTCTCAGCACTTTCTGCTTGGAAAAATTCAAGAGCAGAGCACATTTCTTAAAGAAGATGGATTCCTCTTTGTTATAAGCTCTAAAAAGCTATTTGTTCCAAGTCAGAAGAATAAAGTTGAGGGCCTTTTAAAACAGTTTAGAGTTGAAGGTATTTTCAATCTGGAGGAAGTTAAAGGCAAAGGTGAAGTTGGTTCTTACATCTACATTTTCTCAAAGCAGAGCACGACCTTCACCAACCCTAAGAAGCAGACTTGTTTTACTTTTAGACTTAGTGCAAACTTAGACACTTTTCAGCACTACTCTCAGCTTACAAAACTGATACAAGACTTTTTTATTGCCAACTTGGGAGATGCTCCAGCTCTTTATCAAAAGAGCTTCCACGAAGCAAAGTTTGAATTCTTTCAAGATGCTATTGTAAATGGAAGACTTATTCATTCTTCCTCAAAGGACGCAAATAAAATCACACACCCGCAATTCTTTAACAACCTTCTAAAGAACTGCATGCCACTGGACTTCTTTTTTGATATTCAAAATATTGACTTTAATAATACATATAGGGATGAGGACCCATTATTTGAGTATTCTCACGCAAATAGTGCAAACCTAGCTCCTTTTGTAATAATTGTGGACCAAAGAAGAAAAGAAAAGGTTCGCTTAGAAATAATCCTATCCAGCTCTCTTGAAGTGAAGTCTTATGAATACGGACACTCCATGTGCTTTTACTTTGGAGCGTATCCAAAATGGCCAAAACTTAGTATTGACGCCGTTAGAGATTTTTTCGACTCCCCTATTGGAGAGCAAATTATTGACCTTACCTTCACGAGTGAACTTAAGAAAGTTAAAGCAAGCCTAAACAAGCTTCTGCTTCCAAAATTTTTCTATCAATACAAAGACCTACCTGATCATATTGCCTCCGGACTATCCCTTCTTTCAGCGGATTCCGACGATATTTTAGAAATGAGGCCAAGCCTGGTTCAGGAACAGTTCTCTTCAATTGAAAAGTTTCTTGGAGAGGTTGCCAAAAATTACCCTTGTGCGGCTTTGGATAAGCTTTCTGGTTTTAAGAGAATGATTACTAGGGCCTTGGATACTCTGGGCAATAGCGAAACACATAAGGCAATTAACTTTAATAACCCAATTTTAAAGACACCATTAGTGCTTTCAAAGACATATTCGATCTACCCTGAGAATGAGGATATTTTCGTAAACTTTGACAACGAAGGCCCAATGAATTTGATCCACTCCCCACTTCAAAAAACTAAGAAGAAGGTGGAGGTACATGAGGGACTTGAGTCTACTTGTCTTAAGCTTTTTGTTCAAGATCACCCTATAATTACTCTTTACTCAGATGAAGAAATGATTGCTTTTCTCCAGTTCATATTGGAAAACCTTAAAGGAATTCCAGTGTCTCAAATCCTTCAAGGAGTTTCCGCTCCAAGACTAGATGATCTAAAGTCTATAATTGCAGGCTTTAATTCACTTAGACAGACATTGGAAGAGACAAGAGAAAAAATTCCAAGACTTTACAGCACGTTAATAAATCAATCGATAGCACGCGGCTAAATTTTTTACCTTAACTTTTAAAACTTTCCCTCTTAAACTAAATTAAAGCAATTTAAGGGTTTTCTTTGAAAAAGCAATTAAACGATCTGCGTCGAAAAATTTATCGCAATCTAAAACAAAAAGCTTATTCTTTGGAAGGCTCAGTGTCGGAAGAATTAATAGCCTACCGCGACGATCAACTTTCCTTTTCAAAGCGTCCCTTCTCTCCCTCAAATATCGAAGCACTCAAAAAGAGTGTACTTTCTTCCAATGTAGTTTACCTTGGGGACTTTCACACATTTGACCAGAATATAAGAAATGTTTTAAGAATTCTTAGGGTGTCTGCTCAAGAAAATAGAAAGTGTATTATTGCCTTAGAGATGGTTGATGCCAGATACCAATATTGTATTGACGCATACATGGAAGGCCATTTAACAGAACTAGAATTCCTTGAAAGCGTTCACTACCACGATTCCTGGCGCTTTCCTTGGACGCATTACAAATTAGTTTTTGAGTTGGCCAAAGAAAGCGACGCAAGAATCTTGGCAATAAACACAAGGGGTGGTTTGAGAGAGCGTGATGAATTTGCAGCCGAAACCCTTGCTAAAACATTGGAAAGAGAACCTAAGACCCACATAATGGTTGTATATGGTGAACTTCACATTTCACCGAACAAGATACCTGCCCTGTTATCCAGTAAAAGACCTGACACTATCCAAACCATCGTCCATCAAAACCTAGATGAAGTTTATTGGACTATGAAAGAAGAAAGTGCCAATGATCCAATCATTGCATTTAGCGAAAGAGAGTTTTGTATAAATTCCGCACCTCCATGGGTCAAGTATGAAAGTATGATCTATTGGTATGAGAACCTAGACAGCGATCCCGACTTTGATATCCATGAATATATTATTGAGAAGGGTAAAAAGATTTTTAGCGAGGACACCCACGAAAACTTTCTTGGAATTTGCCTTGAACTCGTTAATATTGCAAACGTGAACATTTCAGAAGAAGAACTGGAAGACTTTAATCTTCACGATCACACAGGGCTAGAATTTATTGAAGAAAAGATTGAAGAGCTTGGAGATAAGGAGCTGCTTGAATTTTATCAAGAGCTAATAGCCACAGGCCAATCATTTAGGCTACCTTCCGGTAAAGTATTTTATTGCTCAAGCTACTCTATGAATAGAATTTCGTATTTGGCAGGGATTCACATTTTTCATAGTTATTTAGAGTGCATCGATCAAAAGCGTTCAAAAATAAGTAAAGATCCGAAGTTGCTCGCATCCCTATTTATTCTTGAAAGTATGTATGCTTTCTTTTTCTCAAAGATAATGAATCCCCACAGAAAATGTGAAATGTATTGGAACCTTAAAAAGTCTTTTCATACAACTGGCAACAAGGCCATGGAAGCTTCTCTAAAAATCCTAGATGGTGAAGACTTGTCAGAAACTATAAGGGCCTATTCGCTGTTTGACATTCATCAGATGGCCCAATATGTGGGTCATATTTTTGGTGAGTACATATATTTAAGACTCTTCCAGATGGATGAAAGTGAACTCAAACTTCAAGAGGACTTCTTGGACAAAGGCCTAAACGCCCAAACGTTCGATACAATAAGAAAAATTCTTTTAAAAGATCTAGATTATAAGTCACACAAAAAAAGGTATTTTTAGTGAAAGTCGTAATTCAGAGAGTGCTCGAAGCAGAAGTAAAAATTGATGGTGAAACATCTGGAAAAATAGGCCAAGGCCTTCTACTCTATGTTTGTCTTGAAAGCGACGACACCATAGAGTCAGTTGAGATGGCCAGCGACAAGATTTTCAAACTAAGAATCTTTGAAGATGAAAAGGGTAAGATGAATAAGAGCATTCAAGACGCTCAGGGTTCTATCCTATCAATAAGCCAATTTACACTTTCATGGGATGGGAAAAAGGGGCATCGTCCAAGCTTTGATCGCTCAATGGCGCCATCTAAGGCCAAAGACTTTTACGAGAAGTTCAATCAAAGTTTAGTCGAAAAAGGTGTAAGTGTTGAGGCCGGCAGGTTTGGCGCAGATATGAAAGTTTCTTCTATCAACGATGGCCCAGTTACCTTTCACCTAAATTTCTAGCAAAAAAAATCCCAGCTCAAGGCCGGGATCTTTAAATTCAATAAATTTTTAATACTCAGTTTTATGCTTCTGATTGCATTGCCCTAAGAATATCTTTCTTAGAACCTTTCATTAATGTCCTAAGTCCTGACTGCTTCTTTAAAGGCTTAAGTCTTTTAAAGATGAGTTCTATTTCAGCCCCAGAAAAGTTGCCATTACTGTTAAGAATGTTCTTTGCACCTAGATTAGCATCGAGATCCGTAGCAAGCTCCTTCAATACTGCAAGATTAACATTGCTGGAGCTTGAATCCATAGGGCTGTGGAAGAATTCCATTTCATCTGAATTTAAAACAAGATCTGATATTCTTACCTTACAGTATGATATTCCACCCAAAGCCTTAGAGCGAATATTTATCTTTTTTTGCCCTTCACTTGAGGCTGATTTTTCGATTGCAAAAGAAAATAAATTAAATAGAAGTTGCTCTAGGCCCTCTTCATTGCCTTTTACAAAAATCTCGTCCTCCAAGCTCTCCTCTATTGCAATGCCCTCAGAATCAATTTTTGTTCTCATTCTGTTGATCAGGGACCTGGCGTGAGAGTTGAACTCCACTTTTTCAACGTTTTCTTGAGCTTCTTCTTTTGAAGAACTTGCAGCGAGATTTTCACCCTGCTCTTCATAGCTGCCAATTTTAGATAAGTGAGTGCTTCTGCTCTCTAATAGATCTGTTTGGACTTGGTTAAAAAGCTCAAAGCAAAAAGGGGCCTGTAATTTTTTGAAAACCTTCTCCATGAGTCTTTGAGTTCTAATACTGGACATCTCGAGATCGTTGAAATTTTCTAGCGTGTCCTTGGCCTGGTCATTTAAATCTTTGAAAAAGCTTTTCTCGGCCTGACGCTCTCTAGACACCAAGAGGTTTAGTGCTGTCATAAGGAGTGCTCCAAAAATAGCCAATCCAAGCCAAATATTCTTCCAAAGATTTAGTGAACTAATTTTTTCGTTTAACTTCTCTTGTAATTGAAAATTTAGAGTTTCAAGCTCAGAGAACTTACTTAAGATATTTGAACCAACTGTTAATTGAATCTTTCCACTTTGGGCCATCTCCATAAGTTTTTGTGTCTTCTCATGAAACCAAAATAAATCAGAGTTTAGCTTGTTAAGAGGCTTACCTGCAGCTGCGTAAGTTGCACCATAAAGAGACTCAAAACTTTTATTGAGCTCCGCAAAGCACTCCCCTGTCATCGACATAAATGAGCTCTTTAAGTATGGTGAAGAAAAGTCCTTAATCATCAGGGCCGTGAATGTTTGCCCAACTCTTGCAAAGCAAGTTGATGAACCTTCATTCAAATTCCTAGTAGAGCTTATCTTAGAGCCTGTAAACTCTGACAGCCCAAAGGGTATAACAAGCATGGCACATGCCAACACTGACATCATCACGTTCTTCCTTGAAGCGATAAAACTTTTCATTTAAACCTCTGAAATTATTAATTGGCAAGCCGACCAAACGGCTTCAATTTATTATTCCAATACCAGCAAACAAACGTCAAGGAAGGGAAAGTTTTGCTATGTAATTTTAATCAGTTAGAGACGTCATAAATGTACTTTTTTGTATAGTTTTTACATTTACGGCCATAATCAAGGCCCTAGCGTCTTGTCCTGTTATATAATCAAATGTAACCTTGCGTTGAGGAGGCATGATATAAGATCACGTAAAGGAATACTCCTATTGGCCCTAACAATAAGTTTTATTGTTCACCTAGCCATTATTTGGTTGGGAGGCAGCTCTGGGTCTGAATCCAAAGTCGCTCAAAAACCTCATCAATTTAAAGTTAACTCCATCAGAACTGTGGGTGTGCCAGAAAAGAAAAATAAAAATATGGTTCACATCCCCAAGCAGGTAAAAACTCAAACTCCTACTGACAAAAAACAAGCTCCTAAAGGAAAGGAGTTAAGTCTCTCCGACCTAAGTGCAAAAACAGCAAAGGTTACTCCACCCACGCCTTCAATGAAGGCTCCCATAAAAACTGGCACAAAGCCTATTCAGGCCCTAAGCTTAGATAATAAGAGTGTTCAAAACTTTCTTCAAAGCACTCCAAATGCCGGAGCCGCTGGAGAATACGCCAAGGCCTTCGGTGAAAGTGATGTGGTTGTTGAAATGGAAGTTCCAGAGGGTGTGCCAGAGGATGAGTTAAACAAGTACGAACTTGTTTTTTATAGTTTTAGAAAAAGGACAGCCTTAAATTACATTAATTCGTTCTACACAAAATTAAATGATTTTCAGCGCGCAAATCCTCACCTTAGATTCCCACTCACAGAGGATAAAGAGTCTATGACTGGCAGAATTACTTATGATGAGAAAGGCGATATCGTCAGAATAAAAATGCTAAGATGGACAAATAAAAAGAAGCTTCAAGAGTTCTTCCTTCAAGTTCTAAAGAACATGAATAGTTTGCCCAACCCACCAGAGATCATCATAAAAGATGGTGAGTTTCACGTTTATTACTCGCTTACTGTAAATGGTTAGAATTCAAAAATAGTGGTATTTAAGACAGAGCTTATTCGGGAGGCAATAGAAGTTTTCTTAGCCTTCATCAAGTTCTTATTTATATCCCTAACCTCTCGTTTAAGGGTTCTAAGGGAATCTTTGGTTATCTCTACATGTGGTATTAGAGATTTAATTTTATCTCTTTCATTAGACCTTTGCTGAAAGATCTTGGAAGCGCTTGGATTGGTTGCAACAATCTCTTCAACATAAGACTCTTTTTCTGAAGTCAGACTGCCATCAAGATAAGCGTTCACCATTGCGGAGAAGCCACCAGGAACTTGATTTTTTAATTCATCCATTTCTCAACTCCGAGGTGTTTTTTTCATTCAAAAGCATTTTACCGTTATACAATGCCTCCATGACCTGATGTTTTTCCAAAACAAGAACCTCTTGTAGCATCGAGACAGTCATTCCTAGACTCTCTTTAAGGTACAAGGCCGATCTTTGATGAAGGTCTAATCTATAAAAAGCTGACTCTTCACCCTTTCTTCTAAAAAGTGATAGTAGGTGACCTGCTCTTTTTGATGCCAACTCAACCATATCAGAACAAATTTGGGATTGAACAAACCTCTTAACTTTGGCCCTCTCCCTTGATTCATTAAGTTCACACTCCTGAATAAATTCATCCTCTCTAATGACAAATACTGAATAGGCGTCCATAACCAACTGTTCCGCCTCCAATTCATCAGGAATTAGAGCGTATCCAAAGCTATAAAGCCCGGGAATTAAAGAGTCTATCAATGTCATAAATTGGCCATCTTTCATACCATCCTATCTTATCAAGAAAGAATCTAACATTGCAATAGAGCTTATTTTGATTCCAAATACTTAAAATTACGATTATTTAATCTTTCTGCTCAAGTTTATGCCACAACCTCCGATTAATATATTAGAAAACTGAAAAAGCGAGCCTTTTTATGAAGACGAAAACTTTACTTATTGCTCTAAGCCTATTTGCTTTTACTTCTTGTTTAAGCCCTGAGGCTACATCCACCAGTAACACCACAGTCAACAATGATGGTGATTCTGGCGGTGGCTCCTCTTCTGGTGAGGATTCAGGAACTGGAGGTGGAGGAACTGGAAGTGGCGGCTCCACAGGAGGCGGCGGAGCAGGAGTAACATGCTACGGTTCCCAGTCTGACGGCCAGGGCCAAGGCTTCCCTCTTAGAGAAAAAGAATTTTTACTAGCAGGCCAAACAAGCTGGAAACCTTGGAATAATAGTGACAACTATAATCAGCTGGGTAAAGACTCTATATGGGCAATCGATGTAGCGGCCAATGCACTTCAAACAGACTCAAGATTTAAGTTTAGAGTTAAACTTCATGCCCAGCCTGAACCAGGCGGATCACCTCAAACAGAATACTGTTTTGGTAGAACTTACCCTGGAGCAGATGATCAGCATCTCTACACCAAGATTAAGTTCAAAGTTAGCTTAAGAGATGTTCAGTGTCCAAACGGACAACTTGACAGGAACTGCACCCTTGGTGCTCGCTATTCAACAGAAACAATTGGACCAGTTTCCGTTTCGCAATGCTCACCAATCGTGGATTTTACTAACAAAAGAAACTTCTCCACTTACGGCACAGTAGTCGAAATTTGGGATGTTCGCTCTGACAACGCTTGCCAAGTAACGGGAAGCGAGCATGATTGTGGTAGTGATGAAACAAGAACATTACTGAGAAAGCAAAGCTGTTGGTCAGCAACAATGCAGATCTCAACAGACTACACTCAAGACTTTAAATAATAATTACCTAAAGGCCTCTTACTAATTGTAGTTTGAGGTCTTATTTGCTAAATCACTTCGCCCAATAAACCAATAGTCCCTATTTTATAAAGAAGTATAAGCGACACTCAGAGCACCCATTACATGTTTTAGTCACTATGATTTGAACGGAATCTAGCACGCTAGGAATGGAAATTAACTAAGTAATTAGCTGGCTGACTGAAGCTAAATAACTATGCAGCTTTCTTGTTTTTTAAGGACTTGCTTGAC
>Ga0208568_1000230_pt1 | contig 23184 bp, 21 predicted proteins | sample DeeseametaMP2969_FD_184165 | JGI IMG/M metagenome (GOLD analysis project Ga0208568, IMG submission 184165) | Marine microbial communities from the Deep Atlantic Ocean - MP2969 (SPAdes) | ecosystem: Environmental > Aquatic > Marine > Oceanic | place: South of Funchal, North Atlantic Ocean... | reverse complement strand
TGCAAAAGTAGAAACAGTAATGTAAGGACATATGGATGAACCAGTGTCACTCAAAGGTAATATTTGCCAAAGGCTTTGACCCATTTCGTGGAGCACATCGACAAAATGAAATGCTTCCGGGCCGATATCACCTAATCCATAGGGACCGGGAAGAGAAGATATATGTAAAAGAACTCCGCTTTCTCTGGGAAGAATATTCATAAACGATTCCAATATTTTATCTACTGTGGTTCAAAATATAATGACAAAATTATAATTATTAGGGATAGCAAAATTTATTTATTAGCTTTTTCGCTACTTCCAGATTTGGATGTGTATGAATCGGCGCTCTATCGTCGTAATGGTTAATTAAATAGAAGAAGATCAAAAGGGCTCATAACCTGGATGTCGCTGGTTCAAATCCAGCCCCCGCTACTTTAGAAAAGCTGTCTTTATGGCGGGGTTTTTTGCTTATAAACATTTAGGACTGGTGCGATGTAAAATTGTCTTAATGAAGCGATTCCTGCTACTGATTTCTTAACCTAGTTCATAACTGCCAACCCAAAAAAGGGCGGTTAGGACCATATTCATGAGACTTGAGCCCGCACAAATGAAGAATACAAAAGGATAATATGTAAACCAACATTCATGTATAAATTCCGCGAGCAATTGGGAAGCAACCATGGATAAAAAGTCTTCTTATACAAAACAAGACCTACTTGATATTGGCACCGGCAAGGCTTTCGGGAAAAAGAACGGCAAATTGCCCCTACCGCCGATGCTCATGATAGATCGAATTTTGAATATCTCCAAAACAGGCGGTAAATATGGTGTTGGTTTTATCGAAGCAGAAATGGATATTGATCCAGAGCATTGGTTTTTTAAATGCCATTTCAAGAATGATCCCGTCATGCCTGGATGCTTAGGGCTGGATGGGTTCTGGCAATTAATTGGATTTTTTCTCTCGTGGGCCGGCGGCAGAGGTAGGGGCAGAGCTTTGGGCGTAAAAGAGCTAAAACTCAAAGGACAGGTGCGTCCTTATCATAATAAGATCACGTATTTAATTGATATAAGAAAACTCATTACCAAACCCACTTTCATGGCTTGGGGGGATGCTGTACTGAAAGTGGACGATAAAGATAAAGCCATTTATTTTGCAAAATACATCCAGGTTGGCTTATTTGAAAAACTGGTGTGGGATAGCGGGATGGACCCCGCTCTCGATCCTTTTTAATTACATTTAGGAAAAATAAACTATAGCTTTACGCTACGGCATAGTTGGCTTGCCCAATATGGGTAAGTCAACCATTTATAATACTCTAACAACCTTATCAGTTCTGACTGAAAACATGGATTAAGGTATTTCAAGTTACCTTTCTTATTTCAATTAGGGTTATGTGGTTTATTGCGCCTAGTTTGAATATTTTCTCCGCATGGGATCCATTCCAAGAGCACGATTAGGCCGGACCATTCATTGCTAACACGTCAAACCTGAACTCAGTAAGACCCCGTAAGGCGGGCAGAACTTTCATCTTATCGCTGTCATTTGGAAAGACAAAAGCAGGTTCTGTTTAGTACGATTAATTGAGTAACATACTGATTTCAATTGTGTTTATCTACATCGAGTATTTATATTGTAGAAGCTAGAATGATGATTCTTTTATGGTCTTTGGTACTGCCAATAACTAAGTGACCTTAAATGTTTCAAGTGGAGGGATTTCAGACAGCTTGAAAATCATATTGTAAATAAAGGAAGTGTTGGAAAACCATGGAAAAAATACGAAAAAAAGTTTTTGACAATCACAGTCACATTGGACCGGTACCTGGGTTTGCTTACTATGGTTTGCCAGAGGCAGTTAAACCAACAACGGACTATGACACCATAGAAGAATATCTAGGAGGGATGGATGATCATGGTGTTGATCGAGCTCTGGTGTTGCCCAACTATGGCTACCCAGATTCGGCACAACCTTTTACACTCAACCCTCTCGTCGCTGAAGGCGCGTCACAATCTGATCGGCTGCTGGGCGCCATCTGGGTCTCGGCATTACCTAAGGATAAAGACAGGACAATTGAAGCTCTGAAACTCATTGGTGAGCAAGGATTAATTGCACTAAAAGCAACATGTCTTCTGGGTGGGTCGTTGAATCCCGAAGAGTGGGATGAGGAATCAGCTAAACTGTGGAACATGATCCTTGATGCGGCGGCGGAACATGATATGCCTATTCACGTGCATACAAGTCCTAGTGGTGGTTCGGATATTGACAAGGCGTTAGCACTAATTAAAAAGTACGGTAAACGCAACAAGATACATGTGGTTCATATGGGTGGAGGCGTCAGTGGACATATCAAGTTCATTCCGCAGTTCTTCGATTTGGTCGAGGAAGGTTATCAGGTCTATACTGATTTAACATGGTCGGTTGGTTTCGGCTCATCCTGGTTACTTAAGGAAATTGAAGAACGGGGGGTTGGTGGCGACCGCTGCTTGTTTGGGTCAGATGTTCCTTGGAGTGATTTTGCATCTGAATATTGGAAAATTGAAGGTGCGTCAATTTCCGAACAGCTAAAGGAAGACATTTTTTGGAATAATGCTGAACGGCTGTATAGCAAATTCTGGTAGTCGATGTTTATATCTAGTTTGGCAATCAAATATTATTATTACCACATACCTCATTCAAAATGAAAATGATAGGAGGAAAAAATCATGACAATGGTAAATGTTAAAGGACCAAAAACGGGTGATAGACTAGTTAATCTGGATGAAAAACTCTATCCAGATCATAAGGCTAGTGACGGTGATCGTGCCCTAGTAATGATGCATACAGTACCTTTCGAAGGTTCTGTTGGTCTGGTGAATTTGTTAACTACCACACGCATTGTTCGTAAGGGATTCTCCACCACATTGGCGCTCTACGGTCCTGGTGTTCTTATGGCTGCGGCCGGCCGGGGTTTCCCTAACGTTGGTGAAGAAGGGTTTCCAGGCAATCTGTCAATGAATAAACAGATCACAACGATTATGGAGGAAGGCGGTACAGTAAATGCCTGCCGATTTGCTATGACCGCACTATATGGTATGCGTGAAAGTGATATCATGGAAAACGTGAAGCCGTTTCATCCGCTCGATGTTCTCGATTGTTTGATCGACCACTGGCGCGATGGAGCACTTGTAATCGCAACCTGGACCCTTTAAGATCAAGATTAGGCTATCGATAGATATCTGAAATCGTAGCCTTAGAATAACGGTGAATTCAGGTATCGCATATGTATGCGATTAGATTAGCACTTTGTATTGAAATGATATTATGATAGTGTGGGGATCGGTGATTTTCCCGGTCCCCAGAATTAGTTTGACAAGGCAAAAAACACTACGCACCTTCATAATCTTAATGGTATCGTAGGAACGATTTCTTTGACTTAGGTATCTAAATCCTACCTTCTCAAATAAAGTTCACTGTTGTGATAATTAAAACAATGTAGAGGGATTATTTGATGAACAAGAAACAAATCCTGCTTGAGTTGCAAAGTTTCGGTGCACGTTTGGATGTCCCCGTAGAAGAACGCGGGCGATGTGGCGGCGCAGGCCCATCAGATGACAAAGCTTTTATGCTAGATGGGGTCGCAGCTATGGTGCCAACATTGGGTGACTTCGCCCAGGAATCACCCTACGCTGTTATCAGCGGTGATGATGGTAAATATTCAATTACAAGCAATGGTAGGGACGTTATGCCCGTTGAATTTGTGTCAACACCGAAATTCTATGGTCTCAAAACTAAAAATGGCATCCCATACAGACAAATTGCCGTTCTGCATGGTCTTGATGTTCTTGCTACCACTGTCTCTCAACGCTGTATTCGTTGGCGCCGGGAAGGTGAACGTTGTCATTTTTGTGCTATTGAAAATTCTTTGGAGAGCGGTGCCACTATTAGCCTGAAAACACCAGAGCAACTGGCTGAAGTAGCAGAGGCGGCTGTACGTCTGGATGGCGTCAAGCACATGATTATGACTACCGGTACAATGAACTACCATGATATGGGTGTAAATTATTTGATAGATTGTACTCGGGCTATTAAGGCGATAGTACCCGATTTAGGAATTCAGGTTCAATTTGAACCACCAGAAAACCTGGAGGACATGGAACTGTTATATGAAGCGGGTGCGGAAGCTGTCGGTATCCACCTTGAGAGTTTCAGTCAGGATACGCGTGAACGTATTACGCCGGGCAAAGCAAAGATCAGTATAGAGCGCTATTTCGAAGCCTTCAAAAAAGCCGTTGATATTTTTGGGCGCAATCAAGTCTCAACCTACATTATCGTAGGATTTGGCGATAGTGAAGAATCAATCGTTGAAGGATGTCGGCAGATTGCTGAGTTAGGAGTCTATCCATTTGTAGTGCCGCTGCGACCTCTCATGGGAACACCCCTGGAAAATGTTAGCGCACCAGATCCACAGTTTATGGAACGCATCTACAGACGAGTGGCAAAAAATAATCGTGAATATGACCTAGCCTACCGGAAGAGTAAAGCCGGTTGTGCTCGCTGTGGCGCCTGTTCAGGTATAACAGCATTTGAGTGATTCTCCAATCAAGACGAAATATGAATAAGATAATATTCAGGATTGTCGAAACAGAGGCTGAACTTCAACAATGTTTTGCTATTCGGCATTCTGTTTTTGTTGAAGAGCAAAAAATCTTCTTTAAAACAGACCAGGATAAGTTTGATAAAAATGCGATCCATATTGCTGCCATTGATACTAATACTGGGAAAGTTGTCAGTACTGTGCGATGCCATGAAACAGAGGATGGCATTTGGTATGGTGCTCGACTTGCGGTTGCAAAAGAATTTCGGAAGCACCCCAGCCTTATTGGTGTAAAATTATGTAAGATTGCCCAGAAGACGGTAGCTGATCGTGGCGCTAAACGTTTTTTAGCGTATATCCAGCCCAAAAATGTCCGTTTTTTTGAACGTTTAAATTGGCGAAAAGTTGATAAACCTGTCACGCATTTTGGATCGCCCCATCAATTGATGGAAGCTTCACTTTTTGGTACGAAAAAGAGAACAAGGAACGTTGCGAAGGGAAAAATCTGGACTGGTTATGCCTGAGATTGACTTGGAGAAACTCATTAAGCAGTTGCGTGCTTCGCAAGCTTGGCAACATAAGTGTGAGATTGCAATCCTGTCTGATGACGTTTTGCAACATCTACCGGTTGTTGATGGACATACTGTGCAATTGGGTGATGATACAGCAGCAATTAGAACGAATGACGGTTATCTGCTTCTTGCGGCTGAAGCAATACACCCACCTCTCATAGAGGAAAATCCTTACCTTGCCGGACGGGCTGCTATCCTGGCCAATGTCAACGATGTATACGCCATGGGAGGTGAACCAATGGCCGTGGTTGATACTATCATTTCTCCTGATATAAAAGCCGCCTCAGATATAATGCGAGGGCTCAAAGATGGTTGTAGCCGATATGATATTCCTATTATTGGGGGACACTTAACGGCAACCGGACATAAACCGGCAGTAACTGTCTGCATTTTGGGGAGAGCCAAGAATATTTTAAGTAGTTTTAATGCTCAGCCGGATGATGTCCTGTTGCACGTTACCAACTTGAGAGGCTCATTTCACCCAAGGTTCCCATTCTGGGACTGTTCATCCCATCTATCGGATGCAGAATTACGCCGCGATCTTGCTATATTACCCACAATTGCTGAGAATGGCTGGTGTGATGCTGCACGTGATATCAGTATGGCTGGTATTTTGGGCACCGCCGTTATGCTCCTAGAACTTTCTGGAGTAGGCGCACAGATTGACATGAATACCATCACAAAATCTGTAGGTACTTTTGACAAGTATTTTGATTGGTTAATTTGCTTTCCAAGTTATGGATTTGTACTATCTGTACGACCATGGTACTTATCTGATGTTCAACTTGCATTTGATGAATATGGAATAAGCTGTTATCCAATAGGTAGAGTTACTGCAAACAGTAGTGTAACATTATTCAGGGAAGATGAGGAATCTGTTCTTTGGGATTTCGATAAGGAGCCCTTTATAGGATTTTCACCATCTTCAGATATCCAAATTCATGATTTTCATGAGGATCAACTTAATTGAATGTTGGATCTATATTAAAAATTGAGGACTGCGTCTTTATTTGATATAGTTTAATTCAATGAATATTGGTGTAATTCGGAACAAGTATAAATAGATATGGGGAATTTAAGATGACACGAATTGTCGTGATTGGAGGAGGCAGCGCTGGAACAGGTGCAGCTACAAATGCTATACAATTTGACCGCTCATTAGATGTCACTTTAATAACTGAATTTGAAGATATTGCTTATAGTCCATGCGGCATCCCATATGTTTTCGGGCGTGATATTAAAAAATTTGATGGACTGTTTCTCCAACCTCTGGAGTTTTATAGCGAAATGGGAATTAATCTCAAGACCGAAACGGTGGTGGAAGTTATCGATATGGACAAACGTGCTGTCTATACAACTAATGGCGAAGAATATCCTTTTGATAAATTGATCCTTTGTACGGGCTGGGAATATGAGATTCCGAATCTTGCTAATGTAGATTTGGAGGGTATTATTTTCATAAAGAATATTCGCCGAGCCATGGAGATTGATGGTCGTTTAGATAATGTGAAACAGGCTGTAGTCTGGCAGGCGAAACCGCTTGGCGTAGAGTTGATCGAAGCTTTGCCTCATCGGGATATTGAGACACATCTGGTGGATTCTGGCTCATGGCTCATGTCCGATTTTGCTGATGCTGACATGATGGAACTCTTGCAGAACCATTTGGTCAATGATCTTGGTGTCCAGATGCATTTTGGGACGGATTTAATGGGTTTTTCAGGCGAAGATGGAAAACTAACCTCGGTCCAAACAAGCGATGGTGATATAGATGCTGACATGGCATTCCTTGTAGCCCCCATGAAACCGTCAACTAAACTGGCGAAAAGTATTGGTATCAAAACTGGTTCTACCGGCGCAATCATTGTAGATAATCATATGAAGACAAATGTAGATGATGTATATGCAGCTGGTGCCTGTGTTGAAACAATGCATGGCCTATTAGACATACCGGTAAACCTTATTCAAGGTACATATGCATACACTCAAGGACGCCTAGCTGGGGTTAATGTAGCAGGAGGAGATGAATCGTATAGCCCTGTTTATGTTCCTTGGGCATTAGGATCTAAAGTTCAGGTTGGTGGAGCCCTCATTTCGGAAACTTTAGCGAAAGCTACCGGCATGCCTTATATTATTGGAAAAGCAATCGGGATCACCGCTGCACGGTATCATCCTTCTGTTGAGCCAATGCATGTAAAACTACTGGCGGATCCGAAGTCGAAGAAACTTATTGGAGGTCAATTAGCTGGCGGGGAGGGAGTCAAGGAAAGGGCAGACTTTCTTGCATTTGCCATACGTAAAGAGACCACTCTGATAGAACTTGCAACAATGGAAAATGTATACTCTCCACCCATAGGTGCCCTTGTCGAACCTATCGCAGCGGCAGCCAAAAACGCTTTGGCGAATATCTGATATGGGGTAGATTTTTCCAAGTTAACATATGCGATACACTTATCAGGTTAATAATATTTTTCACTAAACTGAAACAGTAGGAATAAATTTATGCCAATCACGACACGAAAACCGGCTCACCCCACGACACTCCAAAAGTTTCGTGCTATTACAGAAGGGTACTTGCTGCAGGTTGCTCAGAGTGAGATGGTACGGAAATATCCAAATACTGGATCAAGACCAGCATCGAAAAAAGGCTTTATTTACAAGTTATTGCCGATTCTATTCCTGCCGGGCTTTCGTTTAACGCCCTGGTTCATCAAGCATAAGTTGCTTAGGTTTTTCTTTGTTCATCGTGAACAGCAATGGCCAAAAAAACCGTGGGAAGAATCTTGAGGTAAGGTTCATGTCCAAATTAAGGACTGTTCATGTTCGGTGGATGGGTAAATACCGTACGGACATTAATATACGAGGAGTACATCGACTAGAGGGCGATGAAACACCTGAATATGGTGGTAATGATTCAGGCCCCATGCCAACTGAATTTTTTCTGGCATCAGTAGCTTCCTGTATGTGTCTGGCCGTGTCACATATGGCCCAAAAGCAGCATATTGAATTAAACAATCTTGAAGTTAGTGCCAATGCGGAAAAGGATATGGAAATTTTTCGATTCAAGGAGATCCACCTTGAGATTCAGTCTGATCTTCCTTCGGAGAGACTTCAGTCACTTGTTCAGCGAGCAAAAAAATACTGCTTTGTCAGCAACACCATAATCGAGGGCTGTCCAATCAACATTATCACCAAATCAATAATCCTTTCGGATTAATATTGATTGGAAAAACTGTCTGATGACCAATAAAGCGACCAAATTTAAAGATGACCTGCGAGTTATCAATGCCGGTCTCGAAGGATTTGCCCAGGCCATGCGGTATCAGGATGTGCCAGTGGTTGAAATAGATTGGCGCCCGCCAGCTGATGGAGAAATCAATCTCATTGAGATTCTTAAAACTATTTATTATAACAAGGAGTTGGTTGAACGAATCAATAGTGCTAACAAAATGGTTATTGAGCGTATTCAGAATGCCAATCCCCAAATTGTTGATGTCATTCCTGCAGGAGAAGCAATGAAACTGCCGTCACATACAATATTGCACTCGGGCCCGCCGATATCCTGGGAGAAAATGTGTGGTCCTCAAAAACGTGCTGTGTTGGGAGCCATTCAGTTTGAGGGTTGGGCTAAAAATGAGAATGAAGCGATTAAGTTTGTGGAAAAGGAAATGGTAAACCTATGTCCCTGCCATAAGTATAATGCTGTAGGTCCAATGACAGGTATAATATCACCATCCATGCCTGTATTAGTCACCCGAAATGATTCCTATGGAAATTATGGTTTCTCAACTTTCAATGAAGGACGCGGAAACGCACTCTGGTTCGGGGTATGCGATAAGGAAACATTAGAACGATTACAATGGATTCGGTACACATTGGGCCCGGCCATGAAAGCGGCTATCAAAAAGCATGGGCCCATAAATGTTTTTGACATTGTGGAACAAGGAGTGCAAATGGGGGATGAGTGTCATGCCCGGCATGTTGCTTCAACAGCGCTATTGCTTAAGCGGTTGATGCCAGCCATGCTTGAGGCAGGAATTTCCGGAAAAACCGTTGCTTCCATAATCCGCTTTATGGATGAGAACAGTCATTTTTTTCTGAATTTTACTTTGGCTGCGGTAAAAGTGACCATGGATAGCGCACATAATATTCCCTATAGTACTATTGTTACCGCCATGTCTCGGAATGGTATTGATTTTATGCTTAGAGTAGCAGGTTTAGGAAACAACTGGCTTGTTGCTCCAGTTTCCGCTATGGACAAAGCAGTCTATTATACGGGCTTCACTGCAGCAGATGCCGCGGGTGATATTGGTGATAGCGCAATTATTGAAACGTGTGGCTTGGGTGGTATGGCCATTGCAAGTGCGCCTTCCATGGCATCTTTTGTAGGAGACATGTTTTCTGATGAAATAACAGCGATTCGGGAACTTGGTGCCATCACACTGGCTACGCATGATCGGTTCCGTATGCCCGCAATGGATACGGAAAATACACCCCTAGGTATTGATTTGTTACGAGTGGTAGAAACACGCGTGGTCCCTTTCATAACAACTGGAATATTACATGAAACCAGTTCTACAGTTGGCCAAATTGGTACAGGTGTTGCTAATGCTCCTGTAACTCTATTTGATCAGGCACTGGTGGCCTTGGCCAAGGAGTGGGACATTAAGACGCAAATACCTTATCCGGCGAAAACCGTTCAGATTGAACTGGAGAAAATGGAGTTATCATAACCGACAAACAAATCCGTACCCAGTTGAAATCCTGGCGGCAAGAAGAAGAAAAGTTTTACCGTTCTGTACTTAACGATTCTGAACTATATATGAGTGCTATTCGTCTAGTACGAGCGATCGTTGATAGTTTAGACGATATCACTGATCTTAATTCACTGGTTTCACGTTACCGGCTTATCGATTCCAGCTATGTAAATCCAATTGCCAAAGCTTTAGATTCGCCACAGTTAGTTATATTGAATTATGACCTGGCAATATCCGCAGCATTTTATCTTCGTTCGCGGGAGATATTGGAGTCCAAAGCGCTGGCAGAGACAGAGGCTCTGGTGGCAAAAGCCCGTGAAGAGGGTGAAGAATGGGTGGTCATTTATGACTATGAGACACAAAGCAGCGGCTATACTTTCTTTCAGCGATTAGAAATGCATCTTTCCGATGGCATAAGTCTTCACATTGCCAGCGAGTTAGATTTGGAAAAAGGGCGTATTTTTTCAGTGGAACCGATGGTATTGGACTTGAAAACTGGGCGTGTTAAACAAAATTCCGATCCACCAGATCCTCGTCAGGAGTTCGCTACAAGGGAAGATTTAATGGCAAAAGTAGTTCGCTTGCGGGCTAAATATACGAATTAGGAGTAGGAATGGGCAAGTCTGTGATTAGTCATGTTATTCCAAGAACTTATCAGGATTCGGTCCGACTGATGCGAATTTCAGAAAAATTATCAAATCTAGATACTATCCAAAGATCATTTGTTGCAATGGGAACAGATGCCAACAAACGTGTATTAGAGCAAATTGACCTATTAACGGATGCAGTAAATGAGGCAGGTGCAAACGATCTGATATTTGTGATTGAAGCTGACTCCAAAGATGCTGCTAAGGGTGCGCTGGTTCAGGCTGAAGCTTTACTAGCTGAGAGCAAGAAGAAAACCAACAGTGGGTCAAAAATGGAAGTACTTCCCAAGACCTTTGAACAGGCTTATAAAGGATTTACAGATGCCAATATGCTGTTTGTTTCTGTGCCTGGACCATATGCCGCACTTGAGGCTTCCAAAGCTTTGAACGCGAATATGAATGTGATGCTTTTCAGTGATAATGTCTCGCTTAAGGACGAGTTGAGTTTAAAGAAGCTGGCAACTGAAAAAGGATTACTTCTCATGGGACCCGGTTGCGGTACGGCCGTAATAAATGGAATAGCATTGGGTTTTGCTAATGTTTTAAATAGGGGTCCGGTGGGAATTGTTGGTGCATCTGGAACAGGTTTACAGGAACTCACAACTCTGCTTGATCGCGGAGGAGTTGGTGTCTCTCAAGTAATTGGGGTGGGTGGTCGTGATTTGTCCGATACCATTGGCGGGATAATGATGAAAAAGGGAATATCCCTGCTATCTTCAGATCCCGCTACAGAATTAATCGTTTTGATTTCAAAACCTCCAGCGATAGCTGTTACCCAAACAATATTGAAAGACGTCCTTTCCAGCGGTAAACCTGTAGTTGTCAATTTTTTGGGCGAGGATGAAGCTCGCGAGCAAGATGGTATTCTTTTCACCGAGACAATCGAAGATACAGCTGAAGCTGTGCTTTCGCTGATCCATGAAAATTCCGGTCCGTTTCTTGCAACCAATTCAGACAGATTGATCAAAATGGCCAATAATGAGCGTGAACAGCTAGCGGATGGTCAAAAATATATACGAGGACTTTTCGTGGGCGGCAGCTTATGTGATGAGGCTATAGATGTTTTAAGAAAATATTTCCAGGGGGTTTATTCTAACGTTTCCGTGTCCAAGAAATGGGCACTTAATAATGGTCGAATTAGTAAAAAACACAGTTGCATTGATATGGGTGAGGAAGAGTTTACGCAGTTTCGGCCTCATCCCATGATTGACCCATCACTTCGCCAGGACCGCATACTTATGGAAGCAACTGATCCCAGCGTAGCCGTTATTCTTCTTGATATTGTAATTGGTTATGGTGCTCATGATAATCCAACTGCCAGTCTGGCTAAAATAATTCGGCAGGCAAAAGCAGAAGCAGCTGCAAACAAACGTTATTTATCTGTAGTTACTCATGTTTGTGGATCTGAAAAAGATCCTCAGGGACTCAGGAGACAGGAAGAATCCCTTTGCAATGCTGGGGCTTTGGCATTGCCTACCAATGCACAAGCGGCTAAAATTGCAGCGGCTATTGTTGGCGCCGAGTTAAATTAAGGAATTATAGATGCCGATCTACGAGTATAAGTGTAATGATTGCGGAAAAATCTCTTCTATTTTGTTCCGCTCATTTAGCAGTGTTGAAAATGAATCGGCTGAATGCGAACATTGCGGCAGTTCTTCTTTGAAACGACTTATATCTCAATTAGGTAGGGTTCAAAGTAAAGGCGAAACCGGCGGCGAGCTTCGCGTCGTAGACCCGCGCAAAACTGTTGAAAGTATGAGTCGTCAATACGATAATGCAGGATTAGATCCAGGGAAAGGGTTTGAGGAAGTAGCAAAGCAGGCGGCTGCAGGAAAAAGCCCTGAAACCCTTAAGGAGGTTATCAAGGAAGCACGAAAGAATGAACCAAAAAAAGACTCCTCTTCCAAGAAAGGAAAAGGTAAGAAGTAAGAAAGGGTACTTAATTATTACCTCATCATTTCATATGAAAAAACAACGTCAGTAATCCTTTGTGAATGTCGATAATAGACAACGACTTCTTCGGATTGCTTTTTTCACCTATTCGACAAGGCCACGCGGCGGTGTAGTTCATACCTTAGAATTGGCAGAGCATATTCAAGATCTGGGACATGATGTTCACGTCTTTGCCCTAGGTAAAGATGAAAAAGGGTTTTTTCGTCCTACATCACTTCCCAGTACTTTCATCCCTTGTATAATGGGTGAGAGAGATGAATCTTTGGATGATCGCATTCAGCGCTATATTGATACGTATTACCAATTTCTTGTTAATCATCTGGAAACTTCTTTTGATATCTACCATACTCAGGACTGTGTCTCCGCTAACGCGTTGTGGCATGCATCTGAAAAGGGATTATTTCCTTTTTTTATTAGAACAATCCACCATGTAGATGATTTTGTAAGTCCACGTCTAATCCAGTGCCAAAAAGATTCGATTTACCGCCCAGAGCACCGTCTCGTTGTAAGTAAATACTGGAAAGTCCGACTTATGTCAGAATTCGGAGTAGATAGTCATATTATACACAATGGTGTGGATATTAGCAGGTTTCGTCCCCCAACCGATGCGCAGCGAAAGGGTGCGCGGAAAAAACTTGATGTAAGCGGCAAGACTGTTTTCTTAAGCATTGGTGGAATTGAACCTAGGAAAAATAGTATACGTCTTGTGACGGCTTTTGATTTAGCAAGACGTCAGTTATTGGCGCAAGGGTTGGATCCCATTCTGCTAATTGCTGGAGGAGAGACCTTGTTCGATTATACACCGTACAGAACAGAATTTTTTGGGTGGTTACATGATTCAGAACTGGAAATAGGGAAAGACATATTGTTACTTGAGACCGTGGAAGATGAACAAATTCCTGAACTATACCATGCAGCTGATGGATTGTTATTCCCTTCATTGAAAGAAGGATGGGGGCTCGTTGTTCTGGAGGCAATGGCGTCTGGTTTACCTGTTCTTACATCGAATATACCAGTATTTAAAGAATACCTCCAGCATGAGGAAAATGCTATTATGGTCAGTGCAGAAGATGAGTCATCCATCGCAGCGGGTATTGAGAAGTTAGCGATAGATTTAAAACTGAAACAGCGCTTAGCTTCTTCTGGGCCGAAAACGGCCGAATTGTACAGTTGGGAAAGCACCGCTAAAGCACATCTAGAATATTATTATGAGTTACTCTCAGCAAAATCGAAACCCTTGTTTCAGCATGAGCTTAGATGTGAATAATTGTCATTCAAGTCTGCTTCCAGACAATTTTGTACCTGAGTCTTACCGTCAGGTCAGTGTTCAACCCTATAATGGTGAAATGACGGAAGATGCAATAAGGAAACATCTGGTGGGGAAAGATGCGTACAGGCGAACAGAATATATCATCTTGGAACAGAGTGAAACTTGTGCAATTGCCATGATTAGCCGACCAGATGATGAATCATTGTTCAGTCCTATCAAAGATATATCACTAGTGGCCCTCCCAACAACATGTGTTTTGGCAGAAGATCATACAGTAGACACGGCAAACGACACTGTTTTAGCTGCGAAGGCCAAGGAGTTAGGCTTGGGCAAAGAATCAACTCTCATCGTGCGGGGTCAAGATGATCATGTCAACTTTATACACCATCCCGATCCTGTTCGAATACGGGTGGTTGAAGTTATTCCACCCGAACCTCCCAAATTGTTACGCATGGTTCAGCATGTATTAACCTATGCGGACTTACCAGCTATCAAAATTGATGCACAACAAATCGACCTCCGTGATTTAGCCGGAAAAGCCGAAAACGCCGAAGCATTTCTTGTACCGTGTCGTTCATCAGGTTTGGATTTTGAAGTTCCCACTTATTTTCTTGATGAACATCCTGATCAGCATAATTGGACATTGTTGGGATGTGAACGAAGCCGTGAAATCCATGAACATTTCTACGGAGATAGACCTGCCTGCGTTGAAATGTGCCCCCGCAGTCTTACAAGTGATAATGGTGCGCTTCAAGTCATCAAATGCTGTCTTCTGGAAAAACACATTGAAATGGATGGGCATAGGGCCGTTGTTCCCTGGGGAGCAAATCTTCGTCAGGTTGAGCATGCTCTGGAAACGTTGTTGACTCTTGATAAATGAAAAATCTAACGGGAAATCTAAGACAATGACCTATTTAATGCCGAACATAGCACCAGATCGAATTAAGGTAAAGCCACGTCCTTATGGCATTACAATGATGCTAGACCGGTGTCAAGGTCTGAAAGCGACTGAAGATCTGATTCATATGGCGGGCGAATATTTGGACCAGATCAAACTCTCTTTTGGTACAGCTGTAATGTTGAGTAAAGCCTTTCTGAGAGATAAGATTGATTTAGTTGTAGATAATCAGATTGATATTTATCCAGGTGGTACCCTAATGGAAATTGCCTTCCAACAAAGAAATGATACGCAATATATAGATTGGGTAAAAAACTGCGGTTTTACCACTATTGAAATTTCTGATGGGATCTACAAAGTGAATCGACAGAAACGAGATGACTCTATCAAGAGATCAAGGGGTTATGGACTGAAAGTAATGACAGAAGTAGGGAAAAAAGATCCTGAGATTGAGATACCAATCTCACAACTATGCGATGATATTAATGCCGATTTGGAAAGTGGTGCAGATAAGGTCATTATCGAGGGTAGAGAATCAGGAATGAATATCGGTATTTATGACAAGAACGGAATTATACAGGAGGATAAAGTTGAGGCTATCCTGGAGGGAGTTGGTCATCGCCAGAATGATATTATATGGGAAGCACCACGTCAACACCAGCAAGCTTCTCTCATCATACGTTGTGGATCGAATGTAAATCTGGGGAATATTCTGCCCCGGGATGTTCTTGGTCTGGAGGCACTGCGCCGAGGACTACGCTATGAAACTTTGTCCCACTTTGCACCAGAACTTAATGTGGAGAATGAGTAGAGACGGAAGTCAAATTGGTGTGGCAAGTTGCTTTGCAAAAGGCCCTGCCCCTGAGCTCGTTGATTCCGCTTTTTCCATGGAAGTGAGCGATGGGACATTGCTTTATTCCGGGATGAGCCTTGCTGATCTTGCTCATGCTGTCATGCTTATTGAAATTGGTATTGTACCGCAAGAATCGAGAGTGGAATTGTTGAATGCTCTTATTGAAATGCATAATCTGTCAGCAGAAGAAATTGATTTTGATAATACTCTGGTTGATGTCTATACGAATCGGGATCATATGTTGCATCAGAGAACTCCAGACACGGCAGGCTGGCTCCGGGCAGGACGACCTCGGCGAGAAGTTTCCACTTTAGCCTATCTCATTGTAACGCGCGCTGAATTGCTTGAAGTCGTGAAGGCTGTTTCAGTACTTATGGATACACTGATTGATTTTGCTGAAGAACATCAGTCCACTTTGCTACCAGATTATACTTATTTACAGAGAGCACATCCAACTACACTGGCTCATTACGTGCTGACTTTTGTTCAGCCTATGGGTCGTGATCTGGATCGCTTGCAATCCGCTTATAACCGCACGAACAAAAGCCCTGCAGGTGCGGGTAGCACAAATGGTTCACGTTTGCCAATAGACAGGGAGCGCTTAGCTGAGTTGCTTGGTTTCAATGGTTTGGTACTGCATACACGAGATGCCATGTGGCAGTCTGACGGACCAATAGAATTGATGTCTGCAGCTCTTGCAGTATTATGCAATGTAGATCACTTGACGGAAGACCTGCAGATCTGGGCTACGTCTGAATTTAATTTTGTGGAGTTATCAGACAGCCATTCCCGGTCCAGTGTTATTATGCCTCAGAAGAAGAACCCATACAGCCTTACATTTGTACGCGGAGTGGCAAGAGAAATGATTGGCCGTTTGGCTGGTACAGCCGCTTTGCAATCAACCCCGTCAGGGCAAGTTGACAATCGGATTTTTACGTACAGCATGGTACCGCAGGGCTTGATGCAGACCACTCAGGCTTTAAAGTTATTGTCAGCAACTGTTTCTGGGCTAACGGTAAATAAAGATGAAATGAGCCTGGCTACTGTGAAAAGTCTAGGGGGATCCACCGATCTCTCCGAGGAGATCATGACTAGATATGGTATTGATGCACAAAGGGCTTACTCTATTGTTGGCCGCGCGGTGAGATCTGCAACACAAATGGGAAAAGAACTGGAGGCTGACCTGATAAATAGTGCCGCGAAGGATATTATAAATCGTTCTCTCAACATGTCCGATGATATTATCGGGAAGATTATGGATCCGAAAGCTATTGTAGCCACGAGGACTGGCCCAGGAGGAGCATCCTTAAAATCAGTTCAGGAGATGATCACTACTTTTCGCGATCTTGTGTATGAATGTAATCAGTGGCGCATATCAGAAGAATCTCGACTTAAAGAAGCAGAAAAAAAATTGTTTGAAAAGGTAACAGCGTTATGCCAGTGCACATGATCGATTCCAAGATATACGGTAACGCGTGGGGGACGGATGAGATGCGTACCATGTTTGATGAGATTCCCCGTACGCAGGCTTGGTTAGAAATTATCAGTTCTCTGGCGGAGGCACAGGCAGAAGTGGGTCTTATCCCGTCTAAAGCTGTACCAGAAATCAGAAGGATTTGCGATGTGAAGAAGTTGGATATGGATTCCCTTCGGAAAGAATATGATCAGTCCGGACATTCCATGCATGGTCTGATCCAGGAATTGAAGAAACTGTGTGATGGCACTGCCGGGGAATGGGTTTATTATGGAGCCACAGTACAGGACATCACAGATACTTGGATGTCAATGGTACTTACAAAAGTTTGGAGAATAGTATTCAGAGATTTACGCAGAATTGAGCATGATCTGTTAGATCTAGCTCAGAAAAATCGTGATACACCGATGCTTGGGCGAACACACGGTCAGCCAGGTCTGCCGATAACTTTTGGGTTCAAGGTTTCAATATGGATCCGGGAAATTCGCCGCCATATGGAGCGGTTAAAGGACCTGCACAAAAGAATGGGAGAGGGGCAATTGGCAGGCGGAGTAGGGTCACTGTCCGCTTTTGGAGAAAAAGGACTCAAGTTGCAATCGATCTTTTTTGAAAAGGTAGGTTTACGCCCGCCGGATATCGCCTGGATTTCTGTGCGTGACAATCAAGCAGAATTCATACAACTTCTCTCTATGATTTCTTCCACTTTGGACAAGATCGGACACGAAGTGTATACACTGCAGCGGCATGAAATCGGGGAAGTGAGTGAATCATTTGTAAAAGGTACTGTAGGTAGTATCACAATGCCGCATAAACGAAATCCGGAATTGTCGGAGCATCTAGGTACTTTGGCACGTTTGATTCGCCACAACGCAAACTGTCTTAATGAAAACTTGGTACATGAGCACGAACGCGATGGACGTGCCTGGAAATCAGAGTGGGGTTTGATCGGAACCATTTGTGTCATGATGGGCGCCTTGCTTCGTTCCGGCTGTGCGTTGTGTTCAACTCTTCAGGTAAATAGTGAAAAAATGATAGCCAATCTGGAAGCAACAGGAGGACATATTTTGTCGGAGGGGATCATGCTTGCTCTGGCACGGAAAATAGGCAAGCAATCAGCTCATGACCTTGTGTATCAAGTTACCGTGCCGGCCTTCGAGGAGAACCGTTCACTTAAGTCCTGCTTAGTGGACAATGGGAAGGTCATGGAACACCTATCACTTGATGAGATCGATTTCCTGCTTGACTATAAACACCAACTAGGCCTTTGCCCTCAATTCGTAGATCGAATAGTAGAATTAACCCATATATCGCGGGAAAGCGACCAGCCGTATTTGGAAAGATATTTCTCCGAATGAATCCGGACTTGGCCTCACTTCCTCGACTTGAACTGGCCAAATTGCCCACACCTCTGGAGCCTGTTAGGCGTTTGAGCCATGCTTTGGGCGGTCTTGATCTTTGGTTCAAACGAGATGATCTGACAGGTTTTGGATTAGGCGGAAATAAAGTACGTTCCCTCGAATACCTCGCCGCCGATGCGATAGGACAGAAGTCCGATATGCTGGTCACCGGCGGCAGCCCTGAATCTAACCATGTCAGAACAACTATGGCTGTGGCGGCATACTTGGGCCTAAAAGGAGTTGCTGTTTTGCCTAGCACGCAACCTGCCGAAACACAGGGAAACTTTCTCCTGGATAAATTGCTTAATGCCAAACTTGTTTTCACAGGTGATCCTGACCGTAAGTATCTTGATAAGCATATTAGTCACGAAGTTGAACGCTTACGTGCCTTAGGTGGAAAGCCATATATGATTAGACGGGGTGGCGTCTCACCTCTTGGATGTGCTGGTTATGTTGCGGCCGCGGTGGAAATCTGCTCTCAGCTGAAGGAATTGAACATAGTCCCGGACATTTTCTTATGTGCCACCGGATGCGGTGTTACGCAAGCTGGATTACTGGTGGGTTTCAAATGGATGGAATTAAACTGTAAAGTGTATGGTATCACCGTCAGCCGCGCACGTAATGAATGCATAGCTTACATTGAGCAATTAACCAAAGAAACGGCAGAAATTCTAGGATTGGACCTTACAATCACCAGCGATGATATTCTAGTATTTGACGAATATATTGGTGATGGATACAGTATACCTAGTCCTGAGGGTATTGAATCTATTCGTCTTGTTGCTCGAACCGAAGGCATTTTTCTGGATCCGATTTATACCGGGAAAGCAATAGCTGGCTTAACTGACTTAGTTAAAAAAGGAAATATCAGTTCAGATAAAACAGTCATATTCCTTCATACAGGAGGCTCCCCTAGTATTTTTTCCTATGCATCAGCAATAACAGCTTCTAACAACTCGGCTAATTCTTTATTTAAAAAACTGCCAGGAATTAAGTAAATTTGAGAACATTGACTATTTCTCTTGAGTAAGGTCTGATGCCCATATATGAATATCTATGTACCCCTTGCAGTAAACGGGTAAATCTGTTTTTCCGTAGTTATGATGAAGCTAACAGAAATACCGCTGTCTGCCCTGACTGTGACAATAGTGACTTGAAACGCCTGATTTCTGTCTCAGCCATATCATGCGGGAAAAATAGTACCTCTGAGCAGCAAAAATCATCCAAGGGTTTATCAGCCAATGATCCTCAGTCATTAGCACAGACCATGCGTTCTATGGTGAGAAAGTCGGGACAGGATTACGGTAGCGAGTATAATGAGGTTGTTCATCGTTTGGAAAAAGGAGAAAATCCCAATTCCATTGAAAGGTCCTTGCGCAAGCGTTCAGGCGAAGACAAGCACATGTGTCCCGATGGGCACGTACATTAAACCATACCAGCACTAATCTTTGCTATTATATTAAACCTATATTCGGATCATACTTTATGGCTGTTCAGTCGTTCACCGCATATTCCATAGGCAGGCCATTGTTGGAAAGTTTAGAGAAAAAGCCTTTTACGGGATATGTGGCCGGTATTTACAGGCATTCATGCAATATAATTGGTGATGACGGGCGATTGATCACTTTAGCACTCCCATCTATAGGTAATGGCCCCTTTTCCATTCTTATTGAAGTGCAAACCCCATTCTTGTCTATCACTCCCAAAACGCACGTACGAGCGGGCCGTTATGGCTTAACAGTAGGTAATATGCTATTTATTCACTTAGACCGTGTTGATTGCTGGGTGCCTAGATTGCTTCAATTTCCCCGTTCATTTCACCTGAAAGCTTCCAGCGCTGAATTGTTGAATGATTATACACAATGGCCCGAACCACTAAATGGGATCTCCACTAACAAAATCGTGAGAGATAAACTCATTGCCAGAGCAATGGAATTGCAGCAAGCTTTGAGTAATGGGAATTCCGTTAAAAGAGCTGTTTTATTTTTAGCTGGATTGGGATTTGGACTTACTCCATCCGGGGATGATTATCTTCTTGGAGTGATGGCATCTCTCTGGCTTACTAGAAATACATCTAGTTTAGAAGAGATCGCCCAGTTAGCTTGTAAAAAAACTACATCTCTCAGTGCGGCCTTTTTAAATGCTGCATCCAAGGGTGAATTTGCTGAATGTTGGCACCGACTTGCACTAGCCATTCTTTCCCAAGAAACAAAACCTGTTCAGGAGGCTATTTCTGAATTCGCACAAATAGGAGCTTATTCAGGACGGGATGCTCTATCTGGTTTTACCACCCATTTTCTTGAATCAAGATTTGGCTTAGAAGTGAGCCAGAATTAAAATCAATGATAAACCAACTCAATGGGTGCCGTGTATTATGGATCAAATTCTTTATAGGGATATATACCAATTAATATTTCTTCAACAAGAATCGTTAAAATTTTACAGCAATGTGTGCGGAGTTTTTTGTTTATAGATCTAGGTAGGTCTCATAACCCGATCGGTGGATTTACTTTATCAATTAATTTTTATTCTAAATACCCATTCAGTTCTCGAGCAGAGGGATCATTTGTATTAACCCATTTTGGCATCCAAAAATGTGGGATCAATTTTTCATGACGACCAAAAAAAGATTCAAAAATTTTACGATAATAATAACTTTCTTTTAATTGAGGCACACAATGTTTGAATGAATCCTTCTCCCGAAAGAATTCTTGATCGCTAATTAATTGATCAACAAAGTTTTGAATGATTCTATGCCAGGACCTTTTTTGTGAGCTTACCCCATCAGAAAAAGCACATTTACGCCTCCAGAGTACCTCATCTGGTAAAAAACCCTGGTGATCAAATGCTTTTCTGAGAAGATGCTTTTCTAATCTTTTTTCCCCATCAAATTTTTTCAGGTCAGCTGGAATTGACAAATAATATGTAACAAATTCTTTATCCAAAAATGGGGTTCGAGCTTCCAGGCCATTAGAACTTATACTACGATCTGATCTTAAAACATCAAAATAGTGTATTTCTTTTATCAAACGCTCACTTTCACTTTGTAGTTCTTTCATAGATGGTGCATTTTTTAAATATACATAACCGCAGCAAACTTCATCGCTTCCATCTCCATTAAATATGACTTTACAATCAGTGTTTTCGCTGATGTATTTGGAGACTAGATAATTACCCACACTTGCTCTTACTGTAGTTGTATCATAGGATTCAATATTATAGATGACTGTTTCAATGGCACTTAGGAATTCTTTTTCAGAAATCTCAATCTGGTGATGTTTTGTATTCAGAAAATTGGCTACAGTCTGTGCATATTCTAGATCAATACTTCCAGGCATGCCGATTGAAAATGTATTTAACTGCTTATCTTGGTTATATTTCGACACTAGACTTGTAATAAGACTTGAATCAAGCCCTCCCGATAAGAGGCAGCCTATCTCTCTTTCAGCCATAAGCCTTTTTTTTACAGCATTGGTTAACAAAACTTTAATCTGCTTACAAATGGTATCTTCATCCTTTTCCTTTATCATTCTGCCATTATAAGTAAAATAACGGTTAAATGTCTCAGGCGCCTTAGAACACCACCATGTACCTGGACGAAAAGGCCAGACTTCATCACAAAATTGAATTAGTGGTTTCGCTTCGGAAGCGATAAAGATTTCTTCTTCTTTCTTGCCCATAAAGCCTGGACGAACTCCCATTGGATCTCTAGATGCAAATAATTGATTAGATGATGCATCATGGAGTACAAACATAAAAACACCATCTAACTCATTAATTGTTTTATCAATACCAAATTCTCTGTACATGTGGAGAATAATTTCACAGTCTGAGCCAGTTGTTAAGTCGAAGTTGTATTTTTTAGCAAGATCTTTATAATTATAAATTTCACCATTGCAAATTAAAGTTAAAGATTCATCCTGGGGATGTTTCATTGGTTGATCAGCAGACTCACTGGTACCCATGATAGCTAGTCGATGAAAAGCGAATAAGACATCATCGCCTATTGTTTCATGGTGGCTATTATCTGGCCCTCGGTAACTAATCAGATCAACCGCTTCATGGAGTGCTGACCATTTATAAGTTCTTCCGTTATAGGAAAATATTCCACACATTATTTTCTCGTTAATCTTATGTTAAAAAAAAGCCCCTAAGACCTTTAAGGCTTAGGGGCTTTTGATATTTTTCTAGTCCCGTTAGTCTAGACGAGACACCCCATGCCAAAACTATTGGCATTATTATTGTTATTATTATTTATGGGGTAAAAATGTCTCATAGACTGATTAAATCTAACTTCAAATTTTACTTTTTCAAAAAAGATTCTGGGTGTTTCATTTGGTTTTATCATCAAGAGCCCCGCCAAGTTGCGAGGTTTTTTGTTTCTAGACATTTAGTACTTGTTGTAGTTGATAAAAACAACTACGCAAATTGTTATGCTATTTTTTGATATTTAGGCTGTTAAATAGTAAATATTTTTGCTAAACCTATACTTTTAATTGCATTGCTATATTAATGGTGTTTATTATCATTCCTAGCTGGAAAGCAATATTTACATGTTACGATTAGAAAACAATTTTAATTTAATTCTTTGGATGATTTATCTAAAAAAGGGAGGGTCTTTTTAGTTTAAGATAATTACAAAATATTAAATTAAAGAGACCCGCGAAAAGCGGGTTTTTTTTTGGAGAAATAATTGTCGGTGCAGGTATTTTGCTCCTCTTAACCTCCTTGGCTATCTACCATTAGGAGAGAGTGAATGCCTGTGCCACAATAATCTAAATTAAAAAGAAAAAAAATCCCATTAATTCCATG
>Ga0208568_1000229_pt1 | contig 23201 bp, 27 predicted proteins | sample DeeseametaMP2969_FD_184165 | JGI IMG/M metagenome (GOLD analysis project Ga0208568, IMG submission 184165) | Marine microbial communities from the Deep Atlantic Ocean - MP2969 (SPAdes) | ecosystem: Environmental > Aquatic > Marine > Oceanic | place: South of Funchal, North Atlantic Ocean... | reverse complement strand
GATCCTTCCCACCATTTACCTCCTAGAACTTGCCCCATATCAAGGGCGAATGAAGAGAAACCCTCTGGGACTTGAAGATGGCTAGAGTAATCTATATTTGTTAGTTTAATCCTCTCATTGAGCTTGCGAGGCTTTAAACTCACAACAGTAAGAAATGTAATGAATAATAGAGCGAAGATAATTGACAGCTTTTTCAATTAAGCACCTAAGTTGTAACAACTTCTATCTTATTAACAAAAGATAAAACTATCAATGCATTTTGTATTAAGAGTGTGCCCATCTGGGCACACTTACTGAGTTTTTTTAGATTCCTGGTACAACAACTTCTAATTTAGCACTTTTTTCGTAAACAAATCCTCTTCTCATAACAGTATTACACCTGTCTATAACTATTACTTTATCAACGTTATTCACGGCCAGGTAATCATTCACTTTTTCGCTAAGATCTGATCCCGCCTTCTCACATGTATCAAATTGGCCACTTGTTAAAGTAACTTGTTTTACAAATGTTGTGGCAAAAGCCGAAGTTGTGCAGATAAAAAGTATTGCTAATGTTCTTGTTAACATAAATCCTCCTGTATTTTTATTAAGTTGCTAATGTGATAACACAGCGTGACCTTGCTATCATCCATCTTGTAGAATTTATAAGGGGGTATAAGTAGCTGAAATTAATAAACGTCTAACTGTTTTAGAGACAAACGCCAAATGTGGCGATTAATTTAGATCCTTCCTTCCCCATTCCTCGCTCCATTAGGAAACCAGCACTCTGGTCTATCAAGATTTAGGATACCGTTAATCATAGTATCTAAGCGACATTGAGGCTCTGGGTAGTAGTATGGGGAAAGGTTCAAGTTAAGGGAAACTTCTTCTGAGTGAGCAGCAAATTTTACCTCCGGATCTTTTAGCTTAAAAATATAAATTTCAGATTCAAGGGCGAAAAACATACGGTAACACAAATTTTGCTTGTACTCTCTCTGAACAGAGCATAGTTCTCTATAAATCGGCCTAACTTTGAATTTTGTATGGGTGCTAATATTTTTTAATACGATAGGAAGACAGATCTTTGTGGCAAAGTAGTCAGATTGACCTTCTGTGGAGCTTAGGGAGCCTTCTTTTCTTGGGTGCCCGGCGAGCCCATGTCCAAGTTCATGACACCCAATGAGAGCAAGGCCTTCAACACTTATTTCACTAGATCGGGCAAGACCGCCCATCAAGTATATATTATGCTCAATTCTTCCCTCAGATTCTGTTCTAACATAAGAAGCATCCTCTCCAGGTACTTTCCACCAGTAATCCTCATCAAGGCCCGGAATCAGTCTATTTATATATAAGACCTCCGATTCAGAGCTTTTTAAAGCTTCGAAACTCTTATGTAATGCTTGTTTAACTATTGCGAACTCTTTTCTTGTAACTTCACTGAATGCGGAAGAGTTGCATAAAAGGCATAGGATGAAGAGAAGTCTACTCATCTGTCATATATATAAAACTATTAATTAGAAATCAAAGAAGAGCATTCAATAAATGTGCAGATATGTAAAAAGTTTAGATCATGGCCTGTGCTCAGACAGGCCATATATAGTTAAGCAGCTTTTTTAGGAGCACTATCATCCTTTGTCAGTCTGGCCTTCGGCATAACAGCTTCATGTGCTTTTACCAGAACTCCCTCGCCAACAATAACATCACCAAAGAGACTAGACTTTAGGCCTATTGTCGCCTTGTCCTTAATCACAAGCTTATCAATGACAAGCATACCTTTTTGTCCATAATGGGCCATGAGCGTGGCAGACCCACCGACAGTAACATAGTCGCCTATCTCAATCATGCACGGATCTGAAATATTTGTGGTGTTAATCATTGATCCCTTTCCAATTTTCATGCCCATCATTTGATAGAAAAGCTTATTAAGTGGAGAAGGTGTTACAAAGCTTAAGAATGAGTATCTTACAAGATAGACAAGTGCATTGTGGTAATACCATGGAATAACTTCCAGTGAGAACCATGAAGCTCTAATTGGTTTGACCTTAAACGGAAGAAGTTTATTCACTAGTGGAACAACAAAAATCAAACTTATTCCGTAAGCAATGAAGGCCATGGCCAAAGACAGGCCTAAGCTAAAGCATTTAACAAAAAAGCTGCTCTCACTTGTCCACTCCCAAACCATTTGCACTAATGAAATACCCGGTGTTAAAGAAAGTCCAATACAGAGAACATATAAGAGGGCTATGGGAACCAACACAAAGATAAAACCAAAGGTTCTAAACTTTCTAACAAAGGCTTCCACGAAACCACTAACTCCAGTCTTGTCTGACGTAGTGGCGTTTACATCTATTCGATTTTTCTTTTGGGTTTCCATTAGTTTTACTCCTCCATTCAATATCTTCTGATCGGAGTCATAAATAAATTCTGGAGAGAATTATGATTTAATGGGAATTTCTGCCTAAACTAATTTCATCAGATACTTGGTCCCAAAAAGCTATTCTATTCTTGATGGCAAGTGAAGCAGCAAATGCGGCCTCTTCCCACTTAGCTTTGTCATCTGCACATAAAAACTGAATCATCTCCAGTGCAAGCGGTCCATGAGAGTCGCCATCAACTTCAATATGTCTTTTGAGGTAATGGTAAAATATTGGTGCATCTTCTTCTGAAATACCCATATTATCCAGTAAGGCCTGAAACATTAGTGGGATACACTTTTCTCTCCCGAAGCAAAATGAGGCAGCGACTTCATGTATTTTTCCAGAATTTAGAGTATTAAAAGTTGATTTAATGAACATTTTCGAGGATTTAGGTATTTTGCACTCCTCAATTGCTGATTCGACTCCAATATTTTTAATTGAGTTTGAAAACTCCAACACTCCTTCACAGTTAGCACTTACCTCTTTCATGGCCAAACAATACATCTCAAAGTGACTCATATGCTCACCCGAAGGGAGTTCGTCAGATTCTTCACACAGAATAATTTCATTTATAAAGCGCGCCATCTTGTTAGACTTTGGAATTGTCCATACCCCAGAAGAGGGAGCAAACTCATGTTGAAGGGCCTTAGCTAAACTCATGAAATCAAAAACTGCGTATGCGTGCCTCTCCATAAAGAGCGAAAGGTCCATTTTTGTTTTGATTTGGGAATAAAGACTATGATCAACCAACGGGCCAAGTTGTCTTTGGATTTCCTTGTAAAATGACTTAACCATGAAGTTCCTATTTTTTAATTTAGACTATCGAAATAAAAACAAAATTGCATCCAGGTTGTTTATAAAACTAGGATTTAACAGAGTTTTTTTTGCATTTCCGCCTACACCATAACTAAAAGTTACTATGTTTCAGGGAGCAACTTTAACAATGTAACTTTTACACAACACAGCTTCAATAGGAGTTTTCTCATTATAATAGCAAAATACATGGTGAAATTATGAGAATTCAATTTAATATATTGCCCCTATTATCAATCTTATTAACGTTAAATACCTTTGCTGCTAGTGGAAAAGACCCAATAAAAAATCCATCGTGTTTACTGGATCTACAAGCATACTTTTCAGATGAGATGAATATTAGCAATTCAGATATCCAAGGCGACACATTTGTAGGTGGCAACTCGCATTTAAAGAACTTTACTATTAATGGTGATCTAAGTGTTGTCGGTCACGTTTCAGCAAAAGACGGGACTATTACAGGCCATACCTTGGTAAACTCTGCAGACTTAATAAAAGTCGGGCACAGAAGCATCAAGCACAACCAATCGGCAAACTTATATACTCGTGCTGTTAAATATCAAGATCAAATGTTCAAGCTGTCCAAAACCTTAATGGAGATGCCATCCAACATTTATCCAAAGATGGATTCAGGTACAATTTCAATAACTGCAGACCATGAATTAAGTGTAGTTTCATTGAGTGCAATTGACCTTAAAGAGGCCTATAAGCTTACACTTAAAGGAAATGGGAACTCATTCTTGGTTATCAACATAGACAACGAGAAGCTAGACAGAGCAGAGTTTTTTAGAATGACTCTTGAACTTGAAGGCATTCTTCCCAAAAATGTTATTTATAATTTTCATAACGCTCAAAATCTTCTACTTGGAATGGTCGGGCCAGTTGAAAGAACTTATGGAACAGGAATTCAAGGTACCCTAATTGCCCCATACGCAAGTGTTAAATTTTTTATGGGCGTCATTGATGGTGGTCTTTACGCACATACTCTTGAAGAAGGACTTCCTACAGGACAAGTTGACCCAGTAAAAATCGAATCTAAAAAGATGAGAAGACTAATCTGTCGCTAGAGTTTAATAATAGAGAAAGGACGCTAATTAGGGTGGTCTCACATCAGCCGTTTTATAATTAAGACTTCTGACAATGGCTTTCCATAACTCGACAGGCTTTGGAAATTACAGCTGTGCTTCAAACTTCACCAGTGAACAAAAGAGATAGACCTAAACTTTCTCCAAAGGTTTACCGATAACATTGAATGGCAAAACCTATTAAAATAAGCTCAAACAGGGCCTTGATAAATCCAACTTCACTAACCTCAAGTAAGTCATTTTATGTTTTAATGGCCCTCTCCACCCCCTTTCTTAGCGTGGGAATTTGGATCGTTGGTTCTTCACTAGGTGCTTTTCCACTTGATCAGCAGAAGCTGAACATAAGCGTCGAAATTTTTCTTCTCGTGGGTATTGTTTTCACACTTGCCGGAGGTTACTCATTTTTAATAGCAGGAGTAAATCTATTCAAACTAATTCAGAAAAAGAAATATAGATTTAGATACCCCAATGAGCCCTGGAATTGGGATTTTAGTTGGCACTCAAAAGGTCATGGCCACTCCTTTCTTAAGGAGCTTGGTTATAACCTCTTCGGATTAATCTTAATCTTAGGACTTTTCCTACCAGGAATTTACATCGCTCTTTTCAAAAATGAAGCTCCATTAGTTTTTCAAATCATAATCCTCCTATTTTCGGTCTTATTTGTAATCCTAGCAATCCATGAAATATGCAAAACTATTAAATTTGGGAACGTAAAGTGCAACTACACATGTTTCCCGTATAGACTAGGTGAGCGTGTCACGTTCAATATTGATGGTTTGCCAGAGAGCGGAAAGATAAATCAGCTAACCTGCCTTCTTAAATGTTTTAAGTTTAAATTGGTGGAAAGAAGTTCTGGTGGAAAGAGGTCTTTCCAAAGAGAATCATTAGAAATTTATAAACAAGAGATTGAAGTCAATAAAAACCACATAATCAACAAATCATTAACAGTGACTACAAAAACTCCGGCAGATCCAAGTCTATCCACAGATTTTGTAAGTGAAGATCACATCTGCTGGGAGCTCTCAGTGCACGCTGATATTCCTGGCATTGATTACCATTATGGGTTCATAATACCAATATACAAGTAGAGCTTAAGGTGAATGAGTTAAGTTAACGACATAGCCTGCGTCCCGACCCTTAAGGCTATTCTGGCAACCTTTCAAAGAAATTTAATTTATCCAAATTAACATCCCAACAAGCTTTGCTACCTGAAAAAAGATGAGCGTCAGGCATTTTAGAAAATTTCGAATCAAGGCTGCCGGCAGGAATTACTAAAAGATTCCCATTATCTTGAATGCTAGGTAAAGCTGAACCACAAATGGAACAAAAACTTTTCACATGCCTAGTTGAAGGAAGATTAAAAGTGCTTACAAGGTCTTCCCCCGCCAGCCATTTAAAATCTGAATTGGCAGAGAAAAGATTTGCAGAATGAGAAGAACCCGTGTCCTTTTGACAAAACTTGCAATGACAAAGATAGAAGCTTTCAAACTCTCCTTGAACTTCATATTTAACTTGATTACACAAACAGGATCCAGTTTTAGCTTCCTTCATATCTTCTCCAATTCTAGAATATCCAAGCTCAGACAAATTGTGACATGTAACTTCATTTTAAGATACGATAGAATTGATTAATATAGGAGTCTCATTAACCATATTTTAAGTTCCTAGATATGTGCATGAAAATAATTTAATGCTTACCGCAGGCAAGCTGGATACCATTTACTAAATGTGGGTGGAATGTTGAGGAGAGCAACCTCTAATGGCACACCATTGCGCTTATCTGGATGTATATCTTTATCAAATTGGCCTAAGCGATGAGGTCTTTTGCATGCCGATTATTAATTGCGCAAAAAATAAGAGTATCTCTATAAGAATCACTACTTGTAGGCACAGCTTGGCTTACATCGTGCCACATTTTGTTATCATCGAAGATAACAAGGTCTCCACTATCAAGATTGCATTTATGGAAAAGGCTCTCCTTGCTACGATTCCAGTAAAAACGATTGGCGGCACCCTGAAGGTCATTTCTATTCACACAAACAATACCAACTTTTTCAGCATCATCACGATGAATCCCCTCAGGCGTAATCGTTTTTGCATGAATCGGTTCACCAATTCTCGTTCTAATTTGATGGACCCAAATCTGATAATCATTAATATTATCTAATTGAAAATTTTTAATCATATTCCTAAAAATGTTTTGAAAGGATTCAGAAGAAATAATTTGTCTTTCAATATCTCCGAACTGTCTAGCAACTTCACCAAACAAAGAATTGCTTGAGCGAGGCTGCTTCAAGGCAAGATTTGGAAGTTTTTTGATTTTGCCGACTTCTATATTAAAGCGGCTTAGTGCGCGATATCTCTGGATATTGGTATAGGGGTCCTTACCTAGGTCATTGTATGAGTCAGAGATCAACTTCAGGTGCTCTTTTGAAACTTTACCTTTTAAAATCACTAACTCCTCCAATTATGTTACAGTCCCAAGTAGTAGCAACTTCCATCGGCCATCTTCAGAACATATTCAAAGTTTAACTTACTAATAAGTAAATCTTATGGGAGAAGTTGATTAAGTAACAGATTGGTAGAAATTTTTTCGTAAGTGTTTTAATATTGTCGAAATTTTATACGCATATTCATAATTTATAGAGGCCATAGATCCATCTAAGAGCTCTCCGATAGTTCACATAAGAATTTCTAGCAATATACTGCACTCCCTCTAAGCTATTGTTTTTGCGTAATACAAACTAAAGGTTTAAAGGTTTATCGCTAATTTATCAGCGTGAATATTACTGCGAACACTTGGGAAGAGTTCTTGACATAGTTTTATTGCGAAATGAAAAATTTCAATTGCTTCTAGAGCATAATCGTTGATTGGATGTAAAAATAAAAAAGGGCCTTAAGGCCCTTTCCTAGATAATTTTTATTAATTAAGATTCCTCTTAAAATTAATTATGATCCAGAAGACAGTCTTCCAATTTTAGAAACGCCTTAAATTCAAGATCCATAGTTTTTTCATGGCCATTAAGCTCGATATTAAAGTTACGTCTTAACGTGTTTGCATTGTTCTTAGCAGTGACAGCAAAGTTATAACCTATTCTAGCACCAGCTCTCATGCTAGCTGCAATATCTTCGTAACCTTCAACGGCCCTGTCATACCATCTGAATGTTTCAATCATATCCTTTTCTAAAGTTCTACGCGCTTTAGCATACTCTCTCATTTCAGCACGGCAATTAGAATCATCCATTTCTGCAAATACAAAACCACTGAATAAAACGATAAACAAAGTTAAAAATTTCATGCAACCCCTTTTGTGAATATAATGTCTGACAAAAATGATCTAAAAACCATTGTTCAAAGTCAATGATTAATCATCATAATTTAATGCTTAGACGAATATTTTTAAAAATTATAAAAGGTCGGTTTCATCTTCTAAAGACGCTAAAAAGCCTTAATAAAGTATCTAGTAAGCCGATGACTCTCAACACACTTTAACTAGCCGCAGTAAAAAACCTAAATTAATAAACTTAGTAAGATATTAAACACCTAGCAGTAATAAAGGGTGTTTAAAACTTTTTAAATTCAAGATATATAGTGCTAACTTTTCCAATTTCACCCACTCGGTGAGCATGAAAAGCAAATCTCATACAACTAAGTAATGTAGGTAAGATAGAGAAAAGAGGCAAATTAAAGAGACTTGAAATAATGAAACCTAAAAGGAAGTTATAAAAAAGTCACCTTATAAAAAAGGGCCTGAGTAATTAGGCCTTCTTTCATTACCTATTCCTAAGGCTAGACACTGAAAAACAGTAAGGGCCAAATATTCGGCCCTTATTGTATTATTCTAAAAATCTTTGTCTTTTTGACTCGCACTAATCCCAAGGTCATAGTTTCAAAGAATTTACAAATTTAAAAGTAGGTTAATTTAGCTCCATGAAACACATTCCATTTGCACCATATGTTCCACCATTAAAAAATTCCTTTTCGCAAATACCAACATCAGATAAAAGATCTTCGATACCAGCGTTATCAAAAACAATTTTAGCACTTTCTTTTTGGTAGCTATCAGACCACCAAGTGTGACCTTCTCCATTAGTTAAATCTTCCGGCGACAATGCATTTAGTACACATTGATCTAAGGAGCATACAACTGAAGCAACATCTGTTCTAAAGGATCTCCCGTTAAACTTTATACTTGAAAGCAATGCTAATTTTTCAGTACCTTCTTCATAAGATACCTTTCCATATTTTCGATCACCACTAAATACACTTGTTTTTAGTTTGGATCTGATATCGGAAACGACACTGCCAGTAATAGTTAAAGTTTTTAAATGTCTAACATAGGATCTAGCTGGTTTTTGAACAACGACCTCATAGTTACTCCCATCAGTGTCAAAGCTATATGTTGTAATAGGCCCAACTTCTTTATAATCACCATTGGCAAAAGAGTTTGAACAAACCAACAAGTTACTCAACACTACACTAAAAATAAATAATTTCATTACTACCTCCTACGCAGTATTTGTATTTATAGAGTGCTTAGTTCATTACATTTTTATCTTTTGAAATAAAATGTTAAGCACATCTCTGTTTTTTTAAATCGAAGTTATAATTTCTTCAATCTCATTTATTGAATATTTTATAGACTTCAATTCTTTTAGTAATTCTTCACTAGATTCTTGTGTTAAGTGAAGCTCTTCTTTTTTGCCAGTTATCAAAAAAGAAAGAGAAACACGATAAAGCTTACTTAAAGATAAGTATGGGCCCTCACCCACAATCTTAGCTCCTTCCTCCCACGATCGGTACGTTGATATAGGAAACCCTGCTGTTTCAGCAACTTCTCTTACAGTTAAGTTCCTTTCAAGCCTTAATTGTTTTAGCCTCGTTGCGAGCATTTCACCTCCTTCCACCTCTTTATCCTTAAAAAGAAAAGGTCTGACTAATTCTTAATACATATACCTATATTCTCCGGAGGAATGCCCAAGACTTATTGATCAACTTCCAAGGTTGCTACATTTTTGACAAAGTCCCTTAACAGCTAGAAGAAGTGACTCCCAATGACCACAGCTCGAACACTGAACCCACCTACATCGTATTCCTATAATAAAAAGAATAACAACCTGCAGTTGAGTCCCAAGTTAGGACTCTAAAATCCACGATATAATGACAGGTGGAACTGATGATATTTTTTTAAAGATATCTAGAGAATATCTATGCCGCTATAAGAAAAACTCACCAAATAAAATCTAAACAAGCCTTTCACTTGATTTAAATTTGCACAAGGCCCACTTACTTAGGGTGCACTAAGAGAGGCATTAGGGAGGAGGTCCTCTACCTGGATTTTACTGGGGAGAATTGACGGTGAACGCCTTCCCCACATTCAATATAGTAAACACACTTTAAAATGATGCTAGAAATAAAAAAACAGAAATTTCCAAACATCAATCTAAATGTTGAGCTTGATAATTCAGAAACAGCTATACAAAAGGTATTAAATGGTGATGCAGATTTTGGTTTCATAACTAAGGACATATAACATCCGCAATTCGCAGTATTGAATTTGGTAAAGAAAACTGCGTATTGCTGTCTTCGACAAGCTATTCAAACACCACCAAAAAAATTGAAGATTATATATTTATCAACCACCCAGATTTTAAATCTCTTTTTAAAATTTGGATTAAGACGCAGTCCCTAAAGCTCGCCTTAAAAATGAATATGAAAACAAATGAGAAAAAGGGAGAGGGTTACATCCCTCTCCTTTTATTATTTAGTTTAAAATTTTTGAATAAGATTAGACTCGTAGATAGAACCTTGTTCTACTCAGGAGTGATCGAAAGTATACAATTAGTATTCTGTTCGATCATACCACATTTTATAACAAAGCTTTCCTGACTCACTGGTAATATTCAGATGTAAAAATCCATCTTCATTTAATTTGAACTCATAAAATTTCCCATATTTAGAAGGATATTTTAGGCCAGTGATATAAATTCTATTAGAAGATATTGTTCCAAACTTCTCACCTTTTCGATAAAGTGTTTGTCCTTCGATATCGAGATTAAGCCTGGTAGTGAAATTCGGTCCAGGTGAACATGAAACAGCTTGATAAAACTCTAGTTTATTGTCTTTAATTTTGATTCCAGCATAGGCCAAATCACATGCTTTTATGACCCTGCCTTCACAATCGTATCTCTGTGCCTCTCCACTCCAGTGTTGGGCATTAAAGCTGTTGTTATGTGAGCCTGTTTGGTTGCTTATAGGATTGCCACCGAAATTCGAAGACGCCAAGCTTCTTATTGTTTTTTTACTTGGAAAGAGAGGTGATCTCTCCTCTATTTTTACATAATTAACTAGGGGTTGATGCGCAATATACCAAACAGCACGATTGTTCTCATCTACAATTTTACAAGTTTCAAAGTTTCCGGCCGGGACAGTGACATCTTCCAATGTACCCTTAAATTTTTCACAAAATTGATTGATATCTGTAATCGTTCTTCTGTAGATATCCATTTGAGAGAGCCACAATGAATGAGATGGGAAAAGGAATTCATTGACAGGTTTTCCGCTTGTGTCTCTTATAAAATCCTCATAAACCAAAAACATATTTGCAAAGTGTTTCTTTAAATAAATTTGTTGTTGGCCAATTGGTTTTACTTTGCCTTTTTTTATCTCAACAACATCATATGTTAGAGAGTCGTTAAGATTTGGAGTATAATCCGCTTGAGCGAAAGCGTAGAGTGAGGTTGTGAAGAGGACAAACGAAAGTAAATGCATGATTTTTTAACTCCTATATATTGAAATTTTTAGTTACTGTGAACAAATCCTTAGAAAATTAACCTCTTAGCAGCAAAAAAGAACCTTTCAAGCACTTCAATACTACCTTTACTCTATCAGAAAAAAGCTTTGCTTTATGGGGCTGACATAACCAGCCCCTAAGTGACTTTTAAATTATTCTCTTCTTAAAACTTCAACTTCTGGATCAAAAGAATGAAATGATACGTTGGCTGAAGCAGGCACAGTAACAGATGTAAGTTGATTATAAGAAAAAGCAGAAAGCTGAATAACCTTCACAGAATCTGGGATTCTCACTGACATAATCTCATTATAAGAAAATGCACTCCTTAATATGAATTCCAAAGATTCAGGCAAAACAACTGTTGTTAATAAATTATTAGTAAAAGCAAACTCGCCAATAGTTCTTACAGAGCTAGGTACGCTAACAAATGTTAATTGGTTATTTTTAAATGTTCCATATTCAATATATGAGACAGAGTTAGAAATACTCAACGATGTTAATTCATTGTTAGAAAAAGCCTCTGGACCTAATTCTTTTACTGAATCAGGGATAGTCACCGACCTTAGCTTATTACTGTGAAACGCTTTATAACCTATACTTCTGACAGAGTTAGGAATGTGTATTGAAATTAATTGATTATAAGCGAAGGCAGACCACTCAATACTAACCACCGAATCCGGAATTGTAACAGACATTAGCTGGTTATTAGAAAATGAACCTCTAGCTATAGACTTTATTGACCTAGGAATAGTTACGGAAGTTAACTGATTGCCAGAGAATGCGTGTGTGCCAAGAACCTTTACAGACTCAGGAATACTGACACCTTCTAATTGATTGTCTGAAAAAGCACGTTCCCCGATAGTTATTACTGAGTTGGGAATGCTCACAAATCCGATTTGGTTTCCAAAAAAAACCCAACCTTCAATCTTTTCAATTGATTCAGGGATGACTACTGCTGTCAGTTTATTGTGAGCAAATGCACCCTCCCCAATGGTTTTGAGAGTGTTAGGTATTTCTACTGATACCAACTTTTTATCTGCAAATGCCCTTTCCCCAATAGACTTTACTGATAATCCATTTATTAACTTGGGAATGACAACATCTTTTGGACAAGAAGCGTCATAGTCTGTGATTTCCCCTAAATCATCATTAAATAAAAAACAACTCTCCGGTGCCACTTCGTATGCAAAAGCAGAAGCTGTATGCAAAAGACATAGAAGGAAAGCCTTTAATACAATCATATTATTCATTTTCATATAAAACCTCGCTAAATTTTATAAACGAAATAGTATTAAAGAGAAAAGCCTTACACAAGTCTTTTTATCAAGATCTCATTACTCCATCCCATAAAGTATGAACCATTTCAAACCAGGTCAAAACCATTTTATCAATATTGTTCAGTAGATAATCGCTGAATACCAAAGCTAGAGCCTCTTTACAGAGGATAACAGAAACGATGAGTTAGGGCATGCTAGAACTACCAGAAATACAAAATGGCAATTCCTAAAACTAACAATACCAGCTACATCCTAGTACTCATGGGCTTTCCGCTTGCTCCTTATTTCATTTTTCTTAATTTTATTTAACGTCATTTCACGATTTCGGTCGGGAAAGTCGGGATCACCTCTACCATCTCACAAGAACAGTTTAACTATTAAAAGGAGAACTGGAATGAGTTTATTAAATGATCTATTCAAAGGAGCAATTGTTCTTTCAATTTTAGCTCTTGCAGAACATGGATTTACTGTAAAAGACATGGCAAAAGAAGCGGCTAAAGTTCACGATAAAGGACTTACTAAATATGCTCGATATTCTAGGGCCTTAACTGGTTACAAAAGACCTTAAGAAGTTTATCAAGGACGTCACATAAATGTGATGTCCTTCTCTATAAGATAGTATTTTACTCACAGGCTTTTTTAATAAAATCTCGAGGAAACATATTTAAGGAATTATTTTTTGCAATTTCTTGATATTTTACGATAGTTGCACAGCTGCCTTTTGATATTAAGTCAGCTGTTTTTTCGACTCCAATATTTTTTTTCAAGTAATAAATCATTATTGCACCAGATACCGCGCTCCATTTTTTCCAAAAAGGAACACCTGCATGGGATGACCAGATAATTTCATCTTGCTTAGTTCTAGATTTTTCCATTTTTAGCTTTTTAAAAGACTCACTGAAAAGTTGAAATGCTAATCTTATTCTTTTGTTCCAGTCCTCATACATCATCACAGGCTCGACTCTATTTTGAAAAGAATAGTAATGGCCAACACCTTCATTCACAACCTGATAAGCAAGTTTAGTAAATGAATTAGAGGAGATATATTCCTTATTCCATCGAGAACTAAAAGACTTCTTATATCCGACGTGCCATAGCTCATGTTTTATAATATTTAAAACTTTGTCGACTCTTAACTTTGTGACATCGAGAAAAATCTCAGGTTCCTCAAACACTAGAACATAAGCATCCCAAGGCCCTCCACAGACAAAGTTTATTTTCACATTCTTTCCAATTGACCCTTGTGGTAAAAATTCTTCAGCACTATTTATTAAAGTTGACCAGTTCTTTCTGATTTTGGGAATTACTAATTTCTTGATCCTCTCTAGTTCATCTTTTTTATCAATTACTTGCTGAAGGGAAACCCTATACATATCTTTAATTCCTTCTTTCATTTTCTTAGCAAGAGGATGCTTTTCAAATGTTTCGATACCAGCTTTTCCATCCGCGATATTTTGACAAAGCTGTATCATGGAGCTATTTATTTCTGCCATCCCATGTGAACAATAAAATATGATAAAAAAGATTCTAAAAAGTAACTTCATAAGACTATGATTTTAAGTGAAATAACACACAAAGTTGACTAAAACTTTCTATATTCTCAAAGTCTCAAGTATTCAAAAAGCGAGCATGGGCGAGTATAAGAAAAATTTCTTCAATGATATTAGATACATAATCCCTGAATGCCAGAGCTAGAGCCACTTTACAAAGTTCAATAAAAACGGTAAGTTAGCGTATGCCCGAACTACCCGATCTACAGTCATAGCATTCTTAAACTTAACGAATCATAAATAAAGACGATAAGCCTGCTTCAAATTATAAAATAAGTAGGATTTCGGCTTAATAAGGGGGCCCTGATCAAGAAGTTAGTCATTAGCATAAAATCGCCACATAACTCAAATTTTAAATGCTGATCAGCTGATGGATTTTTACCAAGAACACCAAGTACTTTTTCTTCATCAATCTCATCAATAAGAAATTCCTGATCTTCAAAATAGCTGTCTGGTAGTCGTTTTCTCTTTTTCATATCCATCACCTTTAGTGAATTGTTACTACAACAGTTGCTTCATTTGCCTTTTGTTCTACTGGCGTTTACACCAAAGTATTTAACTGCTCACTTGTAATAACAAAGTATATTAAGAGTATATTATAAAGCTCCTCACAAAATACTCTCAAGGCAGCCTACCTAAGCTATCTAAATTAGCTAACGACTTTAACGGTAATGCCCCCTGTTATTATAATAAGCAACTGAATTTCAATGTTATTTATGAAATGAACCGCAAAATGAAAAGGCTCCAAAAAATGGAGCCCTAAGATGTTTTTATAAAAAAATTTTGCTTATTCTTAGAAGTGTTTTAAAGTGAATATCGGAGGAATTTTTGGTCCTCAAAGTCACCCTAAAGCACTTACGTATAGTAAGCAATTCCTACTGTAAGAACACTCTTTCATCCAAACCACTTTTCAAATCAAATATCAAATCTAAAATCTCTACCTTTATAACCGGTATAAATTCGTTTCCACATTCTTGCACAACTAAGGCTCTCAGCATCAGACCTACACTCGTCGGAAAAGCCTTTAGGAAAATCAACTAAAAAAAGACTATTACTAAAACCTACGTAAGCTATATTATCTATTATTTTTAATATATTGACACTTCTTCGAAGATCATCCCTTTCGCCTTTTAAATAATCTAGAATTTGGTGATACCTCTTACTTCCCTCAGTTGTAGGAAAGTTATTGATTGAATAATTAAATCCAACCTCATCAAGTATTAACCAGAACTCATTGCCAAAAGAAGAACGATAAAATAACCTTCCATCAGTAAAATCTTTCACCACAAAGTCAGCTGCACAATCGCCTGGAGGGAAGCAAATATTGTTTATTTGAAGCTGATTAGCAGCTGAACTAAGGTTTACGTTTTGAGAAGGAATATATAGCATTTTTCCTCCTTTACGATAATCCCTAACTTTTAGTACATCCACGTTAGTAATTTCAGATTCGTCAGCAGAGGCACTGAAGTTTAAGAACCCAAACATTACACAAGTTACTAAAATTTTGCTTTTCATTATTATTCTCCTAATGTTGTTAAGGCAGTTTTTAAACCACCCATGTTAAATTTTTTGTTCAAAGTATATGTTAAAAAATGTTTTTTTAAATTGATCCCCTATTTAGTTTTTCCTTGTCTATATCTCTAGAAAAAATTTTTCTATATCTAATCTGTCTATCACCAATAAATGTCGGTCTAAAGTCTTAGACGTATAATTTTTTCTTAAAATTTTTATATTTTTTGACATCACAACGCACATGGAGCACCATTAAGTCGAACTAGTGTTATTCTCCCTTATGATAATCCAACATTTAATCCCCAAGTAGGATCATTCAAAATAACTCTTCCAACTGCCGCTAAGGAAAACCGAGATTTACTTAGTGACTCGTTTATGTATTGAGGTGTTTTTATTCCGCCCACTCCAATAACTGGGATGCTTAAATCTCTGCTGATAATTTCAGCATCATCAACAAGGTATCCTTCTCCATAACGACTTCTTGGTCGTCTCCATCCTCCGATACCTGACGATACATTGATAATATCAACACCGGTCTTTTCAAGGTTTAGAGCTAGAGCACTGGTGTCCTCATGATTTAGCCCACCCATGAAGTGATCTTGGCCGGGAATTCTAACTGACATAATTACTTCAGGTATATGTGCTTTAATTAAGTTAATAATTTCCAACAATATTCTAGAGCGATTTTTCATGCTTCCACCATAAATATCAGTTCTTTTATTTGTTATTGGTGAAAGCCACTGATTAAGGCCATATCCATGTGCTGAGTGTAGCTCTATAATATTAAATCCTGCCACATGAGCCCTTTTCGCTGCTCTTAGAAAAGACTTTTTAATTTCTTCTATGTCAGCATCGCTTACTTCATCAGGAACTTCCAGCTCATCAGCTTTCGTAGGAACTTTAACACCACTTGGAGAAATTAATCTTCCGTTAGTAAGCGAACGAGAGCTTTTTGCTCCGGAATGAGTGAGTTGGATAGCCGATGCAGCACCTTGATTATGGATAGCTTGAGAAAGCTTCTTAAGCCCATCGATTTGCTCGTCTTTATCAATGCCAAGTTGATTGGCTTCGCTTTTACCATCAGGACTGATATAAGTATATTCAACCATAACAAGGGATGCTCTAGATCCTGCCAAGCGCTCATAGTGATTTATTGTATCAGTGGTGACGAATCCATCTTTAGTAGCTGTTCCCGATGCCATTGGAGGCACGACAACTCTATTTTTTAAAGATAAACTTTCATTTATAAATAGCGAAGATTTTAAATTTAAATTCATAGTTTATTTCCAATTTCTATTTATTTAGTTTCCTGGCTTAGGACATCGGCAAAGACTGTGTGATTCAAAGTCATTGGTTTTTGTATCCATACAACGCCAAGCTCCACCGATAAAAACCCAGACATTCCTATCACCTCGGTCATCACAATAGCCTGATACTCTCCTTTCACAAAAACCAGCTCCTGTGCCAGAAGATCCAATGGAACAATAATAGTTTCTGCTGCAATCGGAATCTGACCAACAGTAGTCTCTTGCAAAGCCTGTTAGAGGCAGAACTGAAAAAATGAGTAGTAGCTTTAAAGAATTATACATTTCATCTCCTTTTGTTTTTATTTCTGAGAAACAAGTAACATCTACATTGTTCTTGAAAAAGAAATAAAAAAGAAATATATATTCACGAAATGGAAATAAATGAATTAAAGTACTTTCTCTATGTGGCTAAAATCGAGAATATAAATAAGGCTGCGGAACATAACTCAATATCCCCTGGCTCTTTAAGCAAGGCGATCTCAAAACTTGAGCTTGAACTTGATATAAGCTTATTCAATAGAATTGGAAGAAATATCAAGCTCTCGGAAGCCGGAAAAACCCTACAGAAGCGAGCTGCTTCGATCTTAGGTGAAATTGAAGATATTAAGTTAACAGTTGGCGGTTCGACAAATGAACTAAAGGTCGATTTATGCGGAGAAGAACTACTCCTGGCCAGATTTGGCATAGAATTTATCGATGGCGTCAAAGGTAAATTTCCAAATTCTAAATTTAACTTAATGTCCGAAAACGAGAAAACATCACTTCAAAAGCTACGTTCAAGAGAGGCCAATATTATCTTTACAACGACCAAGCCTCCCAAGGAGTTTGCAAGTAAAGTAATATCTGAGGTGCATTTTCAAACTTGTATCAATAAAAAGCACCTCTTGTACAAAGATTATAGAAGAACAAAACAGGTCGATGTTAACGAACTCATTAAGTTCCCATTTGTACTACCTACTCAAAATCTCCTCGGTCGTACAAAAGAAGTTCAATCAAGCGACGGCTGGAGAGACGATAAGTTCCCGCGAATAATTGGTTACAAAGCTTCAAGTATAAAGATCTTAGAATCATTATTGCTTTCGGGGAAAGCAATTGCTTACATTCCAGATTACCTTGCCTCTGAACTTGATGTAGAAGTCTTAAATGTAATTGGATGCCCTTATTACTGTAGTCAGAAAGTATATCAGGTTACAAGAGATCCGAAAGAATTTGGTTGGCTAAATAGTGTTTGGTAGCAGTTTCTTAAAACAATAGAGTGGGAAGTCTAATCATCGCTATCAGATTCATCGTCTAGCTTTTCCACCTCTTCATCAGCTCCATATCTCGTTTTCACTGTTGAATCTTCACCAGATCTAAGAACATCCTCTATGACTTCAAGCTTGCCAGAACTGCCAGATGAATCACAACCCAATTTCAAAAGACTAAGGATTTCCATTAGATAGCTGTAATAAAAGCGCTTTCAAGCATTTTCCCATTTAATTTTACTTCATTCGAATTCACGATATTTCATGAAAAAGGTGAGTAAAGTGAGTATGGTGAGTATGAGGATATGCCCGAACTAGTCTAGGTAGTAACAATCTATCCCTCTCCTAACGTCCTTTTAAATTTCAAAAAAATTAACTTTTAACAAAGGACGAAAAAATGAGTTTATTAAATGATCTATTCAAAGGTGCGATTGCACTTTCAATTTTAGCACTTGCCCAACATGGTTTTACAGTAAAAGATATAGCCAAAGAAGCTGCCAAAGTTCATCAAAAAGGACTTACTAAATATGGCCAATACTCTAGGGCCTTAACTGATTACAAAAAGCCTTAACAAATTTACTAAGGACATCTTCTATTGAAGGTGTCCTTAGTTGATATGATGATGGTAATTATCAAAATAAATTGTCATCGGGACATTGATTTGATCTCTGTATAGACCAAATTTAAAATAAACATTGTTACCATCTTCAGGAAATGCCAAACTACCTTTATATTGAGCATGGTGTCTTCCTACTTTTAGTAAAACATACCCATTATCATGAGAGAATTTTACTTTATACTCAACATCAATCCACTCATTAAGGAATTCCTTACTCTCTTCTTTGGTTAATTTAAGTATTGTCTTTTTCCCCTCTAAGGTAGACACAGTAACGTAAAAAACACCATCTACATACCTTTGAGCAACAAGGGGATTATTTTGACCAATTTGTTTCCATTGACCTATAACAAGTCTAGTCTTTTCTAAGGGAAAGTCTATAGGTATAAAAAAACTAAACTTATATAGATTATCACCTTCAAGTGGTGAATGAAACTTATCTTTTTCTTTTAACTCTACTCTTTCAGTAGTTTTATAGTCGGCTCCGACCCCTTCATTCATCCCCTTTAGAAGATTGAATTTCATAGAGTAACTTCCAGAGCGAGCAATATCTTTTTGAACTTCCCAACCACCTCTTGAGAGCTTTTTAGTTTTCCAAATATTATCAATCTTTCCTTTTTCAAAGTCAGAATGAATAATAACGCTTTTAGACGTACAAGATAGAATAAAAAAGATAAATGCAACAGCTACTTTCATTATAACTTCACTCCATTGAATATAACCTACAAATCAACCAAAAAAAAATCTTTGCCTAATAGTTTTAGGAATATCGTTGTGCCTGAGCCAGATGAACAAAAGATATGAAGTTTCATTTCTTTTCTTACCTATCTGCGGGGTGATTGACACCATCATTAACAGGTACATTTTCTAGCTCATATGGATTAACTCCTTCTAAGCAAGCTACATTAAAACCATATTGAGTTGGATTAGAACGTCGTTGATGATGAGTATATATTCCACAATTTGAACAAAAAAAGTGCTTCGCTGTACGGGTATTAAATTGATAAAGTCTTAATACGTCTTCACCTTTAACAATTTTTAGTCTTTTAAGTTCTACTGAAGCAACAATCGCGCCTCTTCTTCTACACATAGAGCAGTCACATCTTCTAGGGTTCTCAAGACCATTTGGTAAGTTAAGCTCTAACTCGACGGATCCACAATGACATGTTAACTTGTGATATTCATTAATTTTCATAATGCCCCTGTATTTATAAGTCTCTTTTTAATTCGTATTCTTAATCAATCTGAAAAAACATAGTTTTATTCTTAAGAGTTTTAGTTATAGAAAAAGTAATATAAAAGAACAAATAAAAGGTGAGCATAACAGAACTTCTCCAATCGTAACAAGAAGCATCATCAACATCAGAAATTAGAGTAAAAGTGCCGACTCTTATAAATTTTAAATAGCATTTTTGATATTAGAGACAAATTCAAAGTAGCTCTTACCCGAAGCTTGAACAAGCAGCATTTGCCCAACAATAACAACAAAAAGCATAAATATAAAAAACAGAACCAGTCCCTAGTGATAGTTATCCTACATTTTTGGGAGACTACGCCATGTACCTTTTATATCAATCAAACTCGACTTAGTATTACTGCATAAACATTAAAAGCGCAGATGGTCTCCGCCCATGCAACGCAGACTTTCGAAGACTTTATCTTGAAGTCTTCTCTCGTCGCGATTGCCTGACGGTAAAGCGGCCGTCAAAATGCAATGCATTTTGAACCTGCGTAGCAGGACGTACCGCATGCCAGAACTTCCCGATCTACAGTCATGGCATTCTTAAACTTAACGAATCCGCCGACTTAAAGAACTGGTTTAGCCTTCACGCTTTTGTACATTTCACAACATATAAATCCAATTAATGATTTTTCACGGAAAAGCTGCTTATACTGCCTACGGTAAAAACAGCATGAATCTCATAATAGAAAGTTTAAGGGACACCTAATAAAAACTTATCAATAAGGACATTTCTCTCTTTAACGGGAATCCTATGTCCTGACTCAAAAGAATGGAACTTAACCTCGACATTACTAATTTTCAACATCTCATATAGTTCTTTGGAATTTTTGAAAGTTGGCCATCTATCCATTTTCCCATGGAGTATCAAAGTCCTCGCTTTAATTTTCTCACCGTGGGCCAGCACTGATCTTTCGCGAAACTGATAGATCTCGACTCCTCCTTCCTTTTTAATATTTCTTTTCAAAGGTCCATCCGGGAGTTCCCCGTAGAGAGCTTCGAGGTCGTATGCACCTCCAATGAGAACAAGGTTTTTTATTTTCTTATCTCTCGCCGCGACCATTCCACTGACCATCGCACCTCTACTAATACCCAAAAGAGTAATATTATTTGGATCCGTAAGTTTCTGGTGTACCAAATGTTTTATCACCGCTAAAACTGCGTCCTGAGTATACATCCCGCAAAAATCAGGCATGCCCTCACTTCCTCCATAACCTGGCTGAGATACCGCCACCGCAAGATAACCTCGCTGCTTCCATTTATTTAAGACTTTCCATTTCACAAAATCATAACCCCCATTTCGAATGGTGTCCTGATGACCATGAACAAAAATAATAGTCTTCAATGGCTTTTGTGAGATTGGCTTATTAATAAAGAATTCAACCTTCTTGCCATCTAATGGATGCGAAAGAAACACCTGCTTTGCATCACTCACACTGGAAGTCTTTCGACCTTTACTAAAAATGGTTGAACACGAAAGGCTAGAAATAGTTACGGCCATTACTAAAAGAATGTTGACCTTAATATTCACATACGCTCCTAATTAGCTTATTGTTTGTACTAAATGATATCAAAAAATAACGCCCAAGAGTGACGCACTGTGCCAGAATTACCCGAAGTACAAACGATACGTGATCAATTGAGTGCTTACATGCCTTTGAAGATTAGCTCTGTGAAGCTTTCTGATGTTGCTGAGTCCATTGTTCACACACCTCTAGTTAAACTTCGCGGACAAGTGATTGAGCGTATTTGGCGTAAAGGAAAGATGCTTGTTTTCGAAATAAGTGATGGCCGCAAGATCCTAAGTCACTTGGGCATGACTGGTTCCTGGAGAATTAGCTCCTCTCCCTTAAAAGAAAAACACAACCATATTCAAATTAAAGGAAGCTGTGGTGAAGAGACCTTTTATTTAAGCTACGTTGACCCTCGCCGCTTTGGGCACCTCTATCTCTTTGGTGAAGAAGATGCTCAAAAGAAATTAGCAGAACTTGGTGCTGATCTTAAAAGCCCCGAGTTTACTTTTGAGTATTTTAGAGACGCTCTTGTTAAATATCCCCAAAGATTTATTAAGGTCTCGCTTCTAGATCAATCGCTCTTTGCCGGTACAGGAAATTACATTGCAAATGAAATCTGTGCACGGGCGTATGTTCGTCCCGACAGAAAAATAAAAAGCTTAAAAGAGGCGGAGATCGTTGCTTTATATCACGCTGTGGATGTTGTGGTCTCAGGGGCCACAGAATCTGGTGGAACCACCTTTCAAGGTGGGTACGCTGATGTGAACGGTGATAAAGGTAAAGGTGTTCAGCACCTTGTTGTGTTCTACCAAAAGAGCTGCCAAATGTGTGGAGTCACGCCGGTTAAAAAGATCACTCTGGCCCAGCGCGGCACATACTATTGCCCTAAGTGTCAAAAATAGCACGATAGAATCCTTGCAAAATTGGTCCATAAAAAGATAGCTTTTTACCGTTAAAATTTAAAAAAGGATCAATTCATGCACACGTACTTGTTTCTAGCTATTTGTCTGGCCTTCTCCGCTTATGCCAAAGATGACGGCATCCTTATTATTGGAGACTCAGGGAAAGATAACGAGGGCCAGGCCCAGGTAGCCGACGCCATGATGAATTATTGTGAGAGTGAGTTGTGCAACTTAGGGATGCTCGCAGGTGATGTTGTCTACCCTACCGGTGTTAGCTCCGCAGATGATCCGATACTCAAAACCATGTTTGATAAATATTACAACAAGCTAAAGGTTCCTTTTTTAATCTCTCTTGGAAATCACGACTACGGCACAATTACAAATGATTGGAAAAGAGGCTCCTATCAATTAAAACATGCAGTTTTTAATCGCTACTTCGTACTCCCTCACTACTACTATTTACATATGACAGACAATGCCGTTATCGCTGTAATAGACACCAACAGACTCTTTTGGTTTAAAGATACTTCTCGAATGAGAAATTTAATTGATATGGCCTATTCCCTAGCTAAACAACAAGATAAATGGTTCATGGTAATGGGACATCACCCCTACCTTTCAAACGGAAAACACGGAAACGCGGGAAGATATGAAGGGATCCCGGGCATAGGATGGATGATTAAAGATATTATAGAGGATCATGTTTGTGGAAAGGCACACTTCTTTATCGCAGGACATGAGCACCTTCTTCAGGCCTTCGACGGCAACGTCGCAGGTTGTAACACACAACTCATTGTATCTGGAGCAGCGGCTAAAGTGACTAAAATTGAAAGAGATACACCCTCATTATTTGAGGCCGCTAAACTTGGCTACTTTTACATGAAACTAGACAAGGAAAAAGTAGAAGTTAAGGCCTTAGACATTGATAATAAAACTCTCTATCAAAAGACC
>Ga0208568_1000221_pt1 | contig 23835 bp, 23 predicted proteins | sample DeeseametaMP2969_FD_184165 | JGI IMG/M metagenome (GOLD analysis project Ga0208568, IMG submission 184165) | Marine microbial communities from the Deep Atlantic Ocean - MP2969 (SPAdes) | ecosystem: Environmental > Aquatic > Marine > Oceanic | place: South of Funchal, North Atlantic Ocean... | reverse complement strand
GTAGTGAAAACTCCGGCAGAAATTGGCGAAAAGACGCTGGAAGCTTTAGCTTAAATCTTGGTTATTCGTCACACAAAGCTCTGCGCATCAAATGTTTTCTGTTCCTCAGAATGGACACAATAGTTTGTCAGAGCTAAATTGAAAAATTTCTCAGAGCAATCTGAAAAACTTTGATCAGTTACTTGCAATAGCTGGTCTAAAATTATGAGGAGAGTGTGCGGCAGTGGGAAGTGCGGTAAAAATCGCGTTTTGGATTCGCGGATCTGTTTGAAGGGTGGAGATTATTTTTTCGATGTTTTTATATTCGAAATGCTTGCAGAAAATGGAGAGGTAAAGTTGATTGATGCGCCTTTCTGTTTTTGAACCATTCCTTGATTCAACTTCAACTATACGCTTTGCGATCTCGTTTACCAGCCAGGGCATTTCTTCAAATTTATTCCGAAACAGACCAAAAATTTCTGCAAAAACCTCAATCAACGAAACAGAGAACTCTTCATTCAGTGCCTCTGGTTCTATATGGTAGTAGCTGCTGACTCGCTGTTTTATGTGTTCCAGCATTCTGCCCTGGAGCATGTTTACCAGCAGTTGCATTTCCTGCTTTACGTTGCAGTTTGATTCTTCCGAACTGGCCTCGGAAAGCGAATCTAAACAATCAGCAATAACCCGGGTATACGGGCTTATAGTTGTCATTTTTAACAGAAGACCAAAGAAAACCGGTGAGATGATTATCTTTGAATGCTTTGTCCGTTACAGTGTTAATAATAAGAAAGCAAGCAGATAACTGAGTACAATGCTTAAAAGTTAATATACATACATTATGCAGCTTGCTAATAAATTACAAGTCCATTGGGAAAAATTTTCTATATTTTTTTCCTGTCCAGTATTGTGCAAACCGCACACCATTATTATTCTGCCATTTTCATCAATTAATTTTACTCCGTTCAATACCTGATTTTTTAGTATTATCAGTTGCACTCTATAATCATTTCAGGATTTTTTTCCCAGGGAGCAACTGTTAAAACACGATAATCTCTGAAGAAGATAGGCTCTGATTTGCTGTAGCGGAAAAAGACATGTGGTGTACAAGAGACGTAATAGTTTATGGCTGATTGGTGGATCCTAGAGTGATGTAGTACCGAACATCCGATAATTATTGTAGTCAACAGATGAAATCCCAGCGTGACATTTCAAACCTTTAATGTTAAGCGGATCGGCTGGTGATCTGAGGCATTTGTATCGGTGTTGACAGAAACGTTTTGAATTTGCTGAAGAAAATTTTCGCTGAGAAAAAAATAATCACGGCAGTGCGGACCGTTTTTCCATTGTTTGTGATCAAACACTCCACAGGTTGGACTCCTGTTCCCATCAGGATTCACTACATTCCAGGCGTCAAACAAATCCGGAATTTTGTCGGGAAACGGAGCGGTCATTCGCTGATAAGAAACACTGTCCAGTGTGAAATTAAAATCACCGCAAATTACCATTTTTTCTGGACGATCAACTCTCTCAAACGGAGTATTCGGTAAATCCAGTCCAGGTTCATTATATTGAATGCAGGCTTCTTCGTGCAACTCACGGATACGCTGGACTTGTGACAATTGTTGTTTTTCTGAAAAAAATTCTAGATGTGTATTCATCATCCGAAATGCTCCGGAACTGGTGGGAATAACAAGTTCTGTTGTTTGCCTCGACATAAATTTTACTTTTGGATCTGCAGGAGAGGGCAACAGGTGATTCAGTACCTGTACCGGTGAATGCCGGGTCAGCACCAAGTTGCCAAATTGTCGCCGACCTCCGTTTACTCCTCCTGAACGGTCATGTGACGCTCCAAAAAAAGATTCGTATTCCGGAAAAAATTTCTGCAATTCTGCAACCTGATCACTCCCGTTGTCGGTGGCAGGATAGTTTCTGGAAACTTCCTGTAAACAAATTAAATCCGGAAATCCGTCAATGAGGATTTCCCGGGCAATTCGGCTCAAGTCGATGTGTCCATCTACTCCTTTGCCATACTGAATATTCCAACTTACAATAGTTAACATATGTTTTTAACCTGATTCAAACTTTCCCAGTATCGTTTGCTCTTTAAGCTCTTTCAATCGGACAGGAAGAAGCTGATTTCGTAAATCAGAATTATATAATTCATTCAGTACTACACGGATATAATTGTCTGTGTATCCACTGATAGTGCCATCCGGCTTCATGGATTCCCAAAGTACTTCTCGTGATTGTCCTAAAAATTTCTGATGAAATACACGACGTTTTTTTGTGCTTAACAAACGCAACTTTTCACCTCGTTGCTGTTTGACAGTTGGGGGAACTTGTTCTTTCATCTTGAATGCCGGTGTTCCATTACGGGCTGAAAATGGGAAAACATGAAAATATGCTAGAGGCAGTTTTTTAAGTAATTTGAGAGTGCTTTTAAATTCAGTTTCACTTTCTTCAGGAAACCCCACCATCACATCTGTACCGATGCACAAGTCCGGGACACTTTCGAATGCTCGCCATATTTCATCTGTATATTCTGCGGCAGAATAACGGCGCTTCATCTTTTGCAGAATAATGTCAGATCCGGATTGTAAAGGCAGATGAAAAAACGGTACCAGTTTATGCTGCGCGTCTGACATATATTGAAAAAGTAATTCCGGAACTGTGGTTGGTTCGATGGAACTGATCCGGATCCGGGACAGTCCCGGAAGAGTGTTGAGAAAATCAACTACGTCCACTAAAGTCCGTTTTCCAGTTTTATATGTTCCAACGTTGACTCCGGTAATTACAATTTCCCGTATGCCCTCTTGAACTAGCATCCTGGCTTCTTCCTGCAAATTCGAGAATTCTCGGTAACGGGATCGACCTCTTGCAAAAGGTATGATGCAGAATGCACACATGAAATCGCAGCCGTCTTGTATTTTTAGCGAAGTACGAGTGCTTTGATGAGAGGTTGTGGTACCAGAGAATTGAAGCGTTGAGTTAGCGGGGACCACGTCACGTTCAATTGTTTTAGTTTGTTTTCGCAGTTTTTGGGTAGATAAAGCTGAGCTATGAGGAATTACAGCAGCAGTGAAAGTCGTTTTGTTTATTTTGGGCCGGACGATTAAAACTGTGTTTTGGGAATCGATTTGAGCCAAATAATCTGTTATCCGCATTTTTTCTTCACTGCCGATTACCAGACTAACCCCTTCAATTTTTGCGATGGCTTCCGGATCAATTTGCGCATAACAGCCGACAACGGCGATAATCGCCTCCGGATTTTGACGGTGAAGTTTACGAATTATTTGACGGTTTTTGGCATCACTGTGTTCTGTAACCGTGCAGGTATTTAGTACGTAAACCTCTGCCCGAGCGTAGTCAGGAACCACAGCATAACCCTGCTGCTCAAAGCTGCGGGCTAATACTCCTGTTTCGGACTGATTTAAGCGGCATCCAAGCGTATGAAAAGATACCCGTTTTTTTGCTGGTTCCTGACCTTCGTTTAATTCGTCTGCAGTGAAAGTTTCAGAATCAGGTGGTAGAGCCGTTTCAGATAATAGAGACATTTGGCGGGTTAAAAGTGGACTGGGGAATATCTTCCTGTTAATATAATCATAATATTTGTCGAACTCAAAATCAAAGGATTTTTGTGTTTAGATGCCCTTACTCTCCCATAACGAGGCGAAATTTTAAAGAATGATAGAATTTAACACGCACCCGGACAAGTATCAACACTGGACTATAGATTTTGACTGTCCTATTGCAACATTAAAGTTGAAAGTTAACGAAGATGGAGGGTTGCATTCCGGATATAAATTAAAACTCAACTCTTATGACTTGGGTGTGGATATCGAACTGCATGATGCAGTGCAGCGTTTACGCTTCGAACATCCGGAAATAAAAGCTGTTGTTCTTACTTCAGCAATGGATAAAGTTTTTTGTGCAGGAGCAAATATAAAAATGCTCGGTCTTTCTACTCATGCACATAAAGTGAATTTTTGTAAATTTACAAACGAAACCAGAAACTCAATTGAGGACGCAAGCCGGTTTTCAGGACAAACATATATCACTGCCATCAACGGAACTGCTGCCGGAGGAGGATACGAATTAGCACTGGCGAGTGAATATATCATGCTGGTTGATGACGGATCCAGTACTGTCTCTTTACCGGAAGTTCCACTTTTAGCTGTACTTCCAGGGACTGGTGGTTTGACCAGGATTGTCGATAAACGCAAAGTACGCCGTGATCATGCCGACTATTTTTGCACCATCACAGAGGGAATACGCGGCAAACGAGCAGAAAACTGGAAATTGATAGACGAACTTGTACCGCGCTCCAAATTTGAGCAAAAAGTAGAGGAACGTGCCATTGAGTTTGCAAACAAATCATCACGTCCAACTGACGCAAAAGGCATTGCTCTCAATCCGCTAAACCGCAAAATTGAAGAAAATAGAATTACTTATGATCATGTGAGTGTCGAATACGAGCGGCAATCCGGAATCGTAAATCTCACGATTCACGCTCCCGATGGAGATTTGCCGACTGATTTGGAAAGCATTCATGCAGCCGGGGCAAACTATTGGCCTTTAGCAATGGCACGTGAACTCGACGATGCAATTATGCATTTATCTTTTAACGAATTGGAACTAGGCACCTGGGTTTTCCGTACACAAGGCGAAGCAGACCAAATCACTATTATCGATCAAACTTTGATCCGACATCAAGAGCATTGGCTGGTACGTGAAATAATTTTGAATATCAAACGGGTTTTCAAACGTCTTGATCTGGCATCACGCAGTCTTGTCACCCTGATTGAACCTGGAAGTTGTTTTGCGGGCACTTTGCTCGAATTGGTATTTGCCGCAGACCGGAGTTACATGCTGGACGGTACTTTTGAAGGAGGCAATGAAGTGCCGGCTATGCTTCGTTCAACTGAAATGAATTTTGGTCCATTGCCAATGTGCAACGAATTGACACGTTTGCAGACCCGTTTTCTTAATGATCCGGAAAATGTGGAAAATGTCCGGGCAGAAATCGGCAAGGATCTGGATGCAGTTTTTGCAGATGAGTTGGGTCTGGTGACTTTTATTCCTGATGACATTGACTGGGAAGATGAAGTCCGGATTGCAGTTGAAGAACGCGCCAGTTTTTCACCGGATGCACTCACCGGAATGGAAGCATCTTTGCGCTTTGCTGGTCCGGAAACTTTGGAAACGAAAATTTTCGGTCGGTTGACTGCGTGGCAGAACTGGATTTTTCAGCGTCCAAACGCAGTTGGCGAGCAGGGCGCGCTTAAACTCTATGGTACCGGGAAACAGGCCGGTTTCGATAAAAAACGGGTTTGATAATAGGACATTCTATATTTCATCTCGACCGAAGGGGTAGACCTGATAAAGTGCTGATATCTTATAGTATCCCCCACATACATTAGGGATGAAACGATATAACTCGTGACTGTTGAATTCTCTTACAGGATAACAAAAAACACAAAGGTTTCTATGAAAATAAATTACAGCGAAAAAATTCCAAACAATGTCAACTTAAGCAGTGACCGACGTCTACAACGGGCACTGGAACGCTGGCAGCCTGGATATTTGAAATGGTGGGATGAACTTGGTCCAGAAAAAAGTACTGGCCACGAAGTCTATCTCAGAACTGCAGTTAGTGTAGAAAAGGAAGGCTGGGCGCATTTCGATTATGTAAAAATGCCGGATTATCGCTGGGGCATTTTCCTCACGCCTTCTGATTCTGATCGGACCATAAATTTCGGAATTCACAAAGGACAGCCGGCCTGGCAGGAAGTCCCGGGCGAATACCGTTCCGAATTGCGTCGGCTGATTGTTACTCAGGGTGATACGGAACCTGCCTCTGTAGAACAGCAAAGACTCTTGGGAAAAACATGTCCTTCACTTTATGATTTGCGTAATTTGTTCCAAGTCAATGTTGAGGAAGGCAGACATTTGTGGGCCATGGTGTATCTGTTACAGGGCTATTTTGGGCGTGATGGACGTGAAGAAGCAGAAGCCATGCTGGAGCGGCATTCAGGAGATCCGGACAAGCCCCGGATTCTGGAAGCCTTCAACGAAGAGACTCCGGACTGGCTTTCATATTTTATGTTCACATATTTTACCGATCGCGATGGTAATTTCCAACTGGGTTCGCTGGCCGAATCCGGATTTGATCCATTGTCCCGTACTTGTCGTTTTATGCTGACAGAGGAGGCGCATCACATGTTTGTCGGAGAAACCGGCGTAGGGCGTATTGTTCAAAGAGCCTGTGATTTGATGAAAGATCACAAAACCGAAAATACCGGTGCAACTGACGGAGTGCGACAGTACGGTGGTATTGATTTGGAAACCATACAGAAATACCTTAATTTTCATTTTAGTGTTTCTACCGATTTATTTGGCCAGGAACTCTCCACAAACGCGGCTACTTATTACAATACCGGTATCAAAGGACGTTTCGGAGAAACAAAAATTAATGATGACCATTTGCTTCACGATTCAAGTTATTCCATTTTGGAACTGAATAGTGAAAAAATTGTCAATACAGAGGTGCCTGCTCTAAATGCGGTCAACGAGCGCTTGCGTGATGACTACATCAAAGACTGTGATTTGGGCGTACGACGCTGGAACAAGATTATTGAGGATGCAGGTATTGATTTTCGCTTGAAACTGCCGCACCGCGCATTTCATCGTGGTATTGGACAATTTTCAGAAATTCAAACTGATCCGGAAGGTGAAATCATCACACAATCCGAGTGGGATCGTCGCCATAGCGAATGGATGCCCTCACAACAAGACCAGGCCTATGTCCAATCCTTAATGCAGCCGGTTACAGAACCGGGAAAAATAGCCGGCTGGATTGCTCCTCCCAGAGGAAAAATCAATCGCCATCCTTTTGAATATGAGTTTGTGCGTTTCAATTGATTTTATCGGCTCGCAAATATTACCACGGATCAACGCGGATAAAACTGAGTTGTTCTTTTATTTGAGCCGCTAAGAGTTCGAAGGAAGATAATGTCCTTAGTGTTTGTTAGCGTTTTTAGCGGCTAAAATAAACCAGTTCAAATCTGTGTAAATCTGTGGCTTGAAACAAAAGAGATAAAATGCAAAAAAATACTGTTTCCATCGACACATCAGTTATTCCGGCAAAAATCGAATTTGCTCCGGAATTCAATGTGGTGGTTTCGTTCATCGACCGTCATTTGCAGGAAGGCCGGAAAGATAAAGTCATCATCCGTGAAACCGGAGGTGAAGAAATCACATACGGACAATTAGCAGAAAGAGTAAATCAGTCCGGAAATGTACTTAAAAATCTTGGACTGAATTCAGGAGACCGGCTGTTGATGATGGTAAAGGACTCCGCGGAGTTTTTCTATTTGTTTTGGGGTGCAATCAAAGCAGGTATAATTCCGGTTCCGCTCAATACGCTTTTGCGGGCCAAAGATTATGCTTTCATGATTGAGGATTCCGGATGCGCCGCAGTTATCTATTCTCCAGAATTCCGGATTGAAGTCGAACCGGCCTTGGAACTGCTTTCAGCAATTCCGGAAATTATTTTGCTCACCGAAGGCGAATCCGAATGTTTTCTGGATCAAACACAGTCCGCTGACTCAAAACTCGAAGCCGCTCCGGCGAACGCAACCGATGACTGTTTCTGGCTCTACTCTTCCGGAACCACCGGAAGGCCAAAAGGCGCGGTTCACAGTCACAGTGACATGGTTGTCACCAGTCAACATTACGGCAAAGACACACTCGGAGTACGTGAAGACGATATTTGTTTTTCTGCCGCAAAACTCTTTTTTGCTTATGGTTTGGGAAACGGTATGACCTTCCCTTTGTGGTCTGGAGCAAGCTGTGTTTTGTTCCCAGCGCGCCCCACTCCGGCAAGCACTTTTGATGTGATTGAACGTTTCAAACCGACACTTTATTTTGGCGTTCCTACGCTTTACGCCGCTCAATTGCAGGCTCTTGAATCATCCGAAAGCGAAACCTCCATAAGTCCTGACTTGTCATCTTTGCGTATGTCAGTTTCAGCCGGTGAAGCCTTGCCGGCAAACATTTTCCGTCGCTGGAAAGAGCAAACAGGAACAGTGATTTTGGACGGCATCGGTTCCACAGAAGCACTGCACATTTTTATTTCCAACCGTGCAGACGACATAAAAGCCGGAAGCAGTGGACGCATGGTTCCGGGATATGCTGCTAAAATTGTTGATGAGACCGGTAATGAAGTTCAACAGGGAGAGGAGGGGCGTTTATTGATTCAGGGTGATTCTACCTGTAAATATTATTGGAACAATTCGGAAAAGACGACGGCAACAATTGTGGACGGCTGGCTCAATACCGGAGATACCTATCATCAGGACGATGACGGTTATTTCATCTACGGCGGACGCAGTGACGATATGATGAAAGTCGGTGGAATATGGTGTTCACCATTTGAAATTGAAGCTAAACTGGTGGAACATCCAAAAGTACTGGAAGCCGCTGTTGTTGGCCGGAAAGACGAGTCCGGATTAATCAAACCTGAGGCACATGTGGTACTCAAAGATATAACGGATGCTTCTGAAGAAACGTCCGGAGAACTGCTGCTGCACTGTAAAACAGGACTCGCGCCTTACAAATATCCGCGCTGGTTTCAATTCCCACCGGAGTTGCCGAAAACCGCCACCGGTAAAATCCAACGTTTCAAACTTCGCTCAAATTGACCCCGGCTCTTTGGCATTAACGAGGCGATGATGTTTCCATTCAGAAATAGCAGCCTAACAAACGCATGCAGTCGGACCCAGCGAAGCTGGACTGCAGATGCGCAGCGTTAATGAGAAACCACCAGGATAACGAAGTGAATAAAATATTTAATGGATTTTAGTTTTGAAGCCTTAATATTTTTTGCAGTTGTATTTCTCTTAGCAGCCTTTATTCATGGAAGTATCGGATTTGGATTCCCTATGGTGGCAACACCTTTGTTGGCACTTTCCACCGATATTCAAACAGCAATTGTATTGACATTAATCCCAACGTTGCTGGTAAATCTAATCAGTATTATAAGTGAAGGGAACATATTAGTTGCTGCACGTCGTCACTTTTCGCTGGCTTTATTGGCAATGTTAGGAAGTGCTGTAGGAACGCAAATTCTTCTAACCGTGAACTCCGATATTTTCGAGGTATTGCTTGGAGTCGTAATTATAATTTATTTGCTCGCTGAAAAGATAAAGTTAAAACTTTCATGGATTAGAGAACAGCCGAAATTCTCAAAGTTTACATTTGGACTTTCAGCAGGAATTATAGGAGGCCTTACAAATGTTATGGCTCCTGTACTTATTATTTATTCTCTGGAGTCAAAATATTCTAAGAGTGACACAGTTCAAGCATCAAATTTATGTTTTTTATTAGGTAAAATCATCCAGATATTTTTATTTTTCATCAATGGTAAATTTTCTCTAAATGAGTTTTCAACTTCGTCAGCAATGTTTATAGTTACCTCATTTGCCCTGTATGGAGGCATTGCTGTAAGGAATAAAATCAATGGTAAAGCTTATCAAAAAATTCTTAGATTGTTATTGTTTATATTAGCAATAATATTATTAATCCAAGTTTCAATATAATTGATGTACAATAATCGCTTTTAGTAGTGCTGTTCTTGTGGTTACATCTGCCTCGCGGGATGTTTTATAGTTTAAAGTAAATTTTAATTTTCAATCAAGAAGAAATAAAAATGACTCAATACGTTATTGTTTATCTAGGAGGAGATCAGCCGTCCAGCCCGGAGGAAGGTAAGCAGCATATGGCAAAATATATGGAATGGCTTTCAGCATTGGGAGACTCAGCTGTTAGTCCTGCTAATCCACTTAAGAATACGAGCACTGTAAACTCTGATGGCACAGTAACCACCGGAGGCACAACAACAATGTCCGGTTACACTATAATTGATGTGGATTCTATGGATGAGGCGTTGTCGATTGCAAAGGATTGTCCTTTCCTTGATATTGGTGGTTCGCTTGAAGTCTCAGAAATAATGCAGGTGCCAGGTTAACAAACATATCTCGGGAAGTTGTTCATAATGGATTTTCCTGAAACTTTTACCTTAACTGATAAACTGCATCAAATACATGCGTGAAAGCAGATGGTGCCTTCAAACCTGATGCCGACACAAATGGTGATGATATGAAATTGCGAGGCTGCAATGAAATCTGAAGATCAACCATTCCGCTTTTTTGATAATCGTGAAAAATATTTGCTATTTGTGACGACTACCAGTGAGAAAGCGATTACTGCCGAACATGTTGGTCGAGAATTTGATTGGATAAAGCCTAAGCCGCCGGCCCTGAAAATTTTTGATGCGGGGGTGGGAAATGGCATGGTTCTTAGCCGCATCCTGTGCGAAATGCACTGTCGTTTCCCCTCTGTACCTTTCTTTGTTGTGGGAAAAGAAATCAGCCTTGAGGACACCCGCCTTTGCCTTGAAAAATTAGCCGACCGCTTTTACGAACATCCACAAATGGTGGTGATTCTCACCAACCTTTACTACGCCGAAGCACCATGGCTTGAACCAGCACAAAAATCAGCCAGAGATCAACAACTGTGGTGGGACGTTCCGCTTGAAGGAACCACCGTACACGAATTCAGCAAACGAATTACACAGCTTGATATGCAGCTCCAGCGTGGCTGGCAAACAAAATCCAGTCTCAAGTCAGGCAACCCACTCTATGTCAAGCCCTCTGTTATGGTACTCTACCGCCAAGACCAGGCTTTCCCGCTTGCGAGCATCATTCCGGGCAAGGGACGGTATGAAGGCAACTATGATTTAGTGGTGGCTGCTCAGCCGTACCGGAGTCGAATGTCAGCCGATTTCAAAGTAGAAAAAGTACTCGCCCCACTCGCTAAAAGTCTCAATGTCGGAGGCCGGATGGTTGTTGTCCAATCGACAGGACACGATCCGGGCATGGAAATTATTCGAAAATTGTGGCCGGACGAAGAGCCGTTTGTGACGCCCCGCCATTTGCTCATCAAAGAACTGCAACAAGATCTAAATATGGAAAAGGAGTATTTTGCCTTTGAAGGCTTTAACGATGAACGGTCTTTATTTACCTACCACCTGCACGCCTTGCCGGATGAAATCGGCAGCAATACCGGTACATCTACATTGTTGGCAGCCTGGAACGCGGCTGTGTACGTTGCACAAATCGAAGATGTACGGCTTAATGAAATGCTCCAATCGGGCGATTATCTGCAAGCGACCAAAAACGTTCTCCAACGTCACGGTGGTCTCTGGTTTCAAGACGAGTCGTTTGTGGTGGTAAGGGTAGCCGAAGAACTAAGTGCTGGAAATTCAACTAAACCTTACTCAAGACTAGCAAACAATGACTAATTTCAAAAATCGGATGCCAGTACCTTCTGAGGGAGAAAGCAACAGTTCAAGTAAGCGTACGGAATGGGAGGCAAAAAACCATAATACTGAAACGAGAGCAATTCTTGAGGAGGATGCCAGTTACTTCCTCAGACAATCCGTTTCCAGCCCATGCTTATCTGTGGTAACCAAGGCCGAGGGAGCTTACATCGAAGACACAAATGGTCGTCGTTATCTTGATTTTCACGGCAATAATGTGCATCACATCGGCTACGGTCATCCCAAACTGAAAAAAGCGATTGCAGAACAAATGGATGCTCTGCCTTTTGCACCGCGAAGATTTGCCAGTGAATCCGCACTTGCGCTTGCAAAGAAACTGGTTGAAATTGCTCCAGGCGATCTTTCCAAGGTCTTATTCACGACAGGAGGATCGGATGCGATTGAAGTGGCATTGAAAATTGCACGAGCGGCGACCGGTCGGTACAAAACAATTTCATTTTGGGATGCCTTTCATGGAGCAGGATTTGGAGCCGCTTCTGTTGGCGGAGAACAGCTTTTCCGCTCACACGTTATTGGCCCTTTACTTTCCGGCACAGAGCATGTAGCGCCTTTTGCCTGTTACCGTTGTCCCTACGGTTACCCCGATCTTAATGGAGAAGCGCAACTTGAAATCTGTCAGACGACCTGTGCCAGTTTCGTGCGCTATGTACTGGAAAAGGAAGGAGATGTGGCTGCAGTGATTGCCGAACCGGCGAGGGCTGTTCCATATATACCGCCACCAGGATACTGGCAAATGGTGCGGCAGGCCTGCAATGACCATGGTGCCTTATTGATCTTTGATGAGATTCCGACTGGTCTTGGCAAGACCGGGAAAATGTTTGCCTGCGAACATGATGATGTTGTACCGGATATACTGGTTTTGGGAAAAGCGCTTGGCGGTGGTATTTTACCAATTGCTGCGGTTCTCGCCAAAACTGAACTTGATGTTGCCGGTGAGTTTGCCTTTGGTCATTACACTCATGAGAAAAATCCGGTGACCGCAAAAGCGGCCTTGACGACTATTGAAATTATTAAAGAGGAGGGTTTGGTTGAAAATGCAGCAGAACTTGGAAAATACATGCTGGAGCAACTCAATCTGCTGAAAGCAAAACACTCAACTATAGGAGACGTACGCGGACGAGGATTACTGGTTGGAGTTGAACTTGTACTCAATCAGGAAGAAAAAACTCCTGCTAACGATTTAGCTGAAGATGTGCTTTATCGCTGCCTGAGCAAAGGCTTGTCATTTAAGCTTACAATGGGTAATGTGATGACGCTCACACCACCGCTGATCATTAAAAAGGCTCAAATTGACCTTTCATTGGAAATCATTGATCAAAGCCTTAGTGAAGCCGAACAGGCTCTTTGAAGTATCGTGAATATAAAAATGGAAAGAAAAAATGAAGCCAAGAATAAGTATGATTACTTTGGGTGTGAATGATTTGGAAAAATCAATCAAATTCTACCATGAAGGGTTGGGCTTTCCCAAAATGGAAACATCTCCTGAAGTTGCCTTCAACCCATTTTTCTGGGTAGGACATGGAGATGAAAATGAATGACAAATTAATTAAATTCTGACGACTGATTGGAATACTGTCCCCTGCTTTTTTAGCAGTTTATTTGAAGAGTTCACAATCGGGCAATCGGTAAAATTATTGATAAAACAAATAAAAGGCATAGGTTATGAAAAATTTTATTGGTCTATTGATTTTAGTAGTCATGTTTCTGGTTCCGTTTGAGGTATTTGCTGAAGAAAAGTTGCCCACTGTTCAACTGCGTGTACTTGCCTCCCACATTGCAAATAAAATTGTGACTGAAGCAGTAAATAATTGTGCTACAAGGGGTTATCTGGTTTCGGCAGCAGTCGTTGACCGTAACGGTAATCTTGCCGCTTTTTTGCGAAATCCGCTTTCTGGGCCGCACACGATTAAAGTGAGTCAGCGCAAGGCATACTCTTCTGCAACACTTCGAGCAGACACCTCACAAATGGGAGCCAGAAGTGACCTCAGTTTTGCACCGGATATTCTATTAATTGTCGGTGGAGTTACAATCAATTTTTCAGGCATCTTTTATGGAGGTGTTGCAGTTTCAGGTGCGAAGCCTGATATAGATGAGGAATGTGCAAAAGCAGGATTAGAGGCAGTTGCTGACATTATGGATTTTATCGACTGAGTAAAAAAATGGTCTTGAAAAAAATTTAACCAAATATTTATTCCGGTTTTTTAGAAAGAGCAAGTATCTGAGTTCTGACTTCCTGCATAAGAGTATCCCGCTCTTCGATACTAAAATTGGCAGTATCTATTGGGGTACCCACGTGCGCCTCAAGTTTTTGCCCCAAACTAAAGTCCCAGGTGTCAGGAGGCATAGCTCCTTCTGTTCCACGCAAACCGATTGGAATGATAATCGATTCAGTTTGTATTGCGAGCAGAAATCCTCCTTTTTTGAATTCGCCCAGTTTACCGTCCCTGCTTCTGGTGCCTTCCGGAGCTACGTAAATCATAATGCCGCTCTTCATTTTTTCTTTGGTAGCTTCCATTGATTCCATAGATTTTTCATGATCTGAACGGTCGATCGAAATGAACTCTGCCGTTTTCAACCCTCTTCCCCAGAGAGGTATCCTGAATAATTCTTTTTTTGCAATCATGCGCAAATTAGCTTTGTCAGGAATAGTCATGTACAACAATGGAATATCATAATAACTTTGATGGTTGCTCATCAAAATATAGCTGCGACCAGTTTCCAGCTCAATAGGCACGTTGTACTCCACTTTGTAATTTGCTCCTATCAATTCAAGTAATTGCTTCGCCCAAGAGTTTAACTGCATATTAGTTATTTCTCTTGTTAAATTCCCCCGGAAAGAAACTGAAACTGCGAAAAAGCTTGTCTTCAGAGTATAGAATGTTGCAGATAATAGAATGGATAGTCTTTTGAGTAAGCGTGCTTTCATTACTAAATCATCACTCAACAGGCAGTTATTCTCAAGCTGGATTTAGCTGAAAATGAGCTTTGAATGAAACTTATCGAATATTTCATAAAGTTACATATAATGTGATCAAATGTGATAAAGTACGTCTGTAAACAATTACTCACAATTTATTTACGATTAAAAACCTATAACTTGAACTGGAGCATAAAATGAGCGTATTGGCACAAGAAACTTGTATTCCCTGCAGGGGCGGTGATCCTCCTTTGAAAGGAGAAGAACTGGATGCTTTGCAGGAAAAATTGGGAAATGGCTGGCAAATCATAAATGAACATCATTTGGAAAAAGAATATATATTTGCTGATTTTAGACAGGCACTGGATTTTACTGTCAAAGTCGGAGAAGTGGCTGAAAATCAAGGTCATCATCCTGATATTTATTTAGCATGGGGTAAAGTTAAATTGGCAATCTGGACCCACAAAATAGATGGATTAACAGAAAGTGATTTTATTCTTGCAGCAAAAGCAGATCAGGAACTTTAAGCAAAATTATTAATTAACATCAATGAAATTTAATAATTCTCATGTTGATCTCGATGAAATAGAGGAATTCACAATTGCTCACTATGAGGACAACGCGGAATCTTTTCTAGTGGGGACGAAGGATCATGACGTCAGTCAAAATATAGATGCCTTTCTTAGTGCTCTTCCCAAAGAAAAAAATTTGGATATCCTTGATTTTGGCTGTGGACCCGGCCGTGACATGTGTGTGTTTAAATCTATGGGACACAGGCCTGTTGGTTTGGATGGCAGCAAAGAGTTTTGCAAAATGGCGGAACAACAGAGTGACTGCCCGACTCTTAATCAACAATTTCTAAATCTTAAACTGGAAGAAAAAAGTTTTGATGGAATTTTTGCTAATGCTTCTTTGTTTCATGTGCCCAGTAAAAAACTGCCAAGGGTTTTAAATGAATTACATTGTGCTTTAAGAAAAGATGGGATTTTATTTTCTTCCAATCCAAGAGGTAATGCAGAGGGCTGGCAGGGTCAGCGTTACGGGCATTACATGGAATTTGAGGCAAGTGAGACTTATCTGCAGCAATCCGGATTCAAAATAATTGAGCATTTCTACCGACCTGCAGGGATGCCAAGGGAGCACCAGCCATGGCTGGCTATTGTCAGTCAGCGTCAGGACCCAAAGTAATAATTAAAAAGTGAAAGATGATAAATAGTAATCAGCTTTGTCCTGTTTTGTTTATTCCGCATGGTGGTGGACCCTTGCCTCTGCTCGGAGACGAGTCTCATCTTGCATTGGTCAGTTTTCTAAAAGAAATAACTCTATCGCTCCCTTTACCATCATCCATCCTGATAATCAGTGCCCACTGGGAAGAAGACAAAGTAACAATTACAAATGGTAAAAGACCGTCATTAATATATGATTATTACGGTTTCCCGGAAGAAACGTATCAGATTGAATATCCAGCTCCGGGAGATCCTGTTTTAGCAAATAAAATATATAAATTATTTCAGGATAGCGGCATTGAAGCGAAATTAGATGAGCAGCGAGGTTTTGATCATGGGATGTTTGTACCATTAAAAATAATGTTTCCGGAAGCAGAAATTCCGTGTGTCCAGTTATCACTGATAAATAATTTAGATCCTGAATCTCATTTTAAACTTGGAAAGGCGCTTTCAAAATTAAGAAAAGAAAATATGTTAATTATTGGCTCAGGATTTACATTTCATAACATGCAGGCTTTAATGTCTCAAAACTCTGGTGTTGATTTCAAGAATGAGGAATTTGAACAGTGGTTGATAGATACTTGCACAAATCCAAATTATTCTCCAAGTTTGCAGGAACAAAAATTGATTGAGTGGAGCGAAGCTCCTTTTGCCAGCTATTGTCAGCCAAGAGAGGAACACTTACTGCCCTTGCATGTTTGTGCAGGGGTATCTGGTTCAACTGCAAAACTTGTATTTGAAGGGAAGGTAGCAGGTAAAAAAACGAGTGCGTTTTTGTGGAATGATTTTACTTAATGTATGAATGAAAGCTTCATGAGGTGACAGCAGTAATACCACCGGCACCAATCAGCAATCCGCCGCCTATTCGGTGTGTCCAGCGCTGGATTAAAGGTAGATGTAACTGTTGTCCTGCATAGATTGCGAGTGCGGCATAGCCGAGTACAGATATGATTGCCAGTACAAAAAATGTTGCTCCCAGGATAACCGCCTGGGTTGTAAAAGGTAATTCCGGTTCGATGAACTGCGGAATGAAAGCCAGAAAGAAGACGATGCTTTTAGGATTGAGTGCAGTAGTAATAAAAGCACTGCTGAAAATTTCTCGCCAAGCATGACTCCTGGTTTTTTTATCGAGATCAGTGAACTCTGAAGCACTGCACCACATTTTAATTCCCAACCAAATCAAATATGCTGCTCCCAGCCATTTGATTAAATAAAATGCAGTTGCGACAGTCTGCAGCAAGACCCCCACCCCTAAAAATGAAAGACTAATTGCCGTAAGGTCTCCCAAACCAACACCCAAAACCAAGGCTATAACGGCTTGTCTTCCCCGTAAAAGTGAGTAGCTAATCACCAAAATAATAGTTGGTCCGGGAATCAACAGAAATGTTGTTGTGACCAAAGTGTAGGCCAGCCAAGTTTCCAGGGGCATGTTTTTATATATTTGGGGAAAGAGTCGAGAAAGCTACGAAAATAGTAGTGCTCCTGAAAACCTAGGCTCGCAACTTTTCATTCTCTGGATCACAGGGAGATTCAGGAATAACCAGTGCCGGAAGTCGATCACCAAGAATTTCGATTTCCAACCCTGTACCGATGTCACTGTTTCCGGCATTTACATAACCCAAAGCCAGGCTTTTTCCTACACTGTGTCCGTAACATCCTGAAGTTGCGCGGCCCACCATCGTTCCATCACGGAATATTGGTTCGCTTCCCATTGCATCTGCATCTGTAGCTTCAATTTCCAATGTGACGAATTCTTGTGGAACTCCGGTTTCTTTTTGTTTTTCCAGTGCTTCTTTACCAACAAACTCATCTTTTTTGAGCCTCACAAAACGGCTCAATCCTGCTTCCAAAATGGAGTATTCGCGGGTCAAATCAGAACCCCACATGCGGTACGATTTTTCGAGACGCATCGATTCCATCGCATACACACCAAAATGCTTTAAGCCGAATTCTTCACCGGCTTCTACTATTGCGTCAAACAGTTCAACCTGCTGATCAATTGGATGGTGTAATTCCCAGCCAAGCTCACCGACAAAATTTACACGCAAGGCCATAATCGGTACTCCGGCCACCGTAATGCGTTGTGCGGTAAGCCACGGAAAACCTTCATTGGATAGATCGGCTTCTGAAATTTTGTTAAGCAAATCCCGTGAGCGTGGGCCGCAAACAACCAAAGTTCCGTTTTCGAGTGTGATGTTTTTCAGTGCTACACTTCCGTCTCGTGGAAGTGTACGTAATAAAACATCGTGATCGTGCCGCTCTGCGGCACCTGCACTGACTGCATAAAATTTATCTCCATCACGGGTAATAGTGAATTCCGACTCCACGCCTCCGGATTCGGTGAGTGCATGTCCCAAAACTGTGCCTCCTTGTTTTGTGGGCAATCGGTTGGCAATCATTTTGTTCAAATAATCTTCTGCTCCTGGACCGGAAATTTCGTGTTTAGTGAACGGAGTTAAATCCAGCAATCCGACTTGTTCACGAACAGCCCGCACTTCTTCGCCTACTGTTTCAAACCAGTTCGTGCGGCGGGTATGAAAGCTGTATTCGTTAAACGGTTCTGAGCCTTGCGGAGCAAACCAGTTAGGGCGTTCCCAGCCGTAACGTTGTCCGAAGGCGGCGTTAAGGGATTTTTGGCGATCATAAATTTGACTCGTTTTAGCCGGACGCGCTGCAGTGCGTTCCTCAAAATCATAGTGAATGACGAAGACATGTTCGTAGCATTCTTCGTTTTTGGCTTTTATAAAATCTCGGGTGGATTGCGTTGCGCTGAAACGGCGCGGATCAACGCCATTCATGTCGATGCTTGGAGAACCTTCAACAATCCATTCTGCTAGATGTCTTCCGGAACCTCCTGCTGCAGTAATGCCGAAACTGTGTCCTTCCGAAAGCCAGAAATTGCGTAATCCCCAAGCCGGTCCAACCATCGGATTCCCGTCCGGAGTGTAGGCGATTGGGCCGTTGATATGATCCTTGATACCGGCAGTTTCAAAAATCGGAACTCGCTCTCCGGCAGCGATAATGTGCGGTTCCAGTCTTTCCAAATCCGGAGGCAAAAGCTCCTGTTCGAACCCTTCCGGAACTCCATCCAGTGCCCAGCATGGGGCACCTTTTTCATACGGTCCCAAAATCAAACCGTCCGCTTCCTGACGCATATAATAGGAAGCGTCGCTTTCACGCAAAACCGCCATTTCCGGATTCCCGTCTCGGTTGTATTCCACCAATTCCGGAATCGGTCCGGTTACGATAAACTGATGTTCCACGGGAACCACCGGCAATTCAAGCCCGACCATACGTCCTGTTTCACGCGCATAATTGCCGGTGCAGGAAATCACCACATCACAGGTAATGTCACCTTTGTTGGTGCTGACGACCCACTCGTCGTTTGGCTTTTGCGCCATTGCGGTTACTTCAACTTCCGAATAAGTTTCCGCTCCATTCGCCCTTGCGCCTTTGAGCAAAGCCATGGTCACATCCACCGGAGCGACATGTCCGTCATCCGGATGAAAAAGCGCTCCGACAAGATCATCGACTTTGGCAAACGGCCAGAGTTTTTTGATTTCAGCAGGACCGATCATTTCAAATGGAACGCCAATCGTGGAAGCGGTTCCGCAATAGCGTTTGTACTCATCCATACGTTCCTGATTACGTGCCAAACGCAAATTTCCGGTTTTGTGAAAACTTACATGTTGTCCGGTTTCTTCCTCTAAACTTTGGTACAAATCCACGCTGTATTTATGAATTTTCCCAACGCTGTAACTCATATTGAACAGCGGCAACAGTCCGGCTGCGTGCCAGGTTGAACCGGATGTATACTCTATTTTCTCGACAAGGATCACGTCGTTCCAGCCCATTTTTGCCAAATGATACAGTGCACTTGCGCCCACGACTCCTCCGCCGATAACAACGGCTCTGTAATGAGATTTCATAATTACTTTTTTTATTTTTTTTCTACTTCAATATTTTGCTAAGCCTTTAGTTTTTGTACTTCCTCACGCAAAACAGGAACTGCTTTAAAAAGATCTCCTACGATTCCGTAATCAGCGACTTTAAAAATTGGAGCGTCCGGATCTTTGTTTATTGCAATTATGACTTTGGAACCGGACATTCCGGCCAAATGCTGAATTGCACCGGAAATGCCCAATGCAAAATAAAAATCCGGAGTGACCATTGTTCCGGTTTGGCCCACCTGGTGTTTGTGAGGTAGCCAACCTGCGTCGCAAACAGCCCGTGACGCACCGAAAGCCGCGCCAAGATCGGTAGCCAAGGGCTTAACAAAATCGCAGCCTTCTGTACCACCTACACCACGTCCTGCAGAAACTACAATACGTGCCTCATTGAGTTCAACTTCATCACTCACTTCTACTTGAACTTCTTTGACTTTCAGTTTTGAATGACCTTCCGGTATTGAGAGAGAAACTGTTTTTGCGGTAGCCGGTGATGTCTCATCTGCCGTAAAAAATCCGCTACGGATGCTGATGACGCGCAGACCATCCTTGCTGAATTTGCATTTTTGGATAACTTTGGTGGACATACATGGACGGTAGGCCGTGATTTCGTCACCGCTGACTTCCAGCTGCGTCACATCGCTAAGTGCACCCACGCTTTGTCTTGCAGCTACTCGCGGGGTTAGGTCCCGTCCCAATTCAGAAGAGGACAACCAAACCTGGGTTGCACCGGATTGCAGAATTGCATCGGAAACTAAAGCGGTGTATTGCTCAGTGTTGTAAATTTCCAAGGACGGATCGTCACCCAGATAGACGGTCGATGCACCTTGTCCGGCTAAAATATCAGCTTGTCCGGATACTCCGGATCCAATCAGTACAGCCTCATTTTCCAATCCTTGCGACTTGGCGAAGGATAACAATTCCAAAGTGTTTTTCTTAATTTCGCCGTTTTTAACTTCAGCGACTATGAGAATTTTTGACATTTTATTATTAGATTTTAGTTTTCAATAATATTTATCAAAAACCCACAAAAAAGAATTATTTTATTCTTGTGTGTTTTTGACTAAAAAATTTAGGCTAAAAATTTAGCTTCGCTGACCAGAAGTTCCATAGCTTGTTTGACGGAATCAGCCTCATCGCCTTCAAATATTTTACCTTCTTTACGTGACTCAGGTTTGTCGTACTGTAAGACTTCGGTCATAGAAGCCTCCGCACCACGCATTTCGGCTGAAAAACCAAGTGCATCCAAGTCTACTTCTTCAAGCGGCTTTTTCTTGGCCATCATAATTCCACGCATCGAAGCTAATCGTGGCTCGTTGAGGCTGTCGTTGACTGTTACCACTCCCGGAAGATTCATTTCCAAAACTTCTGTAGCATGATCACCCTGCCGGTAAAGAGTGATATTCTGATCTGAAACATCACTAAACCGGATAATATTCGTAACTTGCGGTAAACCCAGGAACTCAGCCAGCATTGGAGCAGTCAAGCCGGCATCAGTGTCTTGTGCCTGCTTTCCAGTAAGAATCAGATCATAGTTACGACCTTCAAGAACTTTTTGCAAAATTTTCGCATATGCAAAGGAGTCGGTTTCTTTAGCGAAATCGTATTTGACATGAATCGCTTTGTGCGCGCCCATTGCCAAACCTTTACGTAAAGATTCTGAAGCCTTTTCCGGTCCGACTGTCAGCAAAGTCACTTCACCACCCACGTCTTCTGTCATTTGCAGAGCAGCCTCCAAGGCGGTTTCATCCCAACTGCTGATGACATAACTCAAGCCTTCTTCCACGACAGCTCCGTCTTTGACTTTAATATTAAGGGCCACATCCGGCACCTGTTTAATTGGTACTATTATTTCCACTTATTTCCATTTAAAAGAGATTAAAAAAACAACCACAGTCTTTTAGCATCGCTGATCCAATAAGGTGTGTCTCAGAATAAAAAAACTGTGATCGGTGGTGAGCCCCTCCTAACTCCCAACTGATGCTGCCGCTTTCTCTCCAACCAGCCGGTTTTCGGCAAAACGGTTGTAGCGGAACGGCTCAATCATTTCCGGAGTTTTTCCATTGGCGACCATTTGGGCGGTATTGTAACCACTTGCGGGAGAAGCCTTAAAACCGTAAGTTCCCCATCCACCGTTGACATAAAAACCGTCAATTTCGTCAATTGGAGAAATGATAGGGCTATAGTCCGGAGTCATGTCGCACAAACCGGCCCATTGCCGTTGAACTGCGACATTGTGTAAAACCGGAAAGAGTTCCAAAACATGTGCTGCATAACTTTCCAAAAAGCCCAGGGTAGAGCGCATACCATAATGCGGATAGGTATCGATCCCGTTTCCGCACACCAGTTCGCCACGGTCAGTCTGGCTGAGATAAATGTGCAGGGTTCCACTGACCACCACATGATGCAGCCACGGTTTGTAAGACTGCGTGACCAGGGCCTGAAGGGGATGCGTTACAAAGGGAAGTTTTACATTAACTTTTTTGCAAACTTCAGAACTCCAACCTGCTACAACGGAAATTACTGTGTTGCAGTTAATCGTACCTCGATTCGTGACCACACCGGTCGCTTTACCATTTTCAACAAGAATATCCTGTACTTCCGTCATCTGGTGAATTTGAACACCTTTCCGGTCTGCACCTCGAGCATAGGCCCAAACTACAGCATCATGACGAATTATTCCACCAGGAGGGTGATAAAGTGCTCCATGTACTGGAAAACGAGGATGATCCGTAATATCGATTTCCGGCAGCATTTTTTTAATTTCCTTGGGGTCAAGCATGAAGCTGTCGATACCAAGTGCTTTGTTGTTTTCCGCACGGGTGACTAATCCGGAAATAGATGCAGTTGAATGTCCAAGAGTGAAATGTCCCTGCTGACTGAACATCAGGTTAAAATCCAGTTCACCCGATAAATCTTCATATAAGTCAAGGCTCTGGTCATAAAATTTTATACCTTCTTCTGTGCGGTAATTTGAGCGGAGTATGGCGGTGTTCCGTCCTGAACCACCGTAACCGATGAATTTCTGTTCCAATACCGCAACATCGGTGATGCCGTGATTTTTCGCCAAATAAAAAGCTGTTGCCAGACCGTGAGCACCACCGCCAATGATTACTACATCGTAATTCTTTTTCAGATCGTGGTTTTGCCACATTCGTTGAGTCATTATTTCCCCTCCTCAAAAGAAACTGGAACCGTGTTAATCCCACCTGGAACCAATCCTATCCCAATGCCAACATCCATCAGTGCGTCGTATAGAGATTCAGATAAGTTTCGAGGATGGAGCATGATGTCAAAATTTTTGGTACGATACAAAGTCATACCTACTGTATGAATCGAAGATTGAAGTACTGAACCGGCTACTACTTTATCACGTCTCAAATCAACAGCAGTTGAACGCTGCAATACTTCATCACGTCGTGGTCCGCCCAAAACTAGACAGCCCTGTGATCCGGTTTGGTCGATGACTGTAGTGATTTTTGGATCAATTTTTCCCAGTAACTCTGTTTCCATTCCAGGCTGGCACAAAATTAAATAATCGTTGCCTGTTAAACGCAACACCGCTATGTCCTTGTTCGACAAAGTTTTTAAAGGTTCAAGCTTCGAAGCACCTTTAAAAGTCAGTTCTGCAGCTTTTGCCGCATCCCCTCCTGAAAGGGATATTTTGCCAATGTGTGACCAATCTACCAGAACGCTATCATGGCTTAAATGTAGTGATTCACGTTCGTCATTTCCAAAATTTTCAGCAATCTGCCATCCGGAACCTTCAGTCAATTTGACGGGGTGATTCCGGTAAATTCCCGAAAGTGGGCTGGTTTTTATCACTCTATTCTCTTTCTATTATTCAAAGGTTTATGCTTTTGTCAGGTATTTTAATATTTCAATTACCTGCTCAGTTGTTTTTGTCCAAGCCATGGCTGAGGCATCTACTTCTTTCAGTGGATGCACAATATCATCTGCATGTAAAGTTACGTAAGGCGTTCCCGAAGCTGCACAATATCCTGCGTCAAATGCGGCATTCCACTGCTTGTATTTTTCACCAAAACGGATGACCGCCAAGTCACTCTTTTTGATCAATGTTTTGGTGCGGATGTTGTTCACTTTTGCGGATTTGTGATCACGCCAAAATGAGCTATCTTCCGGCCCTAAAACATCACCGGCTGAATCACTGGCATCATGGTCAGTCACGGCCGAAACAAACTCAATATCAAGCCCGTATTTCTGCGCACCATCTTTGATTTCATTGCGCCAATCGGTGTGAATTTCTCCGGAAAGATATACAGTAACTTTCATGTTTTTTTTGATTATTTCTAATTTCTGTTAGACTTAATATTTGTTGACCATCCGTATCAAAATTTTCCGGAT
>Ga0208568_1000218_pt1 | contig 24000 bp, 27 predicted proteins | sample DeeseametaMP2969_FD_184165 | JGI IMG/M metagenome (GOLD analysis project Ga0208568, IMG submission 184165) | Marine microbial communities from the Deep Atlantic Ocean - MP2969 (SPAdes) | ecosystem: Environmental > Aquatic > Marine > Oceanic | place: South of Funchal, North Atlantic Ocean... | reverse complement strand
TTACCCCACCGAAACCATCACCGCCGCTATCACAAAGCCCTTGGCAACGTGACGCCCGATGATGTCCTACACGGAAGACGCGAAGAGATCCTGATCACGAGAAAGGAGGTGAAAGCCCAGACCTTAGCCCAACGCAAACGCTACAACGAACTGCTACGGGAGTCCCAGAACGCCGCCATTTCCCCCTGATCTCTCCTTAACAAAAGTGTCCCACTTTTGCTGGTTGCCAACACTTTGAAGATGATGGGTATCGAAGTTCGTCAGCCCAAGGTGCCGGATCTTGCCTTCATCCCTGAGTTCCCCCAGATGTCCCATGGCTTCCATGTAACGCTCGTCGTTATAGTCCCACCAATGGAATTGGAGCAGGTCTAAGGAATCGACATCCATCCGGCGCAGCGACTTGTTGATGTTCTCATCTACCCAACTTCGGTCCATGGGTCCAGGGTTGGGGACCCATTTCGTGAAGGCTTGAATTCCTGCCAATGCATCAGGCCCTCGCCGATCTGCAAGCCGCCGCCGGAACTCGCCGATAAAGTCTTCAGCGGGACCGTAGTGGTCAGCAAGGTCCCATGTGGTGAACCCGGCATCCAGGTAAGTGAACATGCTCTCCACGGCTTTTTCCGGGTCGATTGATCCGTGGGCACCAGACACCTGCCACATGCCGTTAAGCATGCAGCAGATCTGGAGATTAGGAGCAAGTTGGAATCTGCTCGATGGGGGCAAGGACGCCGGTGTGTTAATAAGCATTGAACCTGCTAGGGGAGAAAAATCAGCATTTGGTCAACCTGTTAATGAGGCTAACGCTCCAGGCTTCGCCCACTTTCGCAGATCTGCTGGTTCGTGAATAGGAGCCAAGCATTGCCTGCCAACGCATAGATAAGCGGTGGGTGACGCGTCTGGCGCAAAGCCCAATGATTGAACGACATCAGGCCCTTCTACCGGGTCCAGAATCTGCACAACCCAGCGCAGCGTCTTCGCCTTGAACCCCGCTCTCACCAGTTCTTTTGTGATGCGATGGTTGCTATCGCCAACTACCACCAGGTGAACCGCCCCCGATTCCAAGATCTCACTGGCCCTAGCCCAGGCGGATGCAGCCGGTAGGAATAACCGTTCTTCATCTTCCTCCACCTTCCGAAGAGCGGGCGGTCCTACGTAGCTCTGGCCGGGCACAACCCCGCTGAACGCATCTAGAGTGGTCCGCGCCTCATCAAGATATCCTTCGCTCCCGGTTATAGTCCCCAGGGAGACCAGTGCCTCTGCCAGAAGCGCATTCTCCAGGACCGGCTTTACCCCAGGCAATGCTGGCCCGCCCGATCCTGTTCCAAAGTTGGAATCGTAGTACCCACCGTCAGGCGCGGTGAAAAACTCCCGGACCGAAGACACCAACCGCTCAGCCCGATCAAGAAGCACCGGATTGCCAGTTACCTGATAGCAATCCAGGAAGGCCCTCAGAGCATAAACGTGGTCGGCGAGAAAGTACGGCCCTCCGGTTGATCCGGCTTCGTGTGGCATTCTCCGGGCATTGCCTTCAAACTCGGCCCAGAGCCTCTCCATTATCCGTAACCCGTAATCCAAATAAGTATGGGTGCCAAAGACCCCGATAGCCTGAACGAAGGCTGAGGCAGCCAGCGCATTCCATCCGGTGTACAAGGTAGTGTCGATGGACGCCTTGGGGGAGGCATCCCGATCCTTCCAGGGCAGGCGGTAGTACTCTTCTTCGGCATCCTGGCTGGCGTAAAACAGTCCGCTAACCGGGTCTTTGAGAATAGTCAGCATGTAATCAAGAGTCGCAATAGCCGTTTTTCTGTAGGTCAGTTTGCCGGTGACCCGTGACGCTAATAGGTATGCCGAAGCCAGTCGGGCATTGGTGTAGAGCATTTTTTCATAATGAGGTACATGCCAATCGCGGGTTACAGAGTACCGGAAAAAACCACCTTCTCTTTGGTCCAATAGCCCTGCTGCCATACCGTCAAGAGTCTGGCAGGCCATGTCTTTGAGGGGTCGCTCTCCGGTGTGCTGATAAAGCGAGAGCAATAACTCGATCCCTTCCCATGGTGGTTGCTTCGGCTCGTTGCCAAACCCGCCAAACCCGGAGTCGAAGATCTCCTCTAGCTTCCCGCGCACCATAGCCGTTGTTGCACCCGAGCCCTGGGCCGATTCATCACCAGCGATTTCGGAGGTAATCGAAACTTTACCAGTGCCTTCGGAATATGAAGACTTGACCTGTTCCAGCAGCCGAACCATCTCATCCGGAGCGGTATAAATCCTTCCCGCTAAAACTTGACCATCTCCATCAAGAAAGGCGACGGATGGGAATCCTCCTTGGTTATATCGGGCGGAAATGTCAGGCCGTTGGTCCACGTCCACTCGCACCGGAATGAACGATGCGTTGATCAACTCGATGACCCGTTGGTCCGAGTACGAGGTCTGGTCCATGACATGGCACCAGTGACACCAGGATGCCGTGAGGGCCAAGAGCACTGGTCTCCCATCGGTGCGGGCGGAAAGAAATGCCTGATCGTTCCAGTCCTTCCAGACGATAGTATTCGTTGACGTGTTGTTAGCCATCGGACCTCGGGCGCAACGGAATTAGACGAAGAGTCGGGCGATTATACGCCGTCCTCACTAAGACTGCATCGATAATTGAGCTGGACCAATTAGTTGGACATGATTCGGGTAATCTCCTCCCCGTAACTTCAGTGTCGCGATAAGGGAGTTAAAGTCCCGATGCCCCATATCCCGAGATAGCTTGCGTACAATCAGTAATACCGAATACGCCGCTTTGGGGTCAGGTGCGCATTCGACCTGGATATGTGCTGACCGGGCAGGCTCACCAATTGTCCGCCACACACTTTAGCACTAACGTAAAGGGTGCTCCCTCCCCCTGATCTCTCCTTTACGAAAGTGTCCCACTTTTGCTGGTTGCCAACACTGTTCTTGATCGGCTATTTTTGCCCTCTTAAGCCAATCTGAGACCGTAGGCAATTATGGGGAATCAAACCCAGAAGCGTAATTACCTGACGGTCCCGATGGTATCGGGACTGCCTGCTATAATTCCCACCCACAGCCAAACCAGCCAAATCGAGGTAGACCATGCGTGTTGCAGGCAAAGTAGCCCTGATCAGCGGCGGCGCCGGGGGGATCGGTGCGGCCACGGCCAAGTTGCTCGCCAGCGAAGGTGCCGCCGTAGTGATTGCCGACCTCCTGGAAGATGAAGGCAGGGCGACTGAGGCATTGATCGCCGAGTCCGGAGGCAAAGCCTTGTTCGTGAACCTGGACGTAACCAGTGAAGAGAGTTGGAAGAATGCCGTTCAGGCCGCCGTGTCTAGCTTCGGCAAGCTGGACATCCTGGTCAACAACGCCGGAGTAAGCCACCGGGCGGGCGTGGAGGAGACCAGTTCGGAGGCCTGGGACAAGGTCATGGACGTGAACGTGAAGGGCGTGTTCTTGGGCACCAAGGCGGCGATCCCTGAGATGCGGAAGGCGGGCGGTGGCTCCATCATCAACATCTCTTCCATATATGGGTTGGTTGGCAGCGCGACTTCGTCGGCTTATCACGCCTCCAAGGGCGCGGTGCGAATCTTCAACAAGTCCACCGCCATCCAGTACGCCTCCGAGAACATCCGGGCCAATTCGGTCCATCCAGGATTCGTCGATTCTCCCATGACCCGGGCCCACCATGACGTCCCGAATATCCATGAAGAACGGGTCGCCAAAATGCCCCTGGGCCGCATGGGTCAGCCGGAAGACATCGCGGCCGGGATCCTATATCTGGCCTCGGACGAGTCGTCCTTCGTCACAGGGGCCGAATTAGTCATCGACGGCGGCATGACCGCCCAGTAGCGCTCCATGACCTACTCTGAAAGCCAGTTTATATTCTGCGAAATCTGATTGGAGATCCCGACATATGGCTCAGGTGTTGCCTAATGACTGGGAGACGGTTCCGTGGGGTGGGATGCCTCATATTTAGCGTTATCGCCTTCGTAATCACAATCTGGAGTATCGTGGCCGTCTTCAACCTTGGGATCCAGATAATCGGTGCAGAGGAAATATCCGACAGGGTGGTGTGACCGAAGGGATTTTCGTCTCTGGCGGCTTGGCCTTGATTGGAGTAATCACTGGATTAATCGGCTTTTTTATTAGTTATCGCCTTCTCCGCAGTAAGCGTTAGTCGTTCAGCTCCAGAGTCATTGGGCTCAGTTCCACGCCACGAACGCCCCCGCGCACGAGTACCAACGAACCAGCCACAGCGCTCCCCGAGACCTCCGCGGCTCCCCACCACCGGTCTCCCTTCCAGACCGCCACCATGCCGGCTAGGACTCCAAGCGACCTGAAGATCACCGCCGCCGCCGCTTGCGTAGGTGCGGGGGTGTGCCTATAATTTAGTTTGTCCCAACGGCTAGGGGCGGTTAGCTCAGTGGTTAGAGCGCCTCGTTCACACCGAGGAGGTCGGAGGTTCGACCCCTCCATCGCCCACCATGCAGGCTGGGACCGCAAGAGTCCGGGTCGTCAGCCTGGCTCTCAGATGCCGAGGTGGCGGAACGGCAGACGCGCTGCGTTCAGGGCGCAGTGTCCTTACGGATGTGTGGGTTCAAATCCCACCCTCGGCACCAGAAAAGCTAGCAGCCTACAGCTATCAGCGATCAACGCCCTTCGGGTGCCGGTATCCCTGACCGCTGAATGCTTATAGCTGACACCTTCATCATGCGCTTGTAGCTCAGCGGATTAGAGCACTGGCTTGCGGAGCCAGGGGTCGTGGGTTCGAATCCCGCCAAGCGCACCACTTTTCTTCCACTTCAGGCGTCCGTAGGTCTCCCCGCTTCTCCACATCTTTAGATCGGCCACTACCCGAAATCATTTCCGGCGAAAGAATCAATATGACAGATTTTGTGGCGATCAATCTCGATGAATCCGCTAACCGGCGGACTTTTGCCGACGGTAGCAAGCGGACGGTGGTAGTCTTGGCGTCGGTTGCCGTTGGTAGAGGAGAATACCTGCCAGGGTGGAAATGGTCGGACCACGCAGGGGCTCAGACTGGAAAAAGCTCTGAAGCTCACGTTGGTTATGTCATCCAAGGTCAGATGATGATTCAAGGAGCCGATGGCGGAGAGGTCTTGGTTGGCCCAGGAGATGCGTTCGAGGCCCAGCCGGGCCACGACGCATGGGTGGTCGGCGATGTGGCGTGTATCGCTCTCGATTTTGAGCACCTCAATCAGTAAGAAGCTAGATGCAGGGATCAATCCGGGCTGCAAACTGCGCGTTTGCGGAGCCTGGGATCGTGGGTTTGAATCCCGCCAAACGCACCACTTTTGGGAACGATTAAAGGCCCTCAGATAAACTCTGAGGGCCTTCATATTTCCTTAAAGATTCCCGTCTATTCTGGACTCGAGAATCAGCGCTCTCTCAACCAGGAGGTTTGGTGCCCAAGGGACTCGTCATATCTGCGATATTCGCCCTGGGAATCGCCGTGGGTTGCTCCCAGCAAGATGGCACAACCACAAGGGTTGTCCCAGAGGATACCGCTGTGCCACCACCTGCAGTTTCCGCGCCAGCCGATGAAAGAGCCATCGCAAGTACCAACCCGACAGGTACCGCCGCAGTCCGGCCAACGGAAGCACCGGTAGCACAGGCGCCGGCCCGATCTCCGCAGCGCGGCGGATTCGTACCACTGGATGACCCGGCATTCCTCGCCGCCGTTGAGACCGATTACTTTGGTGATGAAGAGCTGGTCCTTGGGGTCGAGTTCGGCGGGGAGGTCCGCGCCTACCCCGTGCGGATGCTCCGCTACCACCACATCGTCAACGACACAGTGGGAGGCGAGCCGCTGCTCGTTACTTATTGAATCAAATGCAGTTCGGGGGTCGGGTTCGACCCCGTGGTGGATGGACAACACCTAACATTTGATGTGCTGGGACTGTTGGATGGCGTGTTCCGGATGAGAGACCGCGAAACCGGGACTATCTGGACACATTTGGACGGCAAGGCCATCGCCGGCCCCTTGGATGGACAACGCCTCAGCATGGTTCCGATCCCGCAAACCACCTGGGGGCAATGGAAGTCCGATTACGCGGATACGCTCGTACTAGACCCAGACACCCAGTTCCAAGACCGCTACGTCCGGCCGGTCCAGATCGGCGTGTTCAACCCCAACGAGGCTATCTACGGCGATGACCGGCTCCCTTCCAACACGTTGGTTGTCGGTGTTGAGATCGAGGGCGTCTACAAGGGTTATCCCATCGCTCAGTTGGAAGAGGCCGGGTCGGTGATCAATGACACTGTTGGCGGCCAACCCATCGTCGTTTTCTATGATTCTGAGGCCAGGACCGGAGTGGCCTACCTTCGCCAGGTCGACGGCCAAGTCTTGGAGTTCGATAACGTGATGGAAGATGGTTTTGAGATAAAAGACCGAGCCACCGGGTCATCGTGGGATATTCACGGACGCACGGCCAACGGGGCCTACGGAGAAGCCCGGCTTGAGTTCGTGCCGTCGTTCATCTCGGAGTGGTATGGTTGGTCCGCCTACCATCCGGAATCTGAGTTGTATCAGGCAGGGTCGTAAGAAATGCGAAATGGAGTCATTGCCGGATCGATCGCCGCGATATTAGCAACTTTAGTGTCGCTGCCGTTGCACTCGCCCGTGGACAACGTTTTCAACTCCGCCACAGTCGCGCTGGCATCCCTGTTTGTGGGAATCGGGGCGGGAGTGTTCTGGAACAAGCTTGAAGACAGTCAGCGGCAGTTGCCCTACTACTAGGGCGGCTTGGCTCTGGGTTTGACCGCCGTCGTGATCGCCGCGGTGTTAGGCGGTACTCAGTTAGACCGGACTGTGTCATTCAGCGTTCCGCTGGCTGTGATCGCGTTCGTTCTATCAGGCGCGCTGGTCCCAGCGCTGGGCGGCCCCGGCGGTCTTGGTCATCGCCGCCGTGATCGGAATCGGGTTGGTGGGTCAGGGCGACGGTGAAAGCGGAGACCTTTCCCTGCCGGAACAGGTTGGGTCGGGAATCGTTGGCGATGGCCTCCAATTTCTGGTCACGGATGGTTCCGAGATCACCTTCACCGTGGGCGAAAAATTAAGCCGCTTGCCGCTGCCCAGCGACGCCGTTGTGCGTACCGAAGCGCTGTCTGGCCAACTTAATCTCGATGAAGGTTCTTCCCAGGTGTCGGTCGATCTATCGATTCTTTCCAGCGACCAAGACTTTCGAGATCGTTATATCCAGACTCGGATGTTCCAGAACAGCCCGGTGGCCGTATTCACAGTGGACGTACTTGGAGTCCTGCCGCCGGAATTCTTTAGCGGAGAAACCTTCACCCGCCAGGTCAGCGGCAGCCTGAACGTTAACGGAGGTGATTTCCCGCTCACTTTCGATCTGGAAGTCAGGAACGATGGCGACGTGTTGAACATCCTGGCCCGAACTGTTTTTACCTGGGACCAGTTTGGGATTCGAGTGCCCAATATAAGCAACATCGTGTCTGTTGAGGATGAAGTGTCAGTCCAGTTGCTACTGGTCGCCGTGCCCAGTTAGGCTGAAGGCAGACCGCCGCCAAAAGTTCGAATTCACCGGTCAAAATACCGTTAACCGCACCGCTTTTTCCCAGACACGCAATGCCACTGAATGTAGAATCGTCAATCATGGTTCGACGCCTTTATCAGGTCCGGTGATCAACGAGATCGATCAAAACGGTCGGCTGCATGGATGACATCTGGACAATCATCGCGGTAGTGTGGCTGTTGGCCTGGTTGCTGGCGGCCGTCCGAGTAGTAAAAACCAATCATGATCTGTGGGCGGGAATCGGCGTGGCGTGCCTGGGGTTCTGGTCTTTAGCGGCAGGATGGGCATTCAAATGGGTCTGGTGGTGATTTGCCAGCGTATGCCATTGTGACCGATTCAGCCAGTGCTGGGACCCGTCGAATCAGGTTTTACCGAGTGTAGAATTTTCAGTATGTCTTGGTGGTGGCCGTTGGGGCCATAGTCCTGGCCGGCTGCAACGGCGATGGCCAAACTGTCACGCCGGTTGCAACTAATACGCCAACACCACCGACAGCTCAAGTATCTCCCACGGACAGCCCCACTGCCCAGCCACCGGCAACCAGAACACCAGCCCCTCCGCAAGCCACCCCGACTCCAGAACCCACGGCAGCGCCAACACCTGTCCCAACGCCAACTGCGGTACCCACGCCGGCGCCAACGCTAACTCCCACACCAACCCCAGCTCCAACTTCAACTCCAGCGCCCACGGCAACGCCCCAGCCGACCCCCACTCCGACGCCTGTGCCCGTGAGCAGCCTGGTGCGAAATCTGAGCTGGTACGGTCCGGACCTCACTCAGGCAGAACAAGATGCCGCCGATGCTCTGAACAAACTTGTCTCGATAGATCAAAGGACGGCAGCAAGAATCGCATCGAGGGTTTGGCTGACGGACGGCGTGGATCAGGATGAAGCCCAAGCGGTAGTAGAGGTCCAGCGTTTGGCGGCGGTCGATGCCGAGGCGGCGGCCCTCATTGGGATCATTCCTTGGTTCGACGACAGCATCGAAGAACTGGAATGGCGGGTGCTCCAACAGGTCCGGACGATCATTGAATACGACCCGGTCATATATTAGACATTCAGGAAGCGGGTCTGGTTCGACGATGGCATCTCGGCGGTCGAGGTTGAACGCCTGGGAAATCTCATTAAGATCATTGATCCCCTGGGAGACGGGACGGGGACCGGCTTGAGCGTCGTTTCTAAGATCGCCCAACTAGTATGGTTCAACAGCCCGACGGTCGGGGCCTACCAGAACCAACTCTTAAGCGAATTGGCCGCACTTCTTGCTCGTGACCTTCCATTGGGCGCCCGTGTCGCCGCCATGCTTTTCATGGCTGAGTCATTGGAGAATCACGACATCGGCCTATTCCGGACCCTCAATGAGCTGTGGGGTGAGGACTTGGAAGCACTCACCAGCCAGGTATGGTTCGAAGACGGGATCGACGACGATGAAGCGATCGTCGCCACCATCCTGCCGTCCCAGGTGGTCCGGTCTCCCGAGAACTTCCGTCGCCTTCTCAATGCAAACTTCATTGAGAAGGGATCGACTGTCTTGCCATTGGCGGGCGAAGTCAGCTTCGCCATCGTCAGATTGAGTGCAATTGAAAATGAGGACGTGATGCCTCATCTGATCGCGGCGGCGGGCAAGGTCGAAGAATTCATGGGCCTCCCGCAGCCCATCAACGAAGTTATCGTCTTGATCGGATCGCCCGGGGGTGAGCGGGAGCTGTCCGGAGTGAATCTTGGCGGGACGTTCATCGTGGTACGGCCCGAAGATTACGAATGTTGCGTCGAGGAAAAGACCGTATTCGCCCATGAGTTGGTCCACTTTTATCCGGCGAACCGGGGGCGCTCCACCCCTACATGGTTCCGGGAAGGCGGAGCTGATCAGGTTGCCTTTTTGGTGCACTTGGAGATGTACAACCTGGTTTTCTCGTATACGGGCGACCCTTGCCCGGCGGTCTCGCTCCAACAGCTATTGGACGATGAGGCGGCTGTTGGCTACCTGCAGCATCAGTCGGGCCCGCTGTTTGCTTGCAATTACGTCATTGGCCAAACGCTGCTCGGAGCTGTGGCCGATGCCATGGGCGCCGCCGCTTTCAAGACCGCCTGGCGGGAACTTCAGATGGCCGCGGCTGCGGGACTGGGCGTGACCGACCCGGTGATCCGTGACACATTCCGCCGCCACACGCCATCCAGCAAAATAACATTGTTTGATAGCGCCTACGCGATCTGGCATAAGGGCGAGTTCAACTAGATCCCTGAAGATACAGGCTTGGCCGTCGAAGTTCAGGACAAAACGTGGTCGATGACGTATTGACCGAGGCTGCGGTTCTCCGTGAAGTTGGTTATGTCCAGTCCTTGGCCGTAGGCGATTACGGGAATGTCCAGTTCGTGGGACGAGCCGTGACTGCGTAACTTCTGCGGCAGGGTCACCTCGGACGGGTCTCCGAAGACAACGTCATGAGCTCCCAGCGCCATGATGTCTCCGATGCGTTCCGGCATCAGCTTGAAACGCCTGGCTGCGTCCTCGCGTGACAAGGCTTCCTCCACGCCATCAATGTTCCTCAGGACCTCCAGCGCGGGCCCCGGGTTGTCGGTATTCCCCTCTAGGTGGATGTAGATGCAGCCGCCAAGGTTGGAATGATGCACTGTGTATCGGTCTTTGATGACCGGGATGGCCAGGGCCTTGATGCCGGCCCTGGCTAGGTCGTCGGGCAGGTGGAGCATGCGGGTTTTCGATGACATGCCATGGTCTGCCGTCACTAGGAACCGGGCATCCGGAAAAGCGTCCACCAAGTTCCCGATTCCCTCGTCCAGCATGGCGATGTGGCGTGCCGACTCGGGCTCGTCTGGGGCGTGGGAATGCATCGCGTAGTCGGTGGTTGTCAGGTATACCAGGTCGAAATCGCTCTGCGATAGGATGAACCGCCCCGCGTCCAACACCCAACGGTTCACTTCCAGTGAATAGATATCCGGTGGGGTGCCAACTCCGTTGACCACCCAGTCGGGCGGTTGCTCGGAGGAAACGCTCACGGTCGTGCCGTCGCTCAGCAGACGGCGCAGTTTGTCTTTGGCGGTGACCAATAGTGAGCGCATGCCCTTGCCGGTCGCCAGCTGAAACATGGTCTCGGACCGGAGGTATTCCGGCGATTCCATGTAATGCTCGCCGCCTTGCTCACGGTCCAACCAGTAATTAGAGGTGATGCCGTGGCTCTCGGGATAGCTGCCCGTCACCAGAGACACGTTGTTAACGTTGGTGACCGACGGCATCATGCCCCGGACGTTAAGCCGGGTCCCAGCTCTGGACAGCTCCTCAAGCCTGGGCGCTGGGCACAACTCCAGGTACTCGGGGTCCAGGCCGTCAATCATGATGACGATAGTGGTGGTCATAGATGTCTCTGCAGTCGATTTGGGTTGCGAATTGGATTGGATAGACTCTATTGTAAGCGGAGATCAATCGCAACCAAGCAGTCAACGGTCCGTACTCCTGAAAGCTGACCGCTGATAGCTGACTGCTTCCGGCTCCCCCGTGTGGTAATATCTCGTGGAAAGGTAAACGGCAGAGGAGTAAACCGAATGGCTACAATGATTGATGGCGAGTCGTATCTGGGCAAGGTCCTGGTGCGGCCGCTGAGCGAATCAGGCGACGTGACGATGTATCTATGGCCCGTTAGGTGCCTGAAGAGCAAGATGGGCGGACCGACCTTCGGCGTCGACGTCAAAGGTGAGGAAGTCATCCGATACGACCCCCATGGCCCCCGCGGCCATTGGCACAAGGGCGGTTATGACAAGCTGGGCGCCGGCGGCTCCCACACCGAGTTCCCTGATGACATCCGAGACATCGAGGGCCAGATCACCTGGGCTTTGGACCAGATCAAGAACAACGGCGCGGACATGCTGGCCGAAGCCGGGTTCCCCGACGCCGCCAAGTCGCTAGACCAAGAGATGGTCGGCGCCGCCTCGGAAGCGGTCATCAACCACCTGTCGGAACAGGGCGACCTGATCGCCAAGGCCATCGACGAAGGACTGATCACAGCCTAAAGACTGCTTCCCAGGCGTGATTGACCAGCGATTGGCCGGTGCCCCGGATATTCGGGACACCGGCCTTCTTATTTAGGAGACAAAAAAATGGCAGTCGACCAATGGCAGGATCGAGTCGAGGCTTTGGAGGGAAAAGTCACGGGGCTGCAGTCGCAACTAGACCTGCGGACCAAGGAGCTGGCCTACCTGTACATCCACTCCAACTGGACCCTCATCCGTTGGTACCTCGCCCGGGACCAGGACCAGAGCGGCCAAGGCTCAGAGACCTACGCTCGGGCCAAGAACGCCGAGACCCTCATCGACCGCCAACTCACCCGCAACCTGCGGGACGTCCACTTCGAGCCGCAAGCCATGGACGTAGCCTACCGTTGGCGTATAGAGGCCACGGTCATCCTGAAGGAGAACGGGTACACGTTCTTTGACTAGTTACCTATAGAAATTGATGCCGTTCTGCTCGGTCGTCCAGTCTTCGTAGACGAAGGGATTGACCGGATGCAGCCGGTCGAAGGGCTTGAACCAGTCGTTGAATTCCAGGTTGTTGGGCAGCGGGACTCGTTTATCGAGATTGATTCCGGGTTCGTCCGGGGCCGCATCGTATAGGTCCAGAAACTCTGTGTCGCGGAAGGCTAGGGCTGTGAACGTTCCGAAGTCGGCGTCGATGCTCCGGACGTCTTTCAAGATGGTCGTGGCCTGTTGAATCAGGATGTGCAGCGCGAACGCTTCGGCCGTGGACCTGGGGACCGGCGCGGTCCTTTGCGGCTGGACCAGTCTTTCCGCCACCGAGGTCATGCAGATGATGAACCGGTGGCAGAAGAGGGATGTATAGCGGCTGACGTGTTTCTTCGGCAACCAGTCGGCGATCTGCTCGATCTTTCCGGCGTCGGTGGGAGAAATCTTGAAATAGGCGTCCAGAAAATCCGAGTATGCGATCTCGAGAGCGATTCGATGACTCTCGGGGAGTTCTTCCTTCCAGCCTTCGGCGATCATTTGGACCTTTATGTAAAACCGCTATTCCGTGCCGTCAGACCGGCATAGCGCGTCGTAATTGAGAATGGGTTGCGGAACGGTACCAGTCTATACACGTTTGGCGTAAGATTGCCATTCAAACGAAGCTAGAAGGAAACGATGACCACCAAAGCCAAGTTCTGCCCCCACTGCGGCGACCCCCAGCCCGAAACTGAAGCGTCATTCTGCCAGGGATGCGGCTCACCGGTGATAGTCCTGGATTCCGGCATCCCATGCGCCAGATGCCAGGGAATCATCCAAGACACAGACCTCTACTGCATGCACTGCCAGCACTTCACGTCGTCGGATGCGTGAGGGAGACAATAAAAATGATTTATGAAGAGCGGCTGACGCTCACATACTCGAAGTCGGCGGAAGAGTACCTAAAATACTGCCAGTCCGATCGCCTGGAGCAACTTAGCGCCGTGGGCGGCCAACCGCTCTGCCTGCTTAGCGGACTGATCGGAGACCCTGCCAACCAGTACCTTCAAATTACCGCGTTCGAAGATGTGCGGGCCTGGGAAGAAGCGCAGGCGTTTATTGGGCCCAAGTAATCGGCCCTAGCCTCGCATCATTGTTGACCAGTAACGTTGCTGCGCCTTTGGGGTTGTCCCGCTGGAAGTGGATCTCTTGCGCGGGGTTGTAGATATCCCGGTAGTCTCGGACCGTCTCATCCGGCGGCAGGCCTTCCTGGCCCCTGGCCAAGGCGCGCTCCAGCGCCGTTTCGAACCCGCACTCGACCCAGACAGACCGGTCGTAATGGGGCTTGAACTCACGCTTCAAGAGATAGATTCCCTCGAGGGCGATGACGTCCACGTCTTCGAACTCGTATGAGCGGCGCTCGTACTCCGTCGACGTTTCCTCGGCGTAGTTGATCTCGACGCGCAGCGAGCGCCGATGGCGCAAGGGAAGCACCGTTTCGGCGAACATCTCCTCGAACCGGATCGCATTGTTGTAATAATGTTCAGCCGGACCGGAGGCATCGAAGCGGCCGATGTTCAGCCACGCATCAACGTTGATCGCGACGGCGCGCACGCCTTTGTCCCGCAGGGCGCCAACCAACCGATCGGTGAAATAGCCCTTGCCACCCGCGTCGATACCGGAGATCGCGGTCAGTACGCTCCGCTCGGTAGAGACCGTCCTTCTGGCGTCCAGAATCTCGTCGATAACGGCCTGCAAGGTCCGAACAGCTTTCGCCACGCGCCTACTTTGCCGCTTTGCAACGGCGGATAATCTCGGTGGTTGAGATCGTCGGAGTATAGGGGACCGTGCGGAATATCCCCATGGCGATGGGGTCTTTGTAGCAGTGCTCAATCTGCTCTTGGGCGTAATCGTCACCATGGACCACCAGGTCTATCCTGTGTTCCTCTATCCAGGCGGCGTCCGTGATCCAGGGCGCATCGGGCACCACTTCGTCTACGTAGCGGCACCCGCCAACGCAAGCGATCCGCTCTTCCATGTTCAATATCGGGTGCCGTTTATTGGCCCCGACCGTCTCATCAGAGTTGACACCGACCAAGAGGTGATCCCCAAATGCTCTGGCATTCTTGAGAAACTCGACATGCCCGTAATGGAACAGATCGGCCGCCATGTCTACGTACACTCGTGTCAAAATACGACCCCCTTTACCTGTCAGGCGCTCGATGACGGTCCAAGAACAAGCATAGGGGTTAAGCCTGTATATTGGAAACTCGTTGGAGTGCCATTCGGGTAGCCTCACCCCCACCTGTGCTATATTAGCCCCGACCAACTATCAGCCACCCAGCTACAAAGGCGCCACTTGGCCCACGCCACATCAACCTCCCCCACCCATGGCTGAACCGAACCTGGCCTCCAGGGCCGTCTCCAATGTAGTCCACGCACACTACGCTTGGTACATCGTGGGCATGGGTACCGCGTTGCAGTTGACTACCAACTTTGTCAGTCAGGCATTCGCCATCTTGGTGGTGGTCATGCGGGACAACTTTGGGTGGTCGCTTACGGCCATCGTCCTTGCTTACTCCTTGCGTAATATCATCGGCGCGCTGTTGTCGCCTTATGCCGGCGTCTTGGGGGACCGGTACGGCGCCAAGAGAGTGATGATGGTCGGCGCCGGGTTCTTCGTGGGCGGGCTGATACTGCTTAGCACCATCACCGAACTCTGGCAACTGTTCCTCTATTACAGCATCGTCTTGGGCATCGCCCAAGCCATGTTCCGGGTCAACATACCCACCACCGTCGCCGCCTGGTTCGAGAAGAAGCTGGGCGTCGCCGTGGGCATCCAGCAGTCGGCCGGCGGCATGGGCGCGTCGGTGTTGGCCCCGGGGTTGACCATTCTGCTGACCCAGACCGACTGGCAGACAGCCTTCCTGCTCATAGGAATCGGAGGCGGGGTCGTGGTCTTCTCGCTGCTGGCGTTCTTCCACGGCGAGCCGTCCGACCGGGGCAAGCTGCCCTACGGCGCTGACGACAGCGAAAAACCCGTGGTGGACCAATTCTCGACCGCTGTGTCCAAGATCAGAAGCAAGGAATTCTTGAAACACGCTAAGGAGACCAGGGCCTTCTGGTTCCTGCCGCTGGTCCACCACCTGGGCTGCGTCGGCCATTCTATAGTCATGGTCCACGGTGTGTTCTACGCCACCACCAAAGGCGTATCCCTGGAGGCCGCCGCCTTCATCATCAGCATCTACTCATTCAGCAGCGTGGCCAGCCGCTTGATGGTGCCCATCTTGGCCGACCGTATGGGCGCGAAAGGGGTGATGGCCTGTTTCTACTTCATCCAGGGCGCGGCCGTGGTGATGCTCTTTTGGACCCAGGAACCCTGGCAGTTCTACATATTCGCCATCGTTTTCGGCGTCGGGTTCGGTGGCGAGATGTCGGCCTTCATCGTGGTCAACCGCCAGTATTTCGGCATGGGGCCGGTGCGCACCGTGTTCGGGATCCAGAGCATGGGCGCGGGTCTGGGAATGGCGCTGGGCGGCCTGGTCGGCAGCGTGATCTACGACAGCTTCGGCTCCTACAACCTGGCCTGGATCGTGTCGCTGGTCGCCAGCATGGGCGGCATGCTCGCCATCTTCACCATGGAATCTACCAAACGCGTCCTCATCCCCGACTGGGAGCAGTCGCTGCCTAGAGAGGCGCAGACTCCGGCTCCGGCGGACTAGGCAACGAAAATCCCCCCAACCCCCCTTTAACAAAGGGGGGCTTTTAGTTATCCCCCTTTCATAAAGGGGGACCGAGGGGGATTTTGCCAGCCCGCCGCCAAAGAACCAGCCACCGGAAGCCACTCCACCCCGCAATACTGTCATCCTGAGGAGTGCCGTAGGCCGACGAAGGATCTGCCAGACCGCACCTTGGCAGACCCTTCGCTTCACTCAGGGTGACATGAGTGCAGGGCGGTTTGATTCGGAAACATGGCGACGGCGCAGCGGATATCGCCGATCCCCCATCTCCCATTGAGCCCCACCCCCACTCAAGGTAAACTGTCCCGAAACCAACCAGCGTCGTCTGCTGAAAGTCCCGATGCATCGGGACTGACGCTGACCGCCGCTCCAAAGGAGCTACCCTTGCGCATCGACGTCCACAGCCACCTCATCTACCTGCCCTACCTTGAGTACCTGGCGGGACGCAGTTCCCTACCCCAGGGAGTCCTTCGGGGCGGGACCTACTTCGTTAGCTGCGCCGGCGGCTACCAACATGCATCGCCCATCGTCCACGCCGATTTCGACCAGAAGTTGCTGGACATGGAGGACATGGGCATCGGCAAATCTGTCCTGAGCCACGGCATGCCCGGCCCGGAACTGCTGGGCGGCTCCGAGGCCGACGACTGGGCCTCCCGCATCAACGACCACCTGGCTGAGGTCGTGCAATCCCATCCCGGCAAGTTTGAAGCCTTCGCCACTCTGGGCTGGGGCAGCGCCGAACGCACCATCGCCGAGATTGACCGCTGCATTACCCAACTGGGCTTCAAGGGCGTTTATCTATTCTCCAACATCAACCAGAAAACCCTGGACAGCAAGGAATTCTGGCCCGTCTACAAGCACATCGAGAGTCTGGGCGTGGCCATGAACATGCACCCAACGGCGCCCATCAACATGAACGGCATCGACCACCGTCCACTGGTCCCGGGCATGGCCTTCATGTTCGACACCACTCTGGCCACGGTGCGCATGGTGATGAGCGGCGTATTTCAGGAATACCCTGAATTGAAACTGATCGTCCCCCACACCGGTGGGTTCATGCCTTTCATCCGGGGCCGCGTTGGCCGGATGATCGACGCCTGGACCTCGCCCGACGACTGGGCCGACCTTTCCGACTCCTCCCAGGTCTACTTCGACAAGATCTACCTGGACACCGTGGCCCACAGCCCAGAGGCCCTGGAGTACTGCTACAAACTCTACGGCGCCGACAAGCTGCTCTACGGCACCGACCATCCCTTCGCCCACTTCGAGGTGTTCAACGAGATGATCGACAACCTGGAATGCTCCGAGTCCGACCGCGAGTTGATCAACCACGGGAACGCAGAGAAGTTGCTGGGGTTGTAGGGGCTTAAATCCCCCCAACCCCCCTTTAACAAAGTGGGGCTATAGGTCCTCCCCCTTTCGTAAAGGGGGACCGAGGGGGATTTCCGCCGCCCCCAACCCAAATAGCTGACCGCTGATCGCTGTTAGCTGACAACTTCTCCAAAGGAGACACCATGAACCTCCGAGATTCCGTCATCATCGTCACCGGCTCTGCCACAGGGCTGGGCGCGGCCATCGTGAAACAGGTGGCGGGCAAAGGCGCGCGGGTGGTCATTAACTACACCAAGAGCGAGAAAGAGGCCCATGAGACCGAGGCCGTATGCGATTATCTGGGCGTGGAATCCCTGTTATGTAAAGCGGACATCTCGGTGGACGCGGACTGCCGCCGCATGGCGGCCGAGGCCATGGAGAAGTGGGGCCGCATCGACGGGCTGGTCAACAACGCCGCCAGGTCGGTCTTCGCGGACAACAATGACCTGGAGACCCTTTCGGGACAGGATTTCTTGGACGTCTACTCGGTGAACGTGGTGGGTACCTACCAGATGACCCGGGCGGCCGCGCCCCACATAAAAGCCCAAGGCGAGGGTTCCATCGTCAACGTGTCGTCCATATCCGCACTCACCGGCGCCGGCAGCTCCATCGCCTACGCCGCCTCCAAGGGCGCGCTCAACACCATGACCACCGCCCTGTCCCGCGCGTTGGCGCCGGAGATCCGGGTCAACGCCGTGCTGCCCGGCGCATTCCCCTCCCGCTGGTGGGCCGACGGCCTCGGCGAAGAAGGGGCCAAAAATCTCTTCGAAAAGTTCACCGCCCAGGTGCCCCTAAAGTCGGTAACCGATCCGGACTCGGTCGCCAAAACCGTGGTTTGGCTATTGGAAGACGCCGGCTACATCACCGGCGAAATGATCAAGATCGACTCGGGCATGCACCTGTTGGGGTTTCAGCCGTGATAAACGCCATCAAATACGTAATCGACATTAATGCAGGTTAGCAACTATTTTTGCTGTAGTAGTTATGCATTATTCGTCGAATCGGTGCTGTATACGATGCTAACCAGCCACATCAAGAATCGGGACATGATCATGCAGGTGGTCCTGTTCGTAATTACGCTGGGCATCTATGCCCTTTACTGGTATTACTCCACGCTGAAAGACCTGCACACTGCCAACGGTAAAGATGAGGGCGCAGGAATCTGGGCCCTCGTGATGTTGGTCCCGATCCTCGGTTACTTCGCCTATTGGCACTACGCCAGTGAGTTCTCCGAATTCACCGTAGGGAGATATCCCACCTTGGTCATGTTCCTCGCCTGGATCGTCTTTGCTCCGATAGTCTGGCTCCTGGTCCAGATGGAACTCAACAAAGCAGCTGCCGGCGGAGTGAGTCAGCCATCGGCTGCGTAGCCCAGGGCCGGACGCACTACCCCACCTTCATAAACACCTGCAACCGTTGGTGTTGCACGTCCGCGCCGTAGACGTTTCCGGCTGAGTCGGTGTAGACGTGGTGAGCATGCTCAAAGGTGCGGCCGCGCGCCAGAAGCTGGCCGTCTAAGGTCAGGATGCTGATGCGGGGGACTTGATCGGTTACGTAGACTATGCCGTCCGCGTCAATGTGGACGGCCATGGGATGTGTGAAGTCGGTCCACTCTTCGATGAACTCACCTTCTGGGCCGAAGACCTGCACCCGGTCGTTCTCCCGGTCAGCCACGTAGATCCTCCCGTCGACCGACACCCGCACACTGTGGGGCACCAGGAACTCGCCAGGGCCTCGGCCCGGATTTCCGAAAGAAGTTATGTAATCTCCCGACGCCGAGAACCTGTGAACGCTGGAGTTGCCGTAGCCGTCGGCAACGAAGATGTCCCCGGCTTGGGGTGACCCGGCCGGCGCAACGCACATGTCCGCTGGGTGGTTGAAAGGCGTCTGCAACTCTGCCCGGTCTCTAGCCCCCAAAGACATGACCAACTCCCCTTCAGGGGTGTACTTCAATACCTGATGGGCGTCGCGGTCGGCCAGGTAGACCCCGTCGTCGGGACCCACATAGATCATGTGAGCGTCGGCCGGCACGCCGTTCTTGCGCGGCCACTGGGCGGCCAGATTTCCATTGCGGTCGAATACTAATACCGGCGGGTCGCCGCGTTGGAATACGTAGACTCGGTTCTGCGAGTCCACGGCCACCGCGCTGGGCGCCTGGAACTCCATCCCTGGGGGTAACTTGGCCCAGTCAGGCCGGTGCTCGTACCGGTAGTCGCCCATTCCAATGATGTTCGGCATATCTGTTCCTCGATTGATCTGCGTTCCAGGGTGGCGAGAATGACCGAAGTATACATGCGGCCCCATGTAAACCCGGCTGCGCCGGCCGGCGGCGGTAGACGGCGAGGCCAATCCTTGCCAGAATAAATCCCATAATTTCGCCGCGCCGTAAGACGCATAACAGGAGATAAAGACATGGGACCCAAACTCGTTGAATACCTGAAGTACGAAGCCGAAGACACCGGTATCGCTTGGATCACCTTCAACCGGCCCGAACGCCGCAACGCCCTCATGGGCAACTCCCAGGAGAACTCCACCGTGGCCAAGGTGGGCGAATACATGCGGGCCGCCGACGACGACCCGGACGTCCGGGTGATCGTGCTGACCGGCGAGGGCCAGGGGTTCTGCTCCGGGGCCGACATGCGCCGGGACAACGACCCGTCCGTGCTGGGCGAGAACTTTGTGGGCAACCGTGACCACACCGAAAGCCCCGATTTCACCCGTCAGCATTTCTTCCACGGGTTCACCCAACTGCACCGCGACATATCTCTCATCCGCAAGCCGACCATCGCCATGGTCAACGGCGCGGCCGTGGGCTCTGGCATGGACATGGCCCTGCACTGCGACATCCGCGTCGGCTGCGAAAACACCCAGTTCGTCGGCTACCACCAACTGGGCCAGATCTTCGAGAACGGCGGCAGCTACTACCTGCCCAAGATGGCCGGACTGGGCCGGGCCCTGGAGTTCGCCTACACCGGGCGGCTGGACGCCGAGCGGGCCTACCAGTGGGGCCTGCTCAACTACTTGGTCGACTCCAGCGAATTGGAGCAGACCACCCGGGACCTGTGCGACCGCATCATGCGGGTCCCGCCCATGGTCCAATGGGTCAGCAAGCGGATCATGCGCACGGCAGCGGACACCACCCTGGAGAACACCATGGTGCTCACCTCCAACGCCGGCGGTATCCTGAGCGGCTCGGAGGACGCCGACGAAGCCCGTCTGGCTTTCTTGGAGAAGCGCGCCCCCGTCTTTAAGGGACGTTAGCCGGAAGCGAGTTCCGGAAAACGGGGCCGCCAGACCACACATAGCAGGGGGAAAATAACGACGTTTAGAAGGTCAGGAGGTCCCCATGTCGACATTCGGCGACCTGGAACGCGCCTTTGCCGATCTTTACCCCTACCGCTGGGCATTCGCGGCCGGGTTCATCGCGTTCATGGCCTTGGCGGCCGGCTACGCCTACCGCCAAGGCTGGCACAGCTTCCTCTGGCGTCACCGGGTCAAGACGGGGATCATCGCCACGCCGGCGTTAGTAGTTACGCTGTGGCTGGGTTGGTCCCTTGGTTCGCCGCTCTTAACCAACACCACGGTGGACGAAGCATTTCCGTTCGCGGTGACCGCAACCGTCCCGCCATACATGGGCATCGAAGACCTCGAAGTGACCATGGCCGTGATGGCCGAGGTTGAGTCCCCGGTGAGCGAGGAGATGCCCGACATGGACGCCAAAGCTCCGCCCGCCCAGGCGAGTCCTTCGCCCACGCCGAAGGCAACAGTGACCGAGCCGACAACGGCGCCCGCACCGACTGAAGCCCCGGAGGCGGCTGGTCCGGTAATCCTCAAACACGGCATGTTTATGGACATCGACGCGTTCCACAAGGGGACCGGCACCGCAACCATCTACGAAGGGGCTGACGGAAGCCGGATATTGCGCCTGGAGGACTTCAAGGCCACCAATGGCCCCGAACTACACGTTGTTCTATCGCCATACGCCGGGCCCGAAGAGATCGGAGGGAGCCTGAAGTCGCCGGGGTGGCTCGACCTGGGCAAGCTGAAAGGAAACATCGGCAACCAGAACTATGAGATTCCCGATGACGTGGACATCGGTATCCACAACAGCATCACCATCTGGTGCAAACCTTTTAACGTGATCTTCAGCGTGGCGGTGCTGCGGAGCACAAGCTAGGCAGGGCGGGTTTCCGGCTCCGGGTCTTTACGCCGGGGCGAAGTCCCAACTATGATTAACCGTGCAATAAGGGTGGTTAGCTCAGTTGGTTAGAGCACCTGCTTTACACGCATATGACCCATAGCGCTGTGCTAACGTAGCTACGAACCCAAGCAAAACGTGTACAGTTATGTGCTCTCATCCCCGGCGAAAATTGACCATTAACTCTTAAACAGTAGGTTCTCGGTTCGACCCCGAGCGGGTCACCAACTTTTAGGCATGAAAAGCCCTCCAGGATTACTTGGAGGGCTTTGTTTTTGCCCAAATGGTCTTGAAGTGGTCTTATTCGTTTTTATAATGGCCAAATTACCACTTCATTATCAGAGGCTACGGCGCCGGTGAGAACTTCTGGACGCGGTGGTTGTTACTGTCTGAAACGTAGACGCTACCGTCTGATGCCACCGCGACGCCATTCGGTCCGTTGAACTCCCCGTCGCCAGCGCCAAAAGTGTCCCATTCGCTAGATGTGCTGCTTGACCGTGGCTTCGGCAGGTCACCACAGTAGCTGGACATAGCCCATAATGTCTCCAGCAGGCCGTTGGAGCATTTGTCTGATGAGACGCTAAGGTTGCTTGTGGAGAACGCTAGGCAGCTTAGGGAAGATGGTGGTGTTGTGGTTGATGAAGACGGCCAGGTAGTTACGGAGGAAAGGGAATGAAGTTACCAGTAGTTCTAGCTGTACTCGTTGGAATCTTTGCACTCGCTTGTTCTAGTGCTGCCCCGGCTCCAGCGGAATCTACTTCCAAGATTAACGCAACGGTAGAAGCGAGGCTATCGGAAGACAAGCCTTCCCTGCCCACGGCCACCCGAAGAGTGCCACTACCTACTAATACACCTAAATCAGGGCCTATGAATACCCCGGCGCCCACGACAAAGCCTCCAAATACACCTGAATCAGGGCCTACGAATACCCCGGTGCCCACGACAAAGCCTACGCAACTTCCTGATATTACACAGATCAGAAAACCAACCGAATTCGTTTCATCGAAGGATTACATGGAGTTTGACACGGGTTTGCGTACTCTATTTCAAATTGCCGTGGACAACGAATTCTTAGCTCTCGAAGAAAAGGCGGGGCTCTCGGTCGCTGTCTACACTGATAAAAAACTCTGGACATATGCGACGGGAGAAGCGGACAACAACGTCAAGATGATGGTTGATACCCCACTGATGGTAAGTAGTACCTCAAAAACCTTTTTGTCGGCGCTTATCTTGTCCCAGATTGAAATGGGCCTTTACGAACTAACAGACTCTCTTGGAACAGTATTGGAAAACCATCCTGACTTTCCTTCATTCGAACTAGATAAAGTCAATCCAGAAGTTACCATTGAGCAAATGTTGACGATGTCTTCTGGAATGGCAGACTTTAGTTACAACATGGTAGGGAAGAGCGCATCTTACAAGGAACCAGTGTGGTCTCCGTTTGACACGGTTAACCTCATCCAATCCCCATATTCAACTCCTGGTGCCTTCAAATATAACGACACGAATGTCGTTCTCCTAGGAATTGTTGCGGAGTTTTACGCTGAGGAATCACTTGCGGACCTTTATAGGGCGGCTTTTTTAACGCCCTTGAATATGACGGCAGTCATATTGCCCGAAGAGGGTATTGCCTGGCATACACAATTGTTTAACGATCAGGCTGAGGATTTCACGTTCCCGAGAATGGCTATGCCGTATACGGATGTGTCGCCTTGGGGTGGATCTGGATTCGGAAACATGATTCAAACGGCACCTTTCGGATTCGGTTATTACCTGGGTGCGGTAGGGAGACTGCGTTATGGGTGTTGTGGGATTATTTCAACACCTGAAAACGTGGCTCGCTGGGCATACGAACTCTATCGGCCGAATGGGTCTGCAATTTCAGAATCAGTCCGCAATCAACTCCTCAATTCGTTTTCAGGGGCACGTGTTCCGGCTTGGGCAGTGACGGGTGAATCGTATGGATATTTTGCATCCAAGCGAACGTTTAAATTGCCGGATTCTACGACCATAACGGCCTACGGGCATCCGGGTGGTGGTGGTGGTTATGCCTCCGTGATGTATTATTCACCAGAACTTGACTTAGCGATTTCAATTTTGGCTAATTCTGAAATGAGTTTTAGGGGAGCCTGCGGTCCGGAAAAACCGATGAATTGCATCTCATCTGAGATCTTTGCGGCCTACTCTATCACCGAAAGCCCTTAAGCGTTGTAGGAACAATAGCGCTGCCGTTAGTCATTCGCCGAATGGCGGAAATGGTCACAATTTTGGCGGTTGCCCTAGGCGGTATCGTTCCTTCACCTACAAATTATCTAAAAACCAATAATGTAGGATCCACTCCTTTGACCCACTATTTGGTATTTATGGAGAACCCTTAATGGGGTACCAAATAATTGCCGACCAAATCCCAGTAACAGGGTGGAACTGGATGGTATCGACAGGGAAATAGACCAGCCGTTTTAGTTACGAAACGGGACTGTATGGGACGGGTCGTGACAGAGAAACACACGCTACGCAGAACTCAAAAACCAGTGGGGGTGACCCTGTGTCAGTGCGAATCTTTTCTAGTATCCTGTTCGCCTAGCCATACCGACAATATAGGAGTTGCAACGAGATGCCAAAAGCATATGTAATAGCGCACGTGACTTTCACCAACAGGGATAGATTCATGGCTGATTACGGTTCGAAAGTAGAAG
>Ga0208568_1000214_pt1 | contig 24327 bp, 19 predicted proteins | sample DeeseametaMP2969_FD_184165 | JGI IMG/M metagenome (GOLD analysis project Ga0208568, IMG submission 184165) | Marine microbial communities from the Deep Atlantic Ocean - MP2969 (SPAdes) | ecosystem: Environmental > Aquatic > Marine > Oceanic | place: South of Funchal, North Atlantic Ocean... | reverse complement strand
TGGGTAACTTGGTCGACTTGATCAATGCTTTGGGTGATGCTGGCGTTGTTGGTATCATTGTTCTCGCAATTCTCTCAGGAATGTACGGCCGAGGCGGTATGTAACCGAGATAAATAAAGCTTTTTTAAGTTTTTTAAAACCTAATAAAAGCAAAAAAGGGCTCTTGTGAAAGGGCCCTTTTTTTTATTTCTTTATTTTTAATAGATCCTAAACTATATTTAGAGCATGTTAAAAAATTTCCTCAGGCAGCTAACTAAAGCAACTGATATTGCTATCGTAATTGCCTCGGCCTTAGTTGTGCTGGCTTTTCTGACATCCGACTATCCTGCAGCAACGATAGAAACAGCAAACAAAGCAGCAACCACAGCCGCAGCCACAAAGAATGCAGCAACAACTGCCGCAGCAGATTTAGCAACAGCAAAAGAAGTCGCAGAGGATGTAGCTGCAGAAGCAGGTGCAGCAGCAACTGCCGCAGCTGAAGCAACCACAGAAGCAACCACTGCAGAAGCAGCGGCGATTGCAGTAGGTACAGTTACCGCAGCAGAGTTGGCAGATGCCGTAGCCGCAGCCACAGAAACAGCCACGGCCGCAGCCGCAGCAGTAACCGAAGTAGATTTAGCTGCAGCAGAGTTGGCGGATGCCGTAACCGCAGCCACAGAAACAGAACCAGCAGCAGCTGGAGATGAGACAATAGCGTTATTAACAGCCGCAGCAGAAAACGCCACAGCAAAAGTTACAGCCACTGCCAAAGCAGCAGCAGCCGCAGCAGAAGCATTAGCAGCAACAAGAGCGATTACTGAAACATCAGAACTATCTGCAGCGATAGAGCTAGCAGCAACATTAGCAAACAAAGCCATAGTTGCCGCTGAAGATGCAGCAAAATTAGCCACAGCTAAAGTTCTGGCAACAGAAGCAGTTGCAGAAGCAGCCGCAGCCGCAGCAGCAGCAATGGATGCAGCAGAGGCTGCCACAGTTGCTACAGAAGCGGCAGAAAAATCCGCAGAAGAGGCAATGAAATTTCATGTCTGGTGGCTTCAAGAGGTCAGAGATAACACCATGATCCTAATTAATTCTGCTGGCGTTGACGGGTTTATCGCAGTTTTTGCAGCACTTATTTTTTACCTTTCTTACAAAAGAAGAAAACCCTTTTTTGACAGATATTTTAATTATAGATTCAAACGATAGATACGTACTCAACTCAGATTGAGTTGGTTTTAGTCACCAAACTTATTAATTATGAGAACACAATACTTTGGTGATATTTCAGTAGCAAAAGTACTGGATGGCACTGACCATTTCAAAGCAGCAATAGCCTTTCCAGATGTTGATCTTAATCACTTTCATCAACACCATGATTGGATCCATCCCTTTTTTGATTTTGCGAATGAAAGCATCATCATCAGCACCCATTCTTATGTTGTTAAAACCCCAGAGTTTACAGCCATTGTCGATACATGCATTGGCAATGATAAAAATCGAATAGGCTCTGGACCTATCTTCAAGGCCAATAAGGGTGTTTTATCGCAGTGGAATAATCGCAATAGCCCCTACCTCGATAATTTAATTCAAAGTGGGGTCGATCCAAGAGAGGTAGATTATGTGCTGTGTACACACATGCATGCAGATCATGTGGGTTGGAATACAAAACTACAAGACGGGCGCTGGGTTCCAACCTTTCCGAATGCACAATATCTTTTTTCCCAAACCGAGCTCGAAGGCATGCAAAAACAAACGGGCAATCCATTTGATGAATACATACGTCTGGTCTATGAAGACAGCGTTCTTCCTGTTATCCAATCGGGTCAGTCGATTATCATTGATAGTGACTTTGATTTAGGCAAGGGAATTACCATATTGCCAACACCAGGACACAGTCCAGGACACTTTTGTATTGAGCTTAGAGCAAAGAATTCTCGTGGCATTCTGACCGGCGATGTTCTGCATAACCCAATCCAAGTTTGTTATCCTCACTGGACAACAATGTTTTGTGAAGACAAGGAAAAAGCCAATGAAACAAGGATCAAACTTGTGGATTATTTGACAGACAGCGACATTGTCGTTTTGGCAGCACACTTTGCTGGGACCACAGCGGGTAAAATTGTTGCTGATGCCAATGGCATAAAATTTAATTTACTGGATTAATTCTTATGAGTGAGACCACTATAGATTTTGAGAATAATAATTGCTTCGTTTGCGGTCCCAGTAACCCAATCGGTTTAAGGATTAAGTTTCGTATTGACGGCGATGTTTGTCGAGGAGAGTTTAAACCCGGAGAACACCACGTGGGCTACAACAACATCACTCATGGGGGGATCATCTTTAGTCTATTAGACGATGTAATGGCGAATTGGCTATTTTTAAAAAACGAGATTGCACAGACTGCAAAATGCGAATTAAGATATCGCAGACCGTTGCCCATCAATGAAACAATACTACTTGAGGGTAGACTGATCAAAAGGAAGGGGCAAGTTGCGGTGATGCACGGTTTGATTATCCACAAGAAAGCACGGCACATCGTTGCGGAAAGCAACGCTAAATTCATGATTGTAAAACCCTGAGTACTATGTAACTTTTTGTAACGTTTAAGGACTTTTCAGGGGGATTTCTTTAGCATCAAACCTCGTAGAAGATTTGAATCCAAGACGCTCTTGGGTTCAAATTCTTTGCGGTATTGTGCGTATGAATTCTGAGAAAAAAAATTTTTTAAACCAAGTATTTAAAAGGTCAAAAGCAACGTTAATACTCGTTGGGTTTACGGTGTTGTTTATCTTCTATTTAATGACGACCAAGACCGAACCTGAAATTATTGATGCACCAGAAAAAGTTTGGCCCATTGAAGCGGCAGTAGCAGAGTACAAAAACATCACGCCACAGCTGAAATTATATGGAGAAATTACTTCTGCCAGAAGGAGTGATTTACGAGTCTCTGTTGGTGGGCAAGTAACTGAGGTTGGAGGAAATTTTAAAGAGGGAGGGGTCGTAATAAAAGGCGAGCTTCTTCTTATGATTGATGATTTTGAATATCGAAATGCAGTGACTGAAGGACAAGCAAAATTCGACATTCTTAAAAACGATGCTGAGAGAGCGGAAAAATTATTTCTGAAAGGCACTGTTTCTGAACAGTTTAAAGACAATGCTCTGTTGGAAAAAATCCAACAAGAAATAATTTTAGCTGAAGCAAAAAAAGACCTTCGTGACACTAAATTGTTTGCGCCTTACGATGGAGTTATTAATGGTGTTGTTGCTAGTCTTGGCAAACAAGTCAGTACTTTCAATGACAAAGTGGGCGAAATTATTGATATAACAAACCTTGAAGTGCGTTTTTCATTATCCAAAGCACAATATGGACGATTGTTGGAAGACAGCCAGTCGGTGATTGGTAGACCCGTGTCTATTAATTGGACTGCAGGTAATAGGACCTTCAATTTTGACGCCAACATTGCACGTATTGGCGCTGAAATCAAATCAAACACCGGTGGTATTGATGTTTATGCAATATTGTTGCCAGATAACACCAGCATTGCTCTAATCAGACCGGGTGCCTTTGTAGGGATTAAGGTACCTGACAAAACTTACAACCAAATTATTTCTGTACCGGACACCGCCATTTATGAAGAAGGTTATGTATTTGTTATCAAGAATGAACGATTGGAAAAGCGGTTTATCTCTATTCTGGGATACGACAATATCAATACTCTCATAGTTGCAAAACAACCTAGTGTCATCGAGGAGGGGGATATGATAGCTGTGACTCAACTCAGAGAAGCAGGTGAAGGAGTTACGGTTGAGATTTTGCAATGACCAATAAGAACTACAATCAAAACAATCCAAAGAGAGGGAATGCTACTGATGAATTTAGATTCGGTGTCATTACTTTTTTCTCACAACACAAGGTCGCAGGTAACTTGCTGATGATTCTTATGATTCTTTTTGGGGCCTACGGCTTAACCCAAATGAAGCGACAATTGATGCCTGATTTCGGATTGGAACTGATAACCATTGATGTGGAATGGTCGGGCGCAAGCGCTGAGGATGTAGAGGCTAATATCATTGATGCGATAGAACCCGAGGTCCGATTTATAGACAAAGTCGAAAAAGTCGTAGCAACAGCTTATGAAGGCAGAACTAAGATGCAGCTTTTTTTTGAAGCAGACACATCCATGTCAAAAGCTTTGACCGATGTACAGTCAGCTGTTTCTAGAATAACTACATTTCCCCAAGATATTGAGAAGCCTATTGTTGCGCAAGTCGTGCAACGTGATGAAGTTTGTAGGATCGATATATCCGGCCCATTTTCAGAAAAAACACTGAAATACTTCGCCAGGCAAATGCGAGATGACTTAATCAACATGGGCTTGGCAAATGTTAGATTTGAAGGCGCTCGCGACCAAGAGATTTGGATTGAAGTGCCGTCAGACAATTTACGGGAGTTGGATTTGACTCTCGGTGATATCTCGAATCGGATAGCCGCTTCAAGCATTGATCTGCCATCAGGCAGTATCAATTCTGGCGGTATTTCGAAACAAATCAGAAGCGAGCAGCTAGCAAGAACTCCAAGGGAGCTGAGACAGATTGAAGTGGTGTCAAAAGGATCTGGAGAAAAACTATATCTGAAAGACATTGCCAGAGTCTTTGAAACCTTTCAGGAAGATTCTCCTTATCGTATTAACAATCAAGGTCCATCCATCGGTTTGCTAGTTTCCCGTACTCGCGGTGCAGATTCTTTAATTTCTCAAGACTTGGTACAGCAATACATGACTAAAATTAGCACCAAGTATCCTCAGTCACTAGAAATCGTTGTGTACGATGTTTTCGCTGATTCGGTTAGACAACGTCTAACAATGCTAGTCCAGAATGGCCAACTGGGTCTGTTGCTTGTTCTGGGAGTCCTATTCCTCTTTTTGAATGGCAGAGTGGCGTTGTGGGTTGCCATTGGCATACCTGTTGCTTTTCTTGGAGGGTTGGGTGCGATGTCTATGTTAGGCATGTCATTGGATATGATTACCATGTTTGCACTTATTTTGGGAGTTGGCATTGTGGTCGATGATACGATAGTGGTTGCCGAGCATGCCACCACTCTACATCGTCGAGGCATGCACTACCAAGACGCTGCCACTCAAGCAGCCAACCGCATGTTTGCCCCTGTGTTGGCTGCATCTCTCACAACCATGGCTGCTTTTTTACCTGTGTTGATGGTAAAAAATGAGGTAGGGGAAATTATTTCAGGCATTCCTATAACTCTGAGTTTGATTATTGTAGCCAGTCTTGTTGAGTGTTTCCTTGTGTTACCCATGCATCTTAGGAAATCACTCAAAAAGAGCAGCCAAGGAGAACAAACAAAGCCAAGAAAATTTGACGCTTGGTTCAGCCATTTCAGAGATCAATATTTTTGCCGGTTCAGTGAAATAACCTTTCTGAACAAAGGGTTTACAGTTATTGCAACGCTCTGCATGTTTTTTATTGCCATTACCTTGCTGTCTTCGGGTCGAGTCAAGTTTGAGTTTTTTGCCTTACCTGAAAGCGACACCATTCATGCCAATTTCACATTTACTCCTGGCTCATCAGCGTATGTAACAGAGGCAATGGCAAGAGAATTAGGACGATCTGCCAAGGCAGCTGAAGATATCTTAACCAATGGCAAAGGTGGTCTTTTAACTTTCGGAATTGGCAACATCGGAACCACCGATACAGGTCGCGGTAATCTTATTACCAACACCACTGGAAATCATATAGGTTCTTACAGTGTGGAGCTGGTTGATGGTGATCTGAGAGACGTGAGAAATCCGATGTTTATTAAAACGTGGGAAGAACAAACTCGATTGTTACCCGGTTTAGAGAGACTCCTTATTTTTGAAACCCAAGCTGGGGGCCCCCCAGGCCGAGATGTGGATATCCGTATTGTAGGTAAGGACATGCAGTCTATGAAAATGGCCGCTGTAGAACTTCAGCAACAACTAAGAGGAGTACCCGGTCTGCTCGCGGTAGAGGATGATCTGCCCTTTGGTAAAGAGGATATCCTCTTAGAATTGAAACCTGAAGGGGAAGCCATGGGCTTTTCAACAGAAGATGTAGCACGCCAAGTTCGCAATTCATTCTCAGGAGCTGTTGCAAAAAGATTTTCTGAGGATGCCGAAGAAATTATAGTCCGAGTGAAATTACCCGCAGCTGAAACCAAACAACAAACCATAAGGGATATTTATTTAAGATCACCAGACAAAACCAATGTTTTGTTGTCAGAAGTGGTGACTCTGACGAAACGTTTAGGCTTTACTAGAATAAATCGCGAAGACGGGGTAAGACAGGTTGCAGTGACGGGGGATGTTGATCCGGTGGTAACAACCACCAATGCCGTTTTAGCTAGAGTCCGTCAAGAGATAGCCCCTGACATAGAAAAACAGTTTGGTGTCAAGGTGGAGTTTAAAGGAAAAGCCGAAGAGCAAGCGGAAGCTCTAGGTGATTTAAGTATTGCTTTAATATTATCCATCGCATCTATCTACATTATTCTTGCTTGGTTATTTTCCAGCTATACCACTCCTTTAGTAATTATGTCCGTAGTGCCTTTTGGTTTGGTTGGAGCCATTTTTGGTCACTACCTCATGGATTTCAATTTGAATATGTTCAGCCTCATGGCACTTCTTGGCTTGAGTGGTGTTTTGGTGAATGACTCCATTATTCTGGTGACTACCATTAAGCGATTTATTGCAGATGGATTAGACCTTGCACAAGCGGTTGTTGAAGGAGTCAGAGAGCGATTAAGACCTGTGTTGCTAACCTCAACAACAACAGTGGTCGGATTAACTCCAATGCTCTTTGAAAATAGTCTGCAAGCTCAGTTGGTGCAGCCGCTGGCAATAACCTTCATTTTTGGGATGATGCTTTCGCCTTACTTAGTATTAATTTTTGTACCATCTGTAATGGGCATTGGAGATAGTTTGAAAAACAAGATTGGCCTCTTAATGTTGCAAACTGGATTCGGAAAAACAACAATTTAGTTAGCCATATTTTACTGCTAACAGTAAAATAACAGTCAGTTTTATGAGTTCCAAAATTACACCGTTGGTAGGCATCGTATCTTGCAGACGCATCCAGGATCGGCATTATTTCCATATGGTGGGTGAGAAGTACATCAGCGCCGTCAATGACTATGCAGATTGCGCTGGTGTCTTAATCCCAGCGGTGAAAGATGAATTGCTCAATGAGAGTATTCTCGATAAATTGGACGGTTTTTTATTAACCGGGAGTCTTTCCAACGTCCATCCAGATCGCTACAACGTGGAAGTAATTGATGAAGAATTAATAGTGGATGAATCCCGTGATAGCTTTGTGTTTTCGATGATTGATGCAATCCTTGAAAGAGAAATTCCTTTGTTTGCAATTTGTCGTGGATTCCAAGAAATGAACGTTGCTTTTGGCGGCACACTCTACCAAGACCTTGACCGAGACTCCAGTTACAAAGACCATGATTTTAAACGCGATGACCCACAGGAAATACAGTACGGTGTCAGTCATAAGGTAAGTTTTGTAAGTAAAGGTTTGTTGAACCAGATTACTGGGGTTGAGTCTGCAGAAGTCAATTCTCTTCATGCCCAGGGTGTTCAAGAGTTGGGAGATGGTCTTACCGTGGACGCTGTTAGCGATGATGGTCTGGTTGAGGCTTTTACCGTTGACGGAGCGCAAGGGTTTAATTTATCGGTGCAATGGCACCCGGAGTGGAAGCCTGGAACCAGTTCTACATCAACCGCTTTGTTTAATTATTTTGGTAATGCCTGCAAAGTATTTGCCGAAAAACCATGAAGCAAGAAGATATTTCCGAGTGGCTTAGACAGCAAAACTTAACGAGTGCAATAGAATTGCTGGAAAAAAGTGAAGCGATGCAGATGTTGATGGGAGAACGATTTTTACAAATTTACATAGCTATTAAAAAATACGAGTACCATAAATACTTTGAAGTGATCAGCCTTTGGGAGCGTGAATTTTTATTATTGAGTGTTTAGATATGACTAAGAAACTGGAGCAGTGGCAAGATTTGGATCGCAAACATTATTTGCATCCATTTACGGATTACAACCAGTTATCTAAGCAGGGCAGCCGAGTGTTTACCAAAGGCGAGGGTATATACATATGGGATGCCGAGGGACATCAAGTTCTGGACTCAATGTCAGGATTGTGGTGTGTCAATCTTGGTTACGGCCGTACTGAGTTAATTGAAGCGGCCCACCAACAGATGCAAGAATTACCCTACTACAATAGCTTTTTCCAATGCGCCCATCCTCCTGCAATCGAACTGGGTGAGATTTTGAGCGAAATTGCTCCTGACGGGTTTAGCCGTGTTTTTTATACCGGTTCGGGTTCGGAAGCAAACGATACAGTAGTTAGGTTGGTACGAAGATTTTGGCAACTGCAAGACAAGCCAGACAAACAAATTATTATTGCCCGGAAAAATGCCTACCATGGCAGCACGATTGCTGCTGCAAGTCTTGGTGGTATGGAGGGAATGCACACCCAAGGAGCAGGGATACCCATCCCCAATATTATCCATATTGCACAACCGTATTGGTTTCAAGAAGGTCGAGATATTGATCCAAATACATTTGGTATAGCAGTTGCTGAAGAATTAGAAAAGGCTATTGATCACCATGGCATCGATAAAATTGCAGCGTTCATTGCAGAACCCATACAAGGCGCCGGAGGGGTCATTATTCCGCCGGAAACATACTGGCCTGCAATCCAGAGGATCTGCGATGACAATGAAATTCTTTTGGTTGCAGATGAGGTTGTTACAGGCTTTGGCAGGTTGGGAGAATGGTTTGGTAGCACTACATATGAAATTAAACCCGACCTAATAGCTTTTGCTAAGGGTGTTACTTCAGGATACCTCCCGTTGGGTGGAGTTTTGGTAAATGATAAGGTCGCTGACACCATTATTGCTAAAGGCGGAGAATTTACCCATGGGTTTACCTACTCAGGACACCCTGTTTCCTGTGCGGTTGCGATTGCCAATATAAAAATATTGGCTGAGGATAAAGTCATCGACCAAGTCAAAAACCACACAGCACCCTATTTGGCAAAACGATGGCAGTCCTTGATTGACCATCCAATTGTTGGTGAAGCCAGAGCCAGAGGATTGGTAGCTGCGCTAGAGATATGCAAAGATAAAAATACAGGGACAAGATTTGCTGCCGAGCAAAATGTGGGTTCACTCTGCCGAGATCTTGCCATAGAGAATGGCCTGGTATTGAGGGCAGTTGGCGACACCATGATTATCGCCCCTCCATTAATCATTACCCACGAACAGATCGATGAACTGATCACCAAAGCAATTTCAACACTCGATGCTACTGCGGCTGCTGTACAGAGAATTTAACATGTATTTTTTGTGATCAGCAAATGCAATCAATTTCTGATTACCCAGACTCTTATTATGTTGCAACTGCAAAAGGTTTAATCGCCTATCCCCCCCTGACCGAGTCGGTTAAAGCCGATGTTTGTGTCATTGGTGGGGGCTTTACCGGGTTGCTCTCGGCGTTGAATTTAGCAGAAAGAGGCTACAAGGTGGCCCTCTTGGAGGCGCACAAAATTGGTTGGGGTGCGTCCGGGCGAAATGGTGGTCAGGCGGGCAGTGGTCACAACAAAAATATACTCCAATTGGAGTCTGATTATGGAAAATCACTCGCACATGATCTTTGGGCAATAGCTGAAGAGGCTAAATCAATTGTAAGAAATAGAATTCATCAGCATCGGATTAATTGTGATTTAACCCCAGGCAGTATGAAGGTTTCAAACAACCCAAACGATGCCGACCACTTCAAAAGATACGTCGCCAAATTAAACACCGATTACAATTATGAGCACATAAGTTGCCTGAGTGAGCCCGAGGTTTTTGAAATGTTACACAGCCCGCTTTACAAAGGTGGGGGTACACTTGATATGGGTGGAATGCATCTACACCCTTTGAATTATGCTTTGGGTCTTGCCCAGGCTGCCAAGGATGCAGGAGCTGATATTTACGAACATTCCCAGGTGATCAACTATTCCAAGAATCAGCCCTCAACAGTCAGCACAGAAAGTGGACAAGTTGTAGCAGACCATATCGTCTTGGCGTGCAATGCTTATTTGGGCAAACTTGAAGGACGTATTGCTGGCAAAATTATGCCCATCAACGGCTTTATGTTGGCCACCGAACCTCTTGAAGAACCCGAAGCACGTTTTATCAATCGCGACAATGTATGCGTCCATGATAATAAATTTCATATTCATTATTTTCGAATGTCAGCAGACAATCGGCTGTTGTTTGGGGGAGGAGAGAATTACACAAGAAAGTTTCCAAAGCCTTTGAAAGATTATGTCCGAGCAACCATGCTTGAGGTGTATCCAAAATTGGCGCAAAAGAGAATAGACTATGCGTGGGGTGGCTCACTTGCAGTAACGGTGAATCGCATGTCACACTTAGGGCGTCTACGACCCAACGTATTCTTTGCACATGGTTTCTCAGGACATGGCATTGCCATGGCATCTTTAGCGGGGACAGTGATGGCAGAAGCAATCGGTGGGACTTTAGAGCGGTTGGATATTTTTAGTAAGATAAAGATACCAACTTTCCCAGGCGGAACTTTATTGCGTTGGCCGGGGTTTTACCTAGGGATGCTCTATTATTCAATTCGAGACAGACTGTGATGAAAGTCGATTACAAACAGAATCTGCTGACTGGGCTTCTGGTAATTTTTGTTGTCACATTGGGGGTAAGTTCTTGTGGTACCAATGAAGAAGAAAACAATATAAAACAAGAAGTTAGAGTCTACAACTGGTCTGATTACATAGCCGATACTACCATCAGCGAATTTGAGAAAGAAACAGGCATCGATGTGATTTACGATGTTTACGACAGCAATGAGATTCTTGAAGGCAAGTTACTTGCAGGCAACACAGGTTATGACATTGTTGGCCCCAGTAGTGAATTTATGGGACGGCAAATAATAGCCGGTGTATTGCAGAAACTCAACAAACAAGCACTCAACAATTACGCTAACTTGGATCCAGCGATGATGAGTTTACTGGAAAATCTTGACCCAGATAATGCTCATTCCATTCCTTACTTATGGGGCACAACAGGCATTGGTTACAACAAACAAAAGGCTATAGAAGTTATGGGTGCAGATTTTGCAATGGATACCCTTGATGTTGTTTTTATCCCCGAGATTATTGCTAAATTTCAGCATTGTGGGGTAGCATTTTTAGATGCTCCAAGCGAAATGTTCAAGGCTGCTTTGCATTATCTGGGTTTAGACCCGAATTCTCACAACCCCAAAGATTATCAAGAGCAATCCACAGTCTTGTTGAAAAATGTCCGACCCTATATCCAATATTTCCATTCATCCAAATACATCAATGATCTCGCCAATGGAGATATCTGCCTGGCCTTTGCCTGGTCTGGAGATGTTCTTCAAGCAGCAGATAGAGCCAGAGAATCAGGCAATGGAGTGCAAATTGAATATAGAATCCCCAGAGAAGGGACTTTGATGTGGTTTGATATGCTGGCCATACCAGCGGATGCACCCAACCCTGAAAATGCTCATAAATTTCTCAATTACATCTTGAGACCTGAAGTCATAGCTGAAATCAGCAACAAGGTTAACTTTGCCAATGCAAACATTCCCTCAAAACCTCTGATCAATGAAGCCGCTTTAAACAATCCTGGTATCTATCCTCAGGAACAACTGATGCGTAAACTCTTTGTTGCCAAAATCTTACCCCCAGAAGTTGATCGGGTTATGACCCGACAATGGGTTGAGATTAAAGCTCGACAATAATCATTGATGTCCTTCACAAGCCTATTTACCATTAAGTAAATATATGACTCGGAGACTAAGTATGAAAAAAGCATCGGTTGTATTAATCTGCCTGATAATTACAGGCCCACTCAGCATAATTGGTGCAGCAACTGTGGAGCCAGCAAGAACAAATTCTGATCAAGTATTTGTAAATGGGGCCGTTTATACCATGAATCAAGACATGCCTTGGGCCGAAGCAGTCGCTATCACAGATGGGGTTGTTGTCGCGGTTGGAGCCAACTCCGAGATTTCAGAATATATTGGTTATATGACAAGAGTCAATGACCTCAAAGGTCGGATGTTGATGCCTGCTTTCCATGATGCCCACGCGCACCCAATCTGGTCAGGTATTGACCAGTTGAAATGCCCTGTCTTTGGTATGCCAAGCATCGAAGCCATTCAAAATGAGGTTGCACGATGCCTAAACAGCACTACGACTCAGAGTACAGGTTGGGTTGTAGGTGCTGGATACAATCTTGGGTTGTTTCCAGCGGGCAACGCAAACAAATCTCTTTTGGATGCTGTCAGTTCAGAAATACCGATATACCTAGATGGGGAGGATGGCCATTCAGGCTGGGCAAATTCCAAAGCACTTGAATTGGCTGGGATTACTGCAGACACTCCAAATCCTGAATTGGGTATTATTGAAAAAGATCCCGTCTCAGGAGAGCCAACTGGAACACTAAGAGAACCAGCAGCAATAAGCCTGATTAAACAAATCATACCTGGAGATGATTTGGAACTATTTGATGATGGGCTTTTGTTTGCTCAAAATTTGGCACACAGTTTTGGCATTACCTCAATCATAGCTGCAAGCGTGGGAGAACATCATTTGGCTGCGTACAAGAGACTGGCAGATAAGGGTGGACTTAATTTAAGGATGATCACCAGCATCGAGTATGGGAACACAGGATTTACCGTAGGGCCTGGGGGGTTTGAAGAGGTGTTTGCCAAGCGGCAACAACACCAACACCCAAGAATTGATGTAGACAGCATCAAAATTTTTATTGATGGGGTTTTAGAAGGTCAAACAGCCGCATTGCTTGAGCCTTATTTGAACACAGGCAGCATGGGAGAGCTAAATCTAAACCCAGCAGAGCTGAATGCGGCAGTTACTCGATTTGACAAAGAGGGCATTCAGGTGCACATGCATGCCATTGGCGATCGAGGCGTTCGCGCGGGTCTGGATGCTTTTGAAATGGCACTTTCTGTGAATGGCCCCACGGATAATCGCCACCATATTTCTCATCTGCAACTAATCAGTAAAACAGACATACCAAGGTTTGCTGAGCTCGGAGTGATCGCAAATTTCCAATCAGTCTGGGCCTATCCTGAACTTTACATAACGGAAATTAACTTGCCCGAAGTCGGACCCGAGAGAGTCAATCGGATGTATCCCATAGGAAGTATCCATGAGTCTGGAGGCATGATTGTGGGTGGGAGCGATTGGGCAGTGTCAACTATGAATCCTTTGGTTGCAATTGAAACAGCGATTAGAAGAGAAGACCCAGAAAATGTGATTACCGGGGTGCTGAATGCAGCTGAAAGAATGGATTTGGATGAGATGCTCAGGGCTTATACGATCAATGCGGCGTATTTAATGCATCAGGAAACTACAACCGGTTCAATTCAAGTGGGCAAGGCTGCTGATTTAATTGTCCTCGAGCAAAATCTTTTTGACATACCGGTTGATGCAATTGGTGATGTTCGTGTTTTACGCACCATGATTGATGGAGTTACGGTATATCAAATTAATTAATTGCAAATGAAACAGCCAAAAGACAGACAAAAAGGTATTTCACGACGTGATTTTCTAAATGGAGTAAGCCTAGGCATTGCAGGGACATTGGCTCCCATTCACTTACTGAAACCCTCGGATCTTTTATCTGACTATTATCCTCCGTTATTGACAGGGATTAGAGGCAATCATCCGGGCTCTTTTAATTACGCACATAAGCTTGCATTTACGGGCAGTGGCTTTATTGAAGAGGCTGAAGATTTAGACGAGAGCTACGATTTAATTGTGGTTGGCGGCGGTATTTCAGGATTGTCAGCTGCTCATTTTTTTAAAGAACGTACGGGAAAAGTCCCAAAAATTCTTATTCTAGACAACCACGATGATTTTGGAGGCCATGCCAAACGCAACGAATTTGTTGTGAATGGCCGGACGATGCTTGCCTATGGGGGCAGTCAATCAGTAGAGTCACCAAGCTATTATGAGGAGGTTTCAAAAAAACTATTGTCTGATCTCGGCATAGATTTTGAAAAATTTTATACGGCATATGATTTTGATTACTTCAAGAATAGAAAGTTTGATACAGGCTTTTATTTTAACAAAGCAACCTATGGAGTCAGTCGGATCGTTAAAAATGTACCTAGTTTTAGATACGATCTTACTTATAAAGAATCAATAAAACCTGAGAATATTCAAAGAGTTGCATCTCAGATGCCAATTTCAGAGCAATCCAAAAAAGAATTTATTAGGCTTTTTCTGGACCAGACCGATTTTTTTCCTGAATTAAGTCTCGAGGAGAAATATTATTTGTTAGACAACATCAGTTACGAAGATTATTTAAGGAACTACCACAAAGTTGGTGCGGAGGTGATTGGTCTTTTTCATAGTTTGGTATGGGGTCTTTGGGGAGTGGGCAATGATTCCATTCCTGCTACCGGTTGCTGGGGTGACGGATTGCCAGGTTTTTCCGGGTTAGGCTTTACGGATGAAGAAGGGTCAAGCGATGAAATAAATGATCAGAAAAATCTCATGTACGATATTGAAACTTTTGATGACAGCATTCGTGACTACATGAGTAAAAACGAGTTATCCAATGAGCCGTATATTTTTCACTTTCCCGACGGCAATGCAACGATTGCAAGATTACTGGTGCGGAAACTTATTCCCAATTCAATACCCGGAAACAATATGGAAGATATTGTTACTGCTAAAGCAGACTATTCCATGCTGGATAAGCCAGGACAAGATACCAACATCCGTTTGAACAGTACCGTGGTATCGGCCACCAACACAAAAGATGGAGTCGAAATAATTTTTGCAAAACAAGGAGCACTGTATAAGGTTCATGCCAAGCAATGCATTCTTGCTTGTTACAACGGCATCATTCCAGATCTTTGTCCTCAACTGCCAGAGAAACAGAAGGAGGCCCTTAAGTACAATGTAAAAGTGCCACTGGTTTGGGTACAGGTAGCGATGAAGAATTGGCATATGCTAGCAAAAAAAAAGGTCCATACGCTGCAGTGTCCAAATTGTTTTTATAATAGCTTTTATGTTGATTTTCCGGTGAGCCTCGGAGACTATCAGTTTCCCCAGACTTTTGAAGATCCAGTGGTGTTCATGATGCAACATGTGCCTACGCGACCCAACCAAGGTTACACCAGTAGAGAACAATACCGACTGGGGCGTTACGACATACTGAAGATGACCTATCAAGATTATGAAGACAAATTATTTGATCAATTGAGAGGAATGTTTGGTAAAGACTTTGATGAAGACGACGTTGCCGCCATCACCGTCAACCGATGGGCGCATGGCTATTCCTATGAGTACAACAATTTATTTGATGCTGAGTTCTTTGGTGGGGAGATGCCAGATAGCCTTGACGATGAACGCTATCCTCACGTGATTGGCAGAAAACCATTTGGCAATATTGCTATTGCCAATAGCGATGCACAGGGTTCTGCTTATGTGGATGCTGCGATCACCCAAGCCGATCGAGCCGTGTGGGAATTACTGAGTTAGTCGTTCCGTAAGCTTGGTTTAGATAGATTCTTCTCAAAGAACTTTTCCATAACTGTGTAGAGTTCAACTTTATTTTCCTCCAGTCTAAATCCATGCCCTTCTTCTTTTTTAATCAGAACTTCGTAGGGTATATTTTTTTCATCCAATGCATCCATCAAAGTTTCTGCTTGCTCAATGCGAACGTTGTAATCGCGTCTGCCGTGAACAATGAGCAAAGGCGCTTGAATTTTATCCAAGTGAAAATTAGGCGAAGTCTTTTTGAGTTGATCAACATCCTCCTTTGGATCAAGCACATGATTGTGAAACCATCTCTTCGCTCTATCAACCCACCTGCCGTTTTGTTCGTAGAGCATCTTTATATCCCAGATGCCGACATAGTTAACGGCACATCGATACAGCTCAGGAGTCAAAGTGATGCCAGCCATAGTCGCATAACCACCGTAACTTGCTCCGTAAATACAGACATGATCACGATCTGCTATACCTTGTTCCACAGCCCAGTTAACACCATCACTGATGTCATCCTGCATTTCCAAGCCCCAACGTTTGTAGCCGATTCTTTCGTGGCGTTTGCCGTATCCACCTGAACCCCTGAAGTTGACTTGCATGACCGCATAACCTCTGTTGACAAAAAACTGTGTTTCAGGGTTGTACCGCCAGACATCTTGGATGCCAAAAGGCCCACCGTGAGGATTAACGATCAAAGGCAAGTTCTTGCCATCACTACCAACGGGCACACTTAAAAACCCATGTATTATTTCTCCGTCTCTGGCTTCGAACTCAATTGGCTTCATCTCTGCCATAGTTTTTGGATCAATCCAAGGCCTTGTTGAGCCCAAATATGCGATCTGGTTTTTCTTTCTGTCATAAAGATAATAATCACCTGGATTTCTATCATCACCAATTGAGAGAATCATTTTTTGTTGATCATCACTCATTGATGCAATCCCCACATAATCAACACCGAATGCTGTCGTAAAATTCTCCAAGATGTTTTTCCATTTATCATTCAAGAAATGTCGTTTTGGTTTGGTGTCTATATCGTTATAGAGAATCGTTATCGCTTCCCCATCTTCAGTCATTCCTATTCGTGTGACATCTGTGCCTTCGTTCTCAAATAGGTCTTCCATTTCTCCGGTTGCTGGGTCAAACAGACTCAGAGCGAAAGTGTCACGACCTAGGTTGGAGGTAACGTATATTTTCTTATTGTCCTCAGTAAAACCAATGTCACCCCAGCCATTTTGCAAGCCTTCAAAACGATCAACCTCTCGCCATTCCGCGTCTTCGTTGTCTCTGTACATAATCTGGGTTTCATAGGACAGCGAGTTTTCATCCTGCATTGTTGCCATTCTGACAACTCCGTTGTTGTCTACCCCCCAATCTGTAACCGGTCCTGGTTGAGATAAAACTCGAAAAAATTTACCGGTGTAGACATTCATCCGATAGACATCGAGATAGTAGCGTTTGCGATCGTTCCGCATCACCAAAATATGCTCAGGATCCTCCGGTAATCGATGCAGCGTAATGGTGCTAATAACTTTGTGGTAGGTTAATGCATCTGCTGGCTCTACCAATTGCTTGGCTTTTGTCCCATCTTTGTTAACCGCATAAATGCCAATGGAATCAATGAAACCAGTCATATCGTTGAGTTGATCCCCACCGGTTTCAAAAACAATTCTTTCATTGTTGACCCAATAAAAATCGGAAACATTCTGGCTTCTCAGTTGGGTTACTCGCACTCTTTGGCAATGGGCATAGTTGCCTTGTTGACAATTTGCATTTGGATCAGCCAACCAGATGACAGCAATGTTACGACGACTTAGATCACACCAGTGCACCCCTTCTTCAGCTTGTGCGTATTTTCTTTTTAGATCTTTAATGAATTCAGGGGATAATTTACTCACATCAACTTTTTTTAAACCCAATTCTTTAGCAGCGTATTTTTCCAGATCTTTGAGGAAAGTTTGAGTCCTTCGCTGGCACACATTTTCTGTTTCTTCATTGATGTTGTAAGGCAACAGTGCAGCTAAATACTTACCGTCCGGCGATAACTGGGGATAGAGCATGGATGGATCTTTGAAAAAATGCTCCACAGGGAATTTCTCCACAGCATTAAGCGTGGCACTGGTGAAACTTATCAACAAAATTAAAGCGTATCTCATCTAATAAAATCTCCTAGGTTAAGGGATAAAACCATAGCTAAAAAACAAACAAAGGTCTAGTTGATTTACGTGAAATTGGTTAACATTTAATCCATGCTTACACTGCGAAACCTGATGACTTTTTTCTTGATGACATTCGGCATGTCGATTCATGCAGAATTAGATTTTCAGTCTGGGTGCAAGGATTTAATCAGGAGCAATCAATGCATTGAAGCCATTGAAGCCTGTACTGTCTTTGCCAACCAAGGCAATCCAGAAGCCCAAACCTTGCTTGGGTTTTTATACTCTGGAACGAGATACGGTGATTTTCGAAAAAATTACAAGCAATCGTTCAACTGGATCAGTATGGCCGCTGAGCAAGATTACACCAAGGCCCAGCTGGCAATGGCAGAAATGTACAAGGGTGGCGAGGTTGTTCCGGAGAATGCCAGAAAGGCAAAAGTTTGGTATGAAAAAGCTGCATTAAAAGGCAATCTAGACGCCATTAATGGCTTGGCAAGACTGTATCGTTATGGGGTCGGGGTGAGAAAAGACCATGAAAAAGCTTTTGCTCTCTATCAACAAGCAGCACTGAAGAATCATCTTGCATCTCAAGTTGGGATAGGATTGTCCTACAGGGATGCAAAGGGGGTGAAGAAAAATTTAGTCAAAGCCTATGCTTGGCTGTCATTGGTCTCTGATAATATGGAAGATCGTGCTTTCAAAGATATCCAAAAACGCTACGAACAAGAAAGGGAGAATCAGGACAAAACAATAGCTCAGTGCAAGTTTATTTTAAAATACGATGAATTCGATGATCTTTTTGCTCTTGGTTATGCGAAGAGAGAATTGCTTGCATTGAAGCAAAGAATGGGATTGAAACAAATCAAAAAAGGCAAGGATCTAGCAGCACAATTGCGGCAAGAGCTTGGTCAGTAAAAATTTTTAAAAATTACTTTCTACCCAAAAAAAAGAGCGGGCTTTAGCCCGCTCTTCTTGTTTAGCTTAATCTCAATCAGATTAGAGATTCTGGCTGTATCGGAGGTAAACCGTTCTTCCTCTTGTATCATAAAGAGTGAAATCAAAAGGCTCCCAACCGTACCAGTCAGAGTTTTGTTCAGGCAACTCATTGGTAATATTATTAGCACCGATTGTGATTTTGGCATCCCAAGGGAGTTGGTATCCAACTTGTAAGTTCCACTCCATGTGGCTGCCTACAGCGTAATTAGATTCGCCGTAATCCTCGTCCTGACCTGACAGGTAATAACCAGTTATTGCAGCATTCCAGTCGCCTTTACCCCAATAAACGTGGGGGTTAATGCGAAGATCTGGCAATCCTAGCTGACCCTGATACTCATTTTTGGGGCTTTCAGGATAGGCTTGCACAATGTACTTGGTGTATTTCGCTGCACTGATACCCATGTCAAAGCGACCGGCTTTTTCAGTGTCAAGGACGTAAGTCAAATCAAAGTCCAAACCTTCTGCCTCAACACCCTCAAAGTTGTTGTATTGCAGAGAAATGTAGTCGACGGTTCCTGCCGCGCCTGGCTCACCGGGTCCAAAACGGTAAACGTAGTTGACAAGGCCAGCTGCTTCCGCTGCGAACTCACGATTAATACTTGATGTGGAAATCAAGTTGTCATACTCGGTATGCCACAATCCTAACTGCAGGGTCAAGCCTGGAAGTGGAGCAAGTACTACACCCAGGGTCCAGTGCTCCGACTGCTCTGGTGCCAGATTGGGGTTACCGCCGTAAAGTGCACGGTATTGAGTTGCTGTACAAACAGCTGCACCAGTCTGACAACCCACGAGATCTATACCGCTTGGGAAACTTTCGGACATATTGCCGAACAGCTCATCCATTGCAGCTACACGGAATCCTTCACCATAGGTTCCTCTGACTAAGACCCAGTCTATAGGCCTGTAAGCAAGTGTGATTTGCGGTGAGAAGTTGCTGCCAATGCCAGTAGTACTGTAGTCGTCGTAACGACCTGCGACACTGAGATCCAAGTTTTCCATGACGGGTAAACCAACTTCAAAGAAAACAGTTTTTTGGCTTCTCTCAGCACCGATGTTGTCACCACCTGCTGTACCAGCAATAATCAGTGCATTGGATGCAGGGTCATTTAATTGGCTATAGGACAGATGCGCATACTCGGCACCAACAACCAAGCCAACAGGCCCACCGGGCAATTCACCAATATCAAGTCTTGCCATAAAGTCAACTTGACTGCGTTTTAGATCTGCCTGGTAAAGCTTAGTGTGATTAAAACCTTGCATTCTAGCTTGAATGGCGTCCAAGCCGGTTCCGCTGACATTCCACAAGTCAAGAACACCAGCATCTAAATCTGCTTGCAACAGCGACTTGTTAACAAGATTTTGCGTCATGTTGTCGATGTCGTTGTTAACAACTTGAACATTTACTTCCCATTCCAAGCCACCAGCCATGTCCAACACTCCAGTAAGACCAAGCCTTAGATCTTGAATATTTTCAATAACATTGTTGTCACGTGTTCCATTAGGGACAGAACGTGCAAGCAAAATGGCCGTACCACAATCGATAGTAGGGTCATCGCAGTCGATACCATAAGCTTTTAGCGGATGGTGTGGGTTGTCTGAATACATAGTTGGGTATGGTGAGGTGATCGGCGTACCTGCAAACCTGGAATCAGAATCGTTTTGAGAAATCATCAGTACTGCGTGAACATCCACATCGGGTGTTACCTCCATAGTTGATTTCAACAAGAGTGCATTCCGTTTCACACGCGGTATTGACATGATGTCCTGGGCAAAGTCATAGCCGCATCTACCATATGCACCTCCACCTTCAGCGCCCGCCCATCTATAGGAATTAGGGAAGGCAGGATCGCTGTTTGTTCCATCATCTCCTGCTCCACCAACTGGTTTTTCAGGACATCTTGGATCAACAACATAACCACTAATTCCCAAATTCGTACCATAGATATAAGCAGATCCTGGGTAGCCAAAGGAACTAAAGTAATCGTAGTTGTAGGCATGAGCCGCATACTCGATGTCGCGGTAATATTGTGGGTTTCGACCGTAATGCTGGACGGTGTAATACATGTTGCCTCTGGAGTTTGAAATACCGCCGGTGAGATTTGCTCTGATGTATTCTGCACCTGCTTGAGGCTTTCCAGAAGTCACAGAGAATTCCATGCCGTCAAAATCCTTACGGGTTATGATGTTGATAACACCTGCAATTGCGTCAGAACCGTAAATGGCTGATGCACCATCGCGTAGGATTTCAACTCGTTCAACTATTGATGTAGGTATCTGGTTCAAGTTTTGAGCACTTCCTCCAGATGAACCGGTTGAAGCAATTCTTCGCCCGTCTATCAATACCAAAGTTCTTGCAGAACCCAAGCCACGCAATGAAATGTTATTAACAACTGCTTGTCCGTTGGCATACCCGGAAGTTTCCTTAAAGGATCCGAATGAGTTGTAAGGTGTTGTTTGCAACACTTCCGCAACCGTTGCGAAACCTGACAATGCAATTTGCTCTCGCGATATAATGGTAACGGGGCTCGCGGTCTCAACATCGGTTTGTTTCAATCGAGAACCTGTTACTTCAATCGTTCCAAGCTCTGCAGCATCTTCGTCTTCGTCTTGGGACCATGCAGGAACTGCAAACAAAGCAGCTGCGACTCCACAAGCGACAAAGGCACTGAAAGCTTTTCCAAATAGCTTTATTTTCATTATTACTTTCCCCCTGATTTTCAGAGTTATTAAACTAAACTGAGTCAGACCCAACGCCCACTATGCATGTACAGCAGAGCCTTTCTCTATAAACTAAATTCATTTTCATGGAATTGCATGACTTAAGCAAGCTAAATATTGACAACAAAATCAGTCAAATCTCTCGAAATTGCTAGTGTTTAAATGAATTTAAGTAGAATGTTGTATCATAACAACAACAATTCATCCCTTTACATCCGAATCAAGTCTAATGAAAGCACTTATTCTGTGTTGTGATCTCGTCTGCAGTCGGAGTATCATACAGGCACAATCTTTTCGGTTAAGGAATTGTTTACATGACGAAGACTAAATTTTTTTCACACTTTGTTTTTTTTGTGATTTTCTGTTGCATTGGTGGACCAATCCATGCTCAAACACTGGAGGAAAAATTAGAAAAATGTTCTAAAACCCAAGTTTCCCTCATTCGCTTGCAATGTTACGACAGGTTGACTCAGCAACCTACTGCAAGTCAACCCACCCAAACTTCTCGCAAGAAATTTAGATTGCGTAGAAATAAGAATCAAGCAACGCAAGAGGTCCGTAAAGAATCCGTTACCGATCAGAGCACAGAAGTTGTATCTCAGAAGATAGATCAATTTGGTAGTGAAAGAATTGCTCAAGGCGATGAGGAGCCCGACCAAATTACCAGTAGAATCCTTGGGGAATTCAAAGGTTGGTCAGGCTATACGGAGTTCCAATTGGAGAATGGCCAGGTATGGAAACAATCGAGCGAAGGCCTTCTAATCGTGCGAATAAACAATCCCACAGTGACCATTAAAAAAAGTTTTTTTGGCACTTACACGCTCAATGTAGAAGGTGTTAATTCAAGTATAAAAGTGAGAAGAACACAGTAAATAAATTTTGATCATAGATTTATAAATGTAGATGTCTTACGTGATTATAGTTGCCATTGTTTTGGTTGTTCTCATCGGACCTAGCTTGTGGGTTAAGGGGACCATGAAAAAATACAGTCAGCCCGACGACCGTTACCCATTTACCGGTGCTGTGTTCGCAAGCAAGCTCTTGACCGCCCTCAATCTGCAAGACATTAAAATTGAATCAACAGAGCTAGGGGATCATTACGACCCCATTGCGAGAGCGGTTCGCTTAACCGCGGATAAACACGACTCCAAGTCATTAACAGCCATTACCATTGCAGCCCATGAAGTGGGCCATGCACATCAACATGCAATCGGTTATGGCCCTTTCAAATTACGCACGCTTCTTGTCAAAACCATGGCACCTGCAGAACGCTTTGGAGCTCTCATTTTAATGACAGCGCCATTCATTGCTTTGATAACCAGAGTCCCAGGGCCTGGATTGTTGATGTTTTTGGGTGGCTTGTTGACCCTGGGCCTAGGCGCTGTGGTTCATCTGATTACCTTGCCGACCGAGTTGGATGCAAGCTTTGGCCGTGCTTTACCCATGCTGGAAGAAGGCAATATTCTCAAAGAAGGCGACGAAGTTTATGCCAGACGTCTGTTGACCGCTGCGGCTTGCACCTACGTGGCTGCATCTTTAATGAGTTTGATTAACGTGGCAAGATGGTGGACCATTCTTAGAAAAGGCCCACTTTAATCGGTTTTACCTTGGACTAATCTGTAACCTGGTTGCAAATCCAGCTTTGCTGCAACGCCTGCGTTTAGTTCAAGCACCCACTTGACCTTGGCATGCGATGGAATGTTAGCCAAAGACAGAGGCTTCGCATTCTTCTGAATCTTAACAATCCTACCATTAGGGTTTAAAAATAAGATGTCAAGACTGATGACGGTGTTCTTCATCCACATTGATACCTGTCTTGGCTGGCTAAAGACAAACAACATCCCTGCGTTTTCGGGTAAGTCAGTTACATGCATAAGTCCTTGTGCTCTTTTTGCAGGGGTATCTGCAATGTAGGCGTTAATGACGACATTCTCACCCCGGACTTTTTCAATTTCTATCAGCTCTTGCTTCCAACCCACCAATTGTTCGGGAACAGAATTTTCTGCTTGCACAGGGGATAAGCAGATCAACACCAGAGAGATCGTAGATGCACTGGGGAGGTATTTCATTGGAATATCAAACCACATAGGTAAATATCTTAAACGTAATTTGAACTTTGTAGTAGCCTAGCTAAAGGATGCAGTAACAAAAAAATCAGTGAAACAACATTATCTTTTAACTTCTGACTTCGAGTTAACATCCGTGGATCATTCAAAGTCGATGACCGTGTATTTTGGAATCGGTGATTCACCCTTCGGCACCTGGTGCTTGGCTTGGGACAACTTGGGTTTGGTCTATTCAAATATGGTGATAGACGATCGAGAAAGGCATATCAGAGAACTGAAAAAGCTTTTCTCTGTAACAGAATGTGTAACCAACAACGACCAAGCGGTTGAATACCTAAATCTTTATTTTCGGTCCCTGTACCCGCCTTTCAATGCTCATATTCTTGCCACTCCTTTCCAAGCCTTGGTATGGCAGCAAACTTGCCGTATCCCTTTTGGGGAAACAATTTCCTACAAGCAGCTTGGCAACAATATCAATTGCGCCTCACCCAGGGCGGTCGGGCAAGCGTTAGCATCCAACCCCATTGCTTTCCTGATACCTTGTCACCGAGTCATTCATACATCGGGAGAGTTGGGCAATTATTCGATGGCAAAGCATACGCTTAGTCTGGTTCAGAGAAAACAAATCAAATCCGATATGCTCCAATGGGAGGGGATGAAGACAGCACAAATGACTGGATAAAAAAAAGGGCGGTAAAACCGCCCTTTTTATTCTTTCGGAAAGTTTATAACTTCTCTTAGATATCCAGTTTCCACTTAAGGTAAGTTATTTTTCCTCTGTTGTCATAGAGACCTGT
>Ga0208568_1000210_pt1 | contig 24665 bp, 28 predicted proteins | sample DeeseametaMP2969_FD_184165 | JGI IMG/M metagenome (GOLD analysis project Ga0208568, IMG submission 184165) | Marine microbial communities from the Deep Atlantic Ocean - MP2969 (SPAdes) | ecosystem: Environmental > Aquatic > Marine > Oceanic | place: South of Funchal, North Atlantic Ocean... | reverse complement strand
TGGATTTTGGATCTGAGAAAAAAGAAGCAGCCTAGCCGTTAAGCTAGACTGTAGAAGCCCAGTGATCAGAGCGAAGCGATGTCGCTGGGTAGTTCACTTTGAGGTTGCTCAGCTTTTCGTAGCTCTACCTCTTTTTTGATTTCAAGCTCTTTAAGCTCAACATCACGCTGGTGAGTGGCTTGAATTGCTTTTTGTTCATCGCTCTTTCTATTCTGCAGTCGCTTTTCAAGTTCATCGAATGCAACAGACACTTTCTCTTCTACTGTTTTAGCACGCAAAGACTGTATTGCTCGGTTATATTCTTCATAAGGCATTTTTACAAGAACATATGCATTTGCTACTCCATCAACATTATACAATTCACGCTTTACTCTCTGCGCACCGGCAACACTAACTTCTTCGACAATTGAATCAATAAGCATATTAATTTGAGTCTCAAGGTTTGAATCTAGAGTCTGGTTTTCATATGAACGCTCTTGGCCAGAGATAAGTTGTTTAAAGCTTTTTGCTACATCAAATTTAGCTCTGATCTCGGCTGCTTTTAATGCAAAAGGAGGTTTGTTTGATGAACCGTATCCAACGCCAAATACACCTGTTGAGTCAGATTGTGGTACATCTAAGTACCAATCTGGAATACTATTAATGAGTTGGTCCATTTTCTCGGTTTTTTTATCAACTTGCTTTTGGTGAGCAACTTCTATCTGTTCAATTTTTTCATGGATACCGTTACTAGAACATGCTGAAACTGTTAGTACAGTGATCGCGATTAATAGGTGACGTTTTAAAGTTTTCATGCATTTCTCCAAATTTGAATTTCAAAAGTAACGATACAGGATGTTTAAAAACGCGCATTTTTGAAAAAATTTAAATTTGATAAATCAGCAGGACAGCATTTAAGATTCGTATAACCCCCAAATTTGAGAGGGTTAATGAAGAAACTAAAGGATTTTTGCATGAACAAATTCGCCATATTGTTTGGGTTGTCATTTATTTTGCCCAGTAAAGTAATCGCTGTAACTGGTGGAGGAGATCAAGGCGGCCCAGCATATGAAAGTTGGCAAGGGTTGATTATTAAAGATGAAAATCGTTGCTCTGCGTATGATAAAAAGGCGGATTATGAGTATGACCAGAATGTAGAAGATGCCATTGTTGCAAGTATGAATGGGCAAGTTTATGGACCATATACAGGTAGCTATTTTGAATCAGATTCCGAAACCGATATAGAACACATTGTTGCCACTTCTGAGGCTCATGACTCAGGCTTGTGCTCAGCTCCTGTCAGTATAAGAAAAGCCTTCGCCTCTGACTTACTGAATTTAACGCTTGCTTCACCTAAAGTTAATCGATGTAGTAAAACAGGTAAGTGCGGCTTTGATGCCGGTGAGTGGTTGCCAGAAAAAAATAAATGCTGGTTCGTAAATCGCATTGTTCAAGTTAAGCAAAAATATAAATTGAGTATAGATTTAAATGAATATCACGCATTAAGCTCTGTACTGATGAACTGTACTAGTACGGATATGGTATACCACAGCAAAGTTAAATCTTTGCAGCCTACTACTTATGATACGTCCTATCCAACTGGTGCCTTGTCAATTTATGATGATAACCAAAATGGTAAAATTAGCTGCAAAGAAGCAAGAAACCATAAAATAACGCCTGTCTATAGTGGTCACCCAGCCTATCCGTATATGAATGATCGCGATGGCGATGGAGTTGTTTGTAGATGATATTGTAGTCTAAGAAAGGCGGTATATTTTTTCAAAACACACTTGTACAGCCCTTCTTAACTAAAAGCGCGATAGAAAGAATAAATACGAGGGATAGATGATATTAGAATTTTAAAAACTCATAATGTTTAAAATTTTAAAAATTGATCGTAGAATTGAAAGATATGTGTCAGACACGTTAAACAAATGTCCCAAGATAAATACGTATCAATTACAGAAGCAGCAAGATATGCTCGAGAGAAAAAGTTATCTTCAATTAAAGAGTGGCTTGAGGCCAGTGAAGGTGATGAATTTCCAGAGTCTATGCCTAAGCGCCCACCTAATGTATATGGCTGTAAATGGTCAGAAGTTTTAGCTCCAAAAAATTCACCTGGTTGTGGTCGGTTCGTTGAGTTTCATGAAGCTTGTCGAATAGCTCGTACACTGGGTGTTGAGACGATGACACAATTTAGGGAGCTGAGTAAAGAGGGGGGTAGGCCTGCTAATATACCATCAAATCCAAACCTTCATTACAAAAGTGAATGGAAAGGTTGGGTTCATTTCTTAACTGGAAAAACTGAGTAAAGATTTCAGCTATTATTAATCTTCAATCTTTTTTGAAAACTGTATTAGCATTGTGACAGCCGAAAGCATTATATGCTTAGCATTACATCCCCTCAAAAATAATTACTACCGAAAAGACAGTGTAACTGCGAAAGGATAAATGCTCCTTAACCTTTAATGGCTATTCTGTCTCTTAAGTTACCCTTTCACTTAACAACGTTTATATATTGGTGGCACTTTTTATAAAAATCACTTTTTTTTAGGTAAATTTCATTTTCCAAGCTGCTTTAATTAATAAATTAACTTCAGTGGAGATCAAAATGATTTTGCATAGGTTTTTACTATTTCTATTTGTTTTTTCCCCCTTTGCAGCGTTATCAGGACAAGAGGTGACTGTTAATACAGTAAATACACTCTCATCTAATCAACTATTAAAAAGCAGATTTAATGAACCACTCTCTATTATTCGTATACCACCCCTTTATACGGCTGAAGGTAACGTAGCTTATGGAGAGCAAGAAGTAAGCTTTAAGCTCCATGATACTGCCCCAAATGCTGTGATTGTGAATGAGCAAAAAGTAGTTAAGGGGCAGACTATAGACTTTTTGAAAGAGGTTAATGCCGATGGGGGTTTGGATATACCAATATACCCAGCTGCCACCGGTTATACTGGTGAAGCGCATTACACTATAACAGTAAGTGTAAAAGGAGCTAGCTGCCCTGAAGATTATTTATTTTCCGATGGTATGTGCTCAAAAACGCTTATAATTGATGCTACAAACATCTGTCCTACTGGTTATGACTATTTGAAGACAGAAGATAAATGTGTCAAAGAGCTTAATGAACCGGCATTAGTTACTTGCTCAGAAGGTTCTGAGAATTTAGATGGCGTTTGCATTACATCAACTGTTACAAATCCAATCGTATCTTGCCCTGGTGTATGGTCTGAAAAGTACAAGGTGTGCTTTTCAAAGGTGCAGGATTACCCTGGGGAGGCTTATTGTGCTCATGATGAACGAGTGTATCTAATCGAAGATACAGAGAATAAAAAGCCTAACCATGAAAGCATATGTGTTTCTCATGGCCTGCTTGATACTAATGATGCCGAGTATGAACCTTGCACAGCAGGATATACCTTACATAAGTGGGGGGAAGGTGAGTGCACTGACTCAAGAGCTTACTCTGTTGATGTGGAAACCGCGAAACCTTCGGTTGATTGGTGTGATGGAGATGGGCTTGAGTATTATGATAATCAGAATTATCTATGCATTTTTAAGAACCCATATATGTATAAAGCTAATGTCCGTTATGAGTGTGTGGTGGGCGAATACATTGATGGAAATTGCGTTAACCCTTCAAACTACCAAGAACCCAGCTATATGTGTGAGCATGGTGGAGCATATCAGGAAATTAGCTGGGATCTTGATGGAAACCCCCAGTTAAATGTGTGTGTAAATAGAGAGCAGATAGATGGAGACTCAATATACTCATGCCCTGAAAATGCGGAGCTGAACGGAAATAAATGTATTGCCATTACTGAGTCTGAACCAGCCTATAGTTGCCCTGATGATTATGTTTTTTTAGATCAATCTTGCAAGTTGACTCAGACCGCTCATAGCCAAAAAGCTTGTCCAACTGGATGGCAGTTGCATGGTGATAGCTGCATGACTGTAGAGAATCTTTCGCGCCTTAACTTTTTATGTGGGTCCGAGAACCCGCAAATCTTATATTCAGTTATAAAAATTCACTAAAGTTTCCCTGAATTATCTGTCAAAAATAGTTTTTTTTCAGGCATTTCTAAAATCCATTTCAAGTAAATTAATAAGCTCAACTTAATAGATTTTCAAATTTGGACCAAATTCAAAAAGGAATTCTATTTAGAATAACAACTTACTTTGGGTTCTAAAATGCTATTTCGTAAACTATTACTACTGGCCTTGGTATATATATCTTTCAGCACTAAAGCTGAAACCACAGTAAATGTTGAACCTGTAAACACCCTGTCTTCTAAAAGCTTACTAAGTAGTAAAGCTGATGAGCCGTTTACAATAATAAAGGTACCAACATTGTACACCTTGGACGGAAATAAGGCTTTTGGTGAACAGCAGATCACATTTAAGTTACATAGTGACGCACCAAGCTCTGTTGTTGTAAATGGAATTACTGTAACAAAAGGGCAAACTGTTCAATTTGACAAGGCTATTAACTCAGCTGGCGGACTAGATATTCCAATTTACCCAGGGGTAGTTGGATCATCAGGAGCTGCAAATTATACCATCACTCTAAGTGTCAAAGGGGCAACATGTCCTGAAGGTTACATTTTATCTGGCGGAATGTGTTACAGAACAACGACTCAACCAGCAATTAAAGTATGTCCATCAGGTTATTTGTACAGTCTCAGTTCGGGAGATTGTTCTAAAACATATACAGTAGACGCCACTAAGAATTGCCCTGCAGGTACGACGTATTCAAATGGTGTATGTATGGGTTCATCGAGCTCGCCTGCTAGCTCATCTTGCCCCGCTGGATATACGCGCTCAGGAAGTAGTTGTTATAAAGACACTCAAATTGATGCAACTAAAAATTGCCCAGTTGGTACCACGTACTCAAATGGTTTATGTCTAGGTTCATCGAGCTCGCCTGCAAGTTCATCATGCCCTGCTGGATATACGCGTTCCGGTAATAGTTGTTATAAAGATGTTCAAATTGATGCATCTAAGAGTTGCCCTTCTGGATATTCGAATACTGGTTCTGGTTGTGTGAAAAATGAATATGGTACTCCAGCGTACTCGTGTCCATCAGGTTATACATTAAATGGAACTAAGTGTGAAAGAAAAGAATATGCCTTCAAAGTATACGTATGTCCGGCAGGTCAGACTGCTTCACCGGATGTAACGTCATACCCAATGAAATATTATTGTTACTCCAACGGTGTCAGCATGGGTGAAACAACAACTAAAAGTTGCCCTGCAGGATATGTAAGCGACACAAGTCGATATCCATTCGAATGTTCGGCTACTGCATCAGTGGCATCAGTTGCCTCTTGTCCAAGTGGATATACTTCTAGTGGCTCTAACTGTGTTAAATCAACAACAGTTTCATATAATTACTCTTGTCCATCACAATACAGTTTATCAGGGTCGAAGTGTAACAAGAGAGATAATGCGAATTTAGTTTACTCATGTCCGGCTGATGGTAAATTAAATGGTACTAGCTGTGTTAGCTCCACATCTACAGCTGTGACTTACTCTTGCCCGTCACAATATAGTTTGTCAGGGTCGAAATGTAATAAGAGAGAGAATGCGAGTTTAGTTTACTCATGTCCGGCTGGTGGCTCACTAAGTGGCACTAGCTGCGTTAGCTCCACATCTACCGCTGTAACTTACTCTTGCCCAACAGATTATATTTTATCAGGGGAGCAGTGTAGTAAAACTGAAGAAGTTCCAAGTACCAATACTTGCCCTACAGGTTGGAGCCTAGAAGGGGAGGAGTGCACCAAAACCGAATCAGTTGCACCATAACGCTTTTCGCCAAGTCCAATTTTAAAAATTGGACTTGGTTTTAAAACACTTCAACCTGAAACATTTTAAAAAATAGATTAAATTTAAAATTTACTCTTTTTTCCCGCCTTTTAATTAGAAACAAGCTGTAAATTATAAGTAGTTATTCGACCTTGGTATTTTACATATGTCATTGAAAGATATTAAAAATCAAATTCAAAAGGCTTTAAATGTATTTTTAATGCCTTATCCAGAGCTAATTAAAAATGGGGTTGGGACCACTAAACAAGAAATGAATGACATTGGTTTTGCTATTTTCTCGGAGCTGAAGTCTGCAATGGATATCATTTCTGAATTAGGAAAAACACCAATCGTAGAGCCCATGAATTTAAACCAATTCACAATTCCTGCAGATGTATTTTTAAAAAATGAAGATGTAAGAAACGCAATTCTAAAAAACAATCCTGATTTCACTTTAGAATCTTTAGCTGAAATGAACGGCCTATTTATAAACCCAAAAACAGGTGATGTGTTTAAGAAACATGCTCAGCTAAGGATTTAATATGGAACTAAATTTGTCAAAAGGTTTTGCTGAAGCAGAGAAAAATTTAAAGTCTGCTCAATCATTATTGCTTGCTAAGTATGATGTCTCTTGGATATCCAACCCGGAAAAAATAGATTTAGATCGAATAACGTTAATAGATAAAGAAACTTTAACCGAAATTAATGACGCACTTGAAATGATCGCTCAAGCCAAAGATGCTCATGAATTAGAGAGGGTATTATGAAAACTCAGTTCTTAACTTGGTTTTTAATTGGAGTAATTATATTTTTTTTGGACTTCATGAAATTTGATACAGAAAATATAAAATGGCTGTTAGCTGTAGTGGTTGGTGAATTTATAATTGCCTTTATTTTCTTATCAAGTAAAGTTGGTGGTTTTAAGTAATTACTAACAATTCAATTGCTTAAGTCCGATACTGGTTAGTATCGGACTAATCTCCCGATTCGAAAGTTAATATGCTCTTACTAATAACTCTCATTTAGGAACTAAAACATCCCCTTATACCTAGATAAATCTTTTTAATTAATAGAGTCTAATTTCCCAAGATTCTATTTTACAGTTGATTTAACATAACATGTTAATTGCATAAATGGGCATTTACACAAGTTAATTAAGGGTGTATAAATATACAGTGCTTATGTTTTCGTATGAATTTAAATTATGAACAGCAGATTGGAAAAGATTATCGATTTAAAACAGCTTCAATTACCGGCTACCAAGATTAAACAAAAATTAAATGAGATTTATGTAAACCCTAAATGTCCGATATTTAATTATGTTAACTCTTTGGCGGCGGATACATCCAAAGAGACCGTCACTCGATGTTTGCAAGCAATTGCAAAACATACCGGCTACCCAGATTTTTATGAAATTAATTGGGCAGAAATTACTTCAACTGATTTGAATAGCCTTATCCATAACCTAAAAGCCAAGGAGCTATCTCCAAAAACGATTTCATTATATGTATCCGTTGTAAAGGGTGTATGTGAGCATGCCTATTTGTTAGGACAGATTTCTAGATTGCAGCTAGATGGTATTCTAAAAGTGAAAGGAGAAACCGGCTCTAGAATTAAAAAACATCAGGTAATTTCTCGTTCTAGTTTCCAAGGGCTTTTGGAGAGAATAGCAAGCTCAAACCCAACTAATAGAAATAAAATGCTTAGAGATTTGGCGCTTTTTCATATTTTAATTGGTACCGGGTTAAGAAGAAGTGAGTTGGCCACAATAGAAATTTCATCATTAGTCTTAGAACTTAGTATCGAAGATAGAGTTACAGTAAATACTCAGTATTTGAAGATTATTGGTAAAGGTAATAAGGAAAGGTATGTTGCGATCCACCCTGTTACAAAAATTGCTTTGGAAGACTGGTTGAACGTTCGAGGTATAAAGCCTGGCCCGTTATTTGTCAAAGTGCCACGTAGTGGAAATATTGATGTTGAAAATAGTAACCCCTTAACTGGCAGCGCTATTTATGAACTTTGTAAAAAATATAACACTGTTGCTCCCCATTCTCTAAGACGATCATACGCGACTTGGCTCGATGAAAAAGGCGTAAAGATAAGCAGAATTAGTAAACTGCTTGGCCATTCTAAAGAAGTTACAACTGCAATGTATATTGTAGATGAAGATTCAAAGGCATTTGAGGATGTGTTGAATAATTTGTTTTAATTTCAAATATTTTGTTCTTTTTTGTCCGTGTTGGGTACAATTTACTGAAATATAGAAGTTTATTGCCTAACAAAATGTGACAGGGATCAACATAATTTTATTTGTTCATTTTAAATTTATCTTTTTTTGTTAGAATATCAAGTAGTGATCTTACAAGAACAACCAAACATGGCTGATACATACTTTAAAAATCTAGATGAAGACTCAAAGAAAAAATACGTCTCGCAAGTTTTAGAACGATGCAAACAGGTGTGGGATGTTGATGAGCTACATGAAATTGAAGATGAGAATGGACGTCGAGCTCTAGGGCATAATGCGAGCACTATGAAAATGTGGTTGAGTCGCCCTTCTATGCCATGGGATTTTATTTTAACTACAGCGATTAAAAAAAATGTAAGCCTGGACTACCTTCTTCTGAACATAAATGAAAACACGAGCCTAGAGGATGTTAGGCCAGAAGAGCTTCTTGAAACTGTGAACAAAATAGTTGCAGGTTCATTAGAGGAAAGTGCAGATTTCGGCATTATTGATCCTACTTTTGTTCCAACAATTACTAAAAAGATTAAAACTTCATTAGAAGATGCTTTAACGATTAAAGCAAAACCGTCCAAATCAGCCTAAGAAAAATCAAGTTAGCAAGATAATGGCCAGAAAGACTCTGGCCATTTTTAATCCGACTGGCGTAAAAACAGTTTTTCCGATAAAAGGCTTTTTACTTTAGTGACAAATGTTGGAGCCAGAAATGCACTAAGTAATATCAAGTCGTTTATATTTACAGTAATGGAATAAAAAAAGCCTAAATATGGGTTAAGGGAATTTTGAGTAATATAATTAGACATTAGAATTAGGTGCAAGACAGAATTTACCAGTAAGACATACATTGTAGTTATGGAAGCGTCTGAGTACCTTTTCCCTTTTCGTATGAATGGGAACAATAAAGCAATGAGAAGCGCTGTGATGCTATCAAAAAGCGAGAACATCAAGTACATATTGACTATACCATCAATAAAACCACCAGTTTCACTTAAGTATTCAATAGTCATTAAGTAGTCGGTTGATAAATAGGACAATGTAACGAATGCTACTAAACACAAGTGTGAGAACGATGTTTTTTTAAAGTAGGCTTTAATGATAGTTATGCAAAAAACCAAGAACAGTAAACCTGAAAAACTCATCAGGTACTTTAAAAAGAAGTCACTAGCCCCTACAGTAAATAACTCATTGTAGTAGACTATAAATGCTTTAATGTAATCCATATTAAGCTCTGCGTTTGTAACTAGTTAAACTAACTACATTTTCAGGCTCTATATTTGGTGTATATGCAGGGATAAAGCTATTTTTCTGAGGGTAACCCTCGATATCAGCAAGCTCAGCTTTAATTTCTTGTATTCTCTGAAAGACCGCAGCTCGCTCATCATTAACTGGTAAGCCTTTCATGTAAACTTCCAATTGAATTGATTCTTGAACCAATTTTCTGACACGCTGAGCTATTGCAAGGGAACGGATCGATTCGCGCTTTAAGAATGCAGCTAAAGAAATAACCCAAAAAACGAAGCAGAATAACAAGCCCATTAAGGCAACAGGTGAAACTCCCACATTAACATCCATCTTTAACTACTACATCGTTTGTAATAATAATGTACTGAGAATCTACCAGCAATAGTGCTTTACTATTGCTTTTATGTGACTATTTGTTATCTTTCATCTTTTTTCTTAGGCGGAAGAATTCCAGCGCCACGTTCAAGTTTAACAGCTGGTAATTCTTTAATGTTCACCACTTCAATTTCAGTTGATTGAGGCTGAGAAAATGCCATAAAGGTGGCGAAAATAGCATACATATGGAACTCCTTGCGTTAGCCGCACAAAGGAATTTTTACCCTGAGCGGTGCATTTATTTGTTTTAATTGTTCATGAAGTGACGTTAAAAAGTCATCAGCTTCATTCAAGTTATAAAAAAAAGCAAGGCTTGTGCCAATCTTTTCCCCGTCGAAAATGAAGTAAATAAAGATACGCCGAACAGATCTAAAGGATGACGGAGTAAGCACTTCCATTTCCACCTTTAGATTATGCCTACTTGTGTTCTCAGCAAGCATACAAGCTCTCAATATATCCGGGGATAAGGTATTAATCATATGAAATCCTTATGTTTTATTTACAATACCACTTAAGCCAATATGGGGTTTTGCGCCCATCCCCTCGAAATTAACCTTAGCTTGAATTTTCACGCTTAGAGTAACTTTTCGTACCATTGGACTTCACCCCTTGAATAACACAGTTTGTATTATTTAGCCCATCCCCTCGAAATCGGCATTAGTATTCTTAAGTAATAATACACAGTGGTAAACTATCTTATGAAAAGTTTACCACTTTAGTCGCTTAAATCGGCTTTATGGTAATGTTAAGCAGTTGACTGGTAAACATTAACCTCATTGATTAAGGTATGCTGATTAAAAATAACAAGAAAGGCTTACCACTATTTCTTCATCAAACACCAAGCGTATACAAATTCTCAGCGAATCAGAAATCAACGAACTCTATGCCTTACCCAATTTTAACCGTAAAGATCGTGATGATTATTTTTCGTTAGATAGTGAAACTCAAAGGCTCGTCAACGAATTAAGACGTATTGAAACCAGAGTGTATTTTATCTTACTGCTTGGTTACTTTAGGTCACGGCCAATAGTATTTAATTTCTCATTTACTCAAGTCAGTAATGATTTAGATTATGTAAGATCCAAGTATTTCAGCGATAAAGATATGTCTCTTGAGGATTTATCACCAACAACAAAAACTAAGCTGATTAATAAGTTATTAAAATATACAGGGTTTACAGCATACCAAAGCAAGTTAGATAAAGAGCCGCTATTAAAAAGGCTTAACGATGTTGTAAAAATCAACCTTGAACCAAGGTATGTTTTTGATGAATGTATTGCTTATTTTGGTCAAAACAGAATAGCGCTAGCTGGTTATACAACGCTGCAAGACACTATTTCTACGGTATTATCAAATGAGCGTAACCGAATTGAAATGGTGCTGCTTGATAGTTTGTCTTCAGGTACCAGAAAAACATTACTTAAATTACTTGAGTCAAATAATACCTTTACTGACTTAGCCAAGTTAAAGAAAATGGCTAAGGACTTTTCAACGAGCCAAATCACCCAAGAGCTGAAGACGCATAAAATTATACGCTCGCTTTATCCAGAAATTAAGTCACTGATTGCTGAACTGGAGCTATCACCTAAAAATCTTGAATACTATGCTTCACTGGTAAAGCACAAGTCCGTTTATAAGCTTAGAAGACACGCAGATAGCCAAACTATTTTATATCTCGTTTGTTACTTGTTCTTCAGGTACCGAGAGACTAACGACAATCTTGTTGCTGCATTTATTTACTTGGTAAGGAAGTTAACCGAATCAGCTAAAGGCTATGCAAAGCAGCGTATTGTTGAAGATGTAACCATTGTAAGAACCAAATTAAAATCCGCTGGTAGTCTATTAAAGTACTTCATCGATACCGATATGGACGATGATTTAAGCTTTGGTGATGTACGTAAAAAAGCCTTTGAATTGATCCCTGCTGACAGTATTAAACTGTTAAGTGATCACTTAGATAATAACGACTTTGATGGCCGTCAGTACGAATGGCAATTTATTGATAAACAATCCAGTAAAATTAAAAAACTTATCCGCTCATTATTTATGTCTATCGATATTGAGTTCATTCATTTAAAGGATGAACTCCATGAGCAGTATGTTATGGCACATTCTGAACTTAGTGAATTAAAGGCTATCCAAACCATTAACATCGATGTGGTACCTAAACATGACCGAGAGTATTTAGAGGGAGAAAATACCAAATTAATTGCTAATCAATTTGAGTATTTCCTTTATCGTAAAGCCGAACAATTATTTCACAGTAATAGCTTAACGGTGAAAGAAAGCGTTAATAACCGTAGTTTAACGTCAGATCTTATACAACCTAAAGAATGGCAGCAAAAAGAGACAATCATTGAAAACACTGGCCTTGATAAGCTGGCAACACCGATTAACCAAACACTCGCAGATAAGAGCCAACAATTAGAAGTTAAGCTGAAGGAAGCAAGCGAGCATATCTTTAGTGGTGATAATAAGTATGTTGAGTTTATTCCTGGCAAAGCCGAACTCAAGTGGTCAATTCCTAACAGCCGTTGGCAACAAACAATTGAAAACCCGCTCTACAATCAAATTCAACACATGGGTATCGTTGAACTCATGTTGTTTGTTGATCAAAAGACAGGTTACTTAAATTCATTTACACACATATCAGCAACTAAAGAAAAATCACCAGTAAATAAAGAAGATCTGATCGCCTGTATATTGGCAAACGGCACCAATTACGGCCTATATAAAATGGCGAATATCTCTGACCGTTCAATGGGTAAATTACGCAGTGTAGATGATAGTTATGTCAGATATGAAACACTCAAAACGTCTAATGATCAGGTTTCTAATGCTATAGCCACGTTGCCAATATTTGCCTATTACCATGTGGACGATAATCAGTTGTTTTCAAGCATTGATGGTCAAAAATTTGAGTGTCGCATAAATACGTTTAAGGCTCGGTATTCGTCTAAGTACTTCTCCAAAGGTAAAGGTGTTTCAGCATTAACATTGGTTTCTAATCATGTTCCGGTGAGTACGCAAGTCATTGGCGCTAACGAATATGAAGGTCACTTTGCTTTTGACTTACTCTATAACAACTCTTCAGATATACAGCCTAATACCTTATCGACCGATACGCATGGTACCAATAATGTTAACTTCGCTATATTAGATTTCTTTGGTTACACATTCGCCCCTCGATACGCGAAAATGAAAAAGGTGTTTTTTGAGCTATTTGAAGTGACTGAAGAGAACGGAGGCCGTATTCAATTAAAGAAAGATATTAATCATAAGCTAATTGCTGAAGAATGGGACAATATTCAGCATATTGTTTGTTCATTGAGTCGTAAAACCACCACTCAAAGCACAATCATTAGAAAGTTGAGTAACGGCAAGAGCCGAAGATTGTCAGCATTGCATGAGTACGACCGTTTAATTAAATCTATTTATGTTTTGGAGTATGTTGATAATTCAACGTTGCGTCATTACGTCCAGCAAGCCTTGAACAGAGGTGAAGCATACCATCAGTTAAAACGTGCTATTACTTCAGTTAATGGCAATAAATTTCGTGGGGGGAATGATTACCAAGTATCACAATGGAACGATTGTGCTCGACTCATTTCAAATTGCATTATTTATTATAATTCCGCGTTACTATCGGCATTTTTACAAATCCAAGAGAGGAACGGTAGGCAAGATGTGGTTGATGTTATTTCTCGGCTTTCACCTGTTGCTTGGCAACACATTAATCTAAATGGGGAATATGCCTTTAATAAAGACCGCAAAGAAATCGACTTAGCTGGTTTACTTAGTGATGTAGAATCAATAAGTTAAAGAATGCCATCTGTTTGTATTTCTAATTCAAAAGGTACTGCGCATCAAAGTGCCATTAAAAATTGGAGGTGTTGATATTCTATATGCTTGATATATACAAGCTAACATTGATAGAAAACAGATAAGCTAACAAGTTTTTAGTCGAGCCATGAACTGTTCTATAATTGTTCTAATTGCAAAACTCTTCAATTTGGTTTGTTACTAGATTTAAAAATACTTTTCTATGCTCGATTTTAGTAAGTAGCAGCTTTTGGATGTCTTCAGGAACTTTTCTTTCTCCTGCATCTATTGCCATTAGTAATGGCTTGATATCAACTACAAGAAGACCTGCCGCCCTTGCTGCTCGAATGAACTTTAATCTCTTTAATGCACATAAGCCGTAAAGTGAATGGCCTGACTTAGTTTTTTCTTCGCAGTGTACTAAGTTCTCAAGAACATAATTTCTTACCGTATGGACAGATGTTTGTGCAGCTAGTGCCAGTTGAGAAATACTCAAAGGAAAATCCAACGCATCATCATCACTACTAATGAACTTATTGATGTCAGGTATCTCTGTCAAAAAACTGACTTCACCAACAGGAATGTTTTCAACCTTAGATTTAATCATGATTTAGCATGCTTCCAATTTGTGTTGTTAATGGAATGCCTTAAGATATCTTGATTACATTCAATCAATTGGCACTCCATTAACATTTCTGTAAGTACATTACCGTTAAATGATTACCCTGCGCAGCAAGATAGCTCTTTAACGTCTTTGCTAAAGGTTTGAGCGCATAACTTCAATCCTTCAACCATCGTCAAATACGGAAATAGTTGACCTGCCAATTCTTCGACTGTCATTTTATTATGAATAGCAAGAGCCGCACTTTGAATCAGTTCTCCGCCTTCATGGGCTAAAATTTGTGCGCCTATCAGTTTTCCCGTGGATTCTTCAGCTACCAACTTGATAAAACCATCCGTTTCAAAATTTGCTAAAGCTCTTGGTACGTTTTCCATATCAAGTACACGACTTATCGTATTTATTCCTACCGCTGAAGCTTGTACTTCGGTTAGACCTACCGTAGCAACTTGTGGGTCGGTGAATATAACAGCAGGCATGGTAGATAAGTCGAGTTGCGCATTTCCACCTGTCATATTAATTCCAGCCCTACTTCCGGCAGCAGCAGCAACATAAACAAATTGTGGCATATTGGAGCAATCTCCAGCGGCATAAATGTTAGCTGTTGATGTTTCCATCATACTATTAACAACAATGGCACCACTTTTATCTGTTTCAACACCAACATTTTCTAAACCAAGCTTTCCAGTATTTGCATGGCGACCCGTAGAGATAAGCAATTTTTCAGCGATTAATGTTCCTTCGTTAGTTTCCAATGAAAAACCATTGCTATCATAAGAAACATGACTTGCTTGCGTATTATTAAGTACCCTAATACCTTCTTTTTCAAAGCACTCTGCCAGTTTTTCACCTAATAACGGATCTTCAGCATATAAAAGGGTATGTCTGGCTAGAATTGTCACACGGCTACCTAAACGGGCATAAGCTTGCGCAATTTCCAGAGCAACAACGGAGGAGCCGATGACAACTAGACTACTCGGTAACTCTTCTGCAAATAAGGCTTCTGTTGATGTCCAATAAGGTGTATCAACTAAACCCTTAATTGGCGGAATGCTTGGTGTAGAGCCTGTTGCAATTAAAATGCGATCTGCAACCAGCTCTTCTTCACTACCATCAGACTTGTGAACTAGCAAGGTATTTTGATTTTTAAAACGTGCATAACCTTTAAGTAAAGATAGCGCGGGATTACTCTCTAAAATACGTTGATATTTAGCATCGCGTAGTTCTTCGACGCGAGCGTTTTGCTGATGTGCTAATAAGGAGCGGCTAAGTTGTGGCTGAATATTTTCTAAACCATCAAACGGGTTAGTACGTTGCTGATGCGCTAATTGCGCAGCACGGATCAATATTTTTGAAGGAACACAGCCGACATTTACACAGCAACCTCCGATTACATCGGCTCCTTCAATGATAGTAACTCTTGCTCCGCCTTCTGCTGCTTTAATCGCACTGGCAAAGGCCCCTGAACCACTACCAATAATGGCTACATGTAATTGTTCTGGCTGGATGTCATTTGACGAGCAACAACTATTCGTTGACATATTTTATTCCTCTTAAAAAGTTAAGCGGTACAAGTTTCATCATCACAGCGTTTATTCGCAGGAGAAACCATGTCCCAAATTGATACAGCAACCATTAGTCCTAGCCCCGTATAAGTAACGTATGAACTCCACCCGTACTGGAACCAAGGGTATAAAGAGAGTAAAACCAAAATGGGGCCAATTGAACCGATAAAACTACGGTGCCATTGACGATGGCTAAACCAGCCTAAGATATTCATTGCCAGCGCTAATACTGCAAACAGTGGTAACAACGTATTGATAAATACCCCTTCCTACTGACTAAGAAATCCCATCCCAATTGCCGCACCAAGACTAGCTATCGCGGGAAAACACATGGCGCATCCCATTGCCGAAACAAGTGCACCTATAGAGCCTGCTTTATCTCCGATACGCGTAACTAGTTCTAAGGGGCTAAACATTACTTATTTTCACTTTTTAAATTTGAAGGGTAGCCAGCGTTGGTAGTCGCTGCAATTAATGCATTGATGTTGGTTTTAGTGTCATCAAAAGAAACAACAGCTAGCTTAGGCTTGTAGGTAACTTTCGCATTTTCAACGCCATCAACATTTTCTAATGACTTTTTAACTGTGATTGGACATGTCGCACAGTTCATCGTTGGCACTTCCAGTGTAACTGTTTTTACTTCAGCAAAAGCACCAAAACTAGAAAGTGAAAGCAGTGCGGTTAATAATAATTTTTTCATAATTAGCTCCAAATTTTAAAATGTTATAAATTTCTTGATCTGTATATTAAGCAAACAAAAGTATCCAATAATTACTGGTCACTAAAATTGTCGCAACTATAGCGCTCAGCCAGAAAATGACTTTTCGTTGTTGCTGTTTCTTAGGAATTGCACAGGCCGTTCCCGGCTCACACTCTTCTACAGGACGGTAAATTTTCCAACCTGAGTAACCAAACAACAACACTACAAATGCGATAAATAATGGCCTATAGGGTTCAAATGCAGTTAAATTACCAATCCATGAGCCACTTACCCCAAGTAATAACAGGAGCAAAGGACCTACACAGCATACGCCTGCGCCTAATGCTGCTATGATGCCTCCTATCATTGGAAGGTTTGATTCTTTTTGATTCATATAGATACCTCATTAAGTGATAATGCAAGTGTATTGCATGTACCTAAGTACGGAGTCAAGGGTGATTTATAAAAAATTTATCTTTGATAATCTGCTACGACAGATACGGGGAATAAGCTAACTTGAATTAAGGCGCAGAAGTAAAATTGGATATGCTGTTTTAGTGGGAAATGGTAGTTAAGTGAATCATTTACTTCGGTTGCAACGAATCAATTATTGGGCAGTGGCTATCGTCATCATTATTTTGGCATTGTCCTAAATGTTCTTCCAAAGCGTGTTCTAACAACAACAAGTCAGCCATCTTTTTTTGTACTGCGATCAGCTTTTTATTAGCTAATTCTTGTACTTTACTACATGGACTATCGTTTAACGCAAGTAACCCTTCAATCTCATTTAGCGTAAAACCTAATTCTTGAGAACGCTTGATAAAATGTATTCTATTTACCGTTTCTTTCGGGTAATGTCTATAGCCCTGCATAGGCTTTGGTGGTTGTTTAATTAAGCCTTTGCGTTCATAAAAGCGAATTGTTTCGACATTTACACTCAGTTCTTTAGCCAACATACTTATGGTTCGTTTAGACACGTTATCAATTACCTTACTGACTTTTTGTTTACTTACTTTATATCTAATTAAAGTGACCATCAATGAATACCAGTTTAAACATCGCTAATTGATTTTGTTTTTTCTTCTATTAAATAAGTAAAGTTACCGTTGTTACAACAATATTAAACCACAACAATGTATGGTTTATCCTTTTTCATTATCAAAGTCCAAATTAGTGTTATTACATGCAGTTCTACATGAGTACACCCTAAAGATACTGTTAATATATCACAGGCAATTACGTAATGACACCACTTAAATAAACCTATATGATATGACACCATCTAAATAGACCTAATTAGGCAAAAATGTTCATAAGAGCATATTTACGAGCATCAACTTCTGAGCAAGATGCAAATAGAGCAAAAAGCTCATTAAAAAAATTCGTTTCTGGCTTCAGCAAACGAATTGCTTCTTTTTATATAGAAAATAAATCTGGTAATTCTTTAGATAGACCAGAGCTAATTCGTTTATTGGATGAATCAGAGTCCGGTGATGTTTTGTTAGTTGAATCAATCGATCGTTTAACAAGGCTAAGCCCTGATGATTGGAAAACTCTTGTAGCCTCAATAAATGAAAAAGGAATTAGTGTTGTTAGTTTAGATCTACCAACCAGTCATTTAACATTTGGCAGTTTTCCAAGTGATGATTTTATGAGATCAATACTTAGTGCTATTAATAATATGCTGTTAGAAATATTAGCGGCCAGTGCATATAAAGAATATCGAGAACGTGAACGTAAGCAAAAAGAAGGTATTGTAAAAGCACAGCAAAAGGGACTTTATCACGGTCGTCAGCCTGATTTAGAGGCTCATGATAGGATTGCCTCGTTTACTGAAGCTGGATTTAGTATTAATAAAACGGCTGAAGCAGTTGGAGTTAGTCGAAGTACGGTAATTAGAGTTAGAAAAAAGCTTAAAAATTTAGACTAAGGTTAATTTCGAGGGGATGGGCGCAAAACCCCAATATGTTTGGTCTAAAAAAATCGAAATTTTAATTAAAAACAAACTTAATATGTTCCATTGAAATTTATCATTGAGTGATGTTAATTGGAGGTTCAAATGTTACTCATTAAAAAAAAGCAAAGCCCAATACGCGGGTTATTTTACATTTCACTTTGTATTTCATTATCCATTGGAAGTTGCAGCTTGAATTCATATTTTCGATACGGCATGACTTTGCCACTTGAGTTTTACACTCCCTTAATCATTACTTTGATATTGCCTCTATTGAACTCAAAGCAAGGAACATTGCGTTTTGGGCCTGTTAAATTGTTTAGTTCTGGAAAATAGCGCGATTTTAAGAGTGTGATAGCTTAGATTTAAATGCTCGATGTGGAAGACTTACAATGAAAAATAGTACAGCACTAATATCAATAATCTTAGCGTGCTTATCTAGCGAAGCTGCAGCAATTATCCCTGGGGATAATACTGCATGTTATCCATTATCATATGATAGAGCTGCAATCAAAAAGCAAATAAAAGTGGATCTTCTTACTACGTATGCGGCCTTAAACACTATAAGTGGAGAGGAAAAACTATTGAATGACACTTACTCATCTGAACTTGAGAATATAAAAGTGGTATCTACTGAGTTTCAAAATTTTAAATTTTCTTACTCTGAGCGTGATGGCCAACTTTGTGGTTCAATAGTAAAAAAGTAATTAATTTAAAATAAGAGGTTAAACATGAAAGAATATTACGTTGTAGAAATTGGTTATAGTGGCGCTGGAGGTGCTGGAGGAGATGTAGCTAAAAGATTTACATTGGATAAAGACAAAGCTCTTTGGTTTGCTGAGGTATTTTTTACAGGCCTAAAAACATTAGATAAAGAGTCTGGCTTTATAAAAATTATTGGCTCAGATAAAACTCTTTCTTTAACGATTTCTAATAACACCCTACCCAAATTTAATAGTATCAAGCTGCCCTTGCCCCAGTGTAGCGATTAAGAATTCGATTTACTCATTTATGGGCTTCGCGCCCCTTTCGAAATCGGCCTAAAAACAAAGTAAGAAATAGATCTTCCCATGCCAAATACATTTTCTACTCCAGCGGCTCAAATCTTGGCCATTTAGGACACAAGCATTAAACGGCTAATTCAAAGCTTAAACACTCTTAGGCTTTTTTGACTTTTTTCATCCCAAGTTTCGAGGACAAATAATGCTAAAGTATGCGCAGAGTGAATAGCAAGCCTAGCGTGGCGTGGTTTCAAATTATAAACCTTGCGTCCTTCCCTATGCGCTGAGCTAGCATGCGTTCTAAATGCACCAATGCCTCCCACAATTGACAACATCCCAGATATAATCCTCTTTAGATCATCATCTTGAACTAGTTTAGTGTCAAAACCTAAATCATCTCTTACTACTTTCCAGACACCTTGGAGATCTTGCTTTTGGGGGAACGGTAATTTTTTATCTTCAATGTATACCTTAAAGATTGACTCTAATATATTACATGCAGCGGAAACAGCGTCTCGTGGGGCTGAATTTACATTATTTAATGCGCGGTTAAACTCAGCTTCTATTGAAGGGATATCATGACCTTTAATTACCTCCAATAATGATTTGCTGGGAGCTGAACTACCGTCCCCCCATTGATAGCTATCTTGAGCTAATTCATCAGATAACTCCATGTATTCTTCAATGATTTTCCCTAGAATTTTAAGTGGAAATCAGATTCTTCATTAATTCGTCGTAACCAAGCTTGTATTTTTACTTGTTTAGACCCTACAGGCGGTTCACCTGGTGCGTCAGCATACGTAAATAGGTTATCTAATCCAACGTGTGACTCTATCTCATGCAGATTATCTGATAAAACAGCAATAACTGGAGCAGGAATTTTTTGATATGAGCATTACAAATGCTAACAGTTTATCAAGCATTTAGCAGGGTATAAAAGATCCACTGTTATTTTCATCTGGATATCTTGTTTCTAAGAATTAAGGCTACCTTAACTAACAACATTAAAGCTATACCATCATACTAATATCTTAAATCAATACTCACCCGCCCATAGTGCCATTGAACAACCCTGATTGAATTGCGCCCTACTTCAAGAAGATAAAAATAAATAAAAGAAAAATTAAATTAAACAAAGGACAAAAACGCAGATGCTGAGGTGTATGCTTTATATACAATAAATGGTATGATGGTATAGAAATTAACCGCTTAATTGAATTGCCTATGTCTTTGTATAATGATGTTGCGTTTGCATTTAACCAATTAGTTAGTGCGACTGAAGCACTTAACCAATTCCTTCATGAATGTGAGGTGGTTCATGCTGAATGCTATAAGTTACCAGCTTCAGCTGGTGATATGTCCGATACTAGTGGCTGGGAATTAGTAATCCCTGAAAAGCATACCGGCTTTACTGCATTAAGTATGGCCACAGGTTCTTTTGCCCGGTTTACGCCAGATTATAACCACTCACCTAAATACCCTTTTAGACTACCTGGCTTTATCCAATTGGCGCCAATTCATTATCAATCAGCTTCACAGCTGGTGGATGCATGTAATTTACAAAAAGTGATAATAAAAGAGCTCATCAACAGCAGCAAACTCAATCAAGGTCAAAAGCGAGAGCTAATACAGTCAATTTGCCCTAACGCTATTACCTTACAAATATACAGGCTGATCAAAGTTGCTGATGGCCCAGTTAAACGAGTTGGTTTTACTTGGTGTAACAAAAATAGTATGAGAACTATTAACAAAGAAGAGTTTCTTAAGTATTTAGCCGGCAGTAAAGATAACCCACCTTCAGGTAAAACTAGATCTGAATGGGCGCCATGGGTTGAAAAAGAAATTGAATTAGTGAAATCAAAACCTGGCGAATTTATCAAGGTGAAAAGACCTTTACCAATAACACCTAAGCTGAACGTTTCTTTCACTGATGACACTAACACGGTTATGTTTTATGGCCATGTACCTATCATTGTATTCGGTGATGAGCCTTGTAAGATCTCACCATTAAAGAGTTGTATCAGGACAACAAGTGAAGCTGAACATTACAATTATTTAATCAAAAGACTGTATGTAGTGAATGAATAGATTTTGAGGTTAGTATAATGACATCGGCAGAATGATGCATGACGTTCGCACTATAAAATTATCGTACGAAAAGGAGAATCTCGTTTCTGAATTATACGATGGAATGAAAATTGCGGTTATATGCGGACAACTCAAACCAACTACTTAATTATAGGCAACAAAGTGAACTACTCAGCCTGCCTTTGAAATTCGCGGAAACAGAATCCATGGCTATTTGAGAGCTTCCCCACCCTGTATATGAGATTAAATTTACATATATATGAAGGTGACACAGGCCGTCTATGAAATTCGGGCTTAAACTGTATTGCCCCGCTTGCTGGACACGCTATACACACCGCGGCTTTGAGCGTTATTTGACAAGCACTTATCAAAAATGGAGTAATAATTAAAATGCTTTAAAATATGACGACTCCTTAGATTCCATACGTTATGAATTGAGAGCACTTGGGTTCCGCTTTATAAAACCTAAATTAAGACAATAAATCTGATTTGACTCGCTATACTCCTGGTTGGTTTCACCAGAAAATACTCAAAAAGCAATGGCTGGGAGCTACTCCCTGGTAGTGGAGGCCCGTCAATAGCAAATACTATATAGTGGGAAAGATAATATCAGTTATGGGCCAAATAGTTCCGGATACCTACCGCTTGTTATCTATAGAGACTTTATTGGCAAAAGAAAGCCCCAGATAAATTTTACAAGGATTTGTATTATACCACGAGCTTTACTGACAAGGTTAATCATAAATATGCTGTTGATGATGACAAGGCAACATAGTGATAAAGAACACCGCAGCCACAATTGGCAAAGTTGCGCATAGCTCAGAACAAGTAAAAATAACAATGAATAAGTTAGAGCAAAAAGCGAAGTTTTATTGATATTTTATCTGTCATTCAAGGAATTGCCTTATAAACCAATTTACTGGAACTGAATGCTGCGATAGAAGCTGCAAAGCCGGCGAATAGGGGGACTGTTGCTTATGAAGTAAGAACATTAGAGAGCCAAACACACGATGCAACTGAGGAGATTCAGTCAAAGTTCAACTTATTGCTGTCAGGTAGCCGTCAAGAGTCAGGGCTTATAGTCGAGAGTGTTTATATTGCGGGTACGACACAAGAGCAAAGTACAGTATTGTGAAGACGTTTCCAGAAATATTACCGAGATATCTATGATGGAGGTATAAGCCTCAAAAATAGCATTAAAATTTAAGTCAATGAGAATCATTGGAGATTGCACATTATTTGCTCTTTGAGAGATTCTAGACTATCTTTCAGCTAACTTCATCAAAGTTATACTGTTTTATAGTAGTACTGGGCTAATGAAACCTTTGTCTTGAGAAAGCCATATGCAGAAAACGCAAACACTTTTATTTACCAAAAGTTTAAAAGGTAAACTTCTGTTATATGTGCTTTTACCTTCAACAGTGCTTTATTTTTCAACTTTCTATTTCTGGGTTTCAGAAACGTTAGAACAAAAATTGACGAATACTAAGCAAGCACTTGCCTTTCAAGCCAATCTTCTTTCACAAGAGCTTAATAAACAAAACTTTAGTGCGCTACAAATTGCCAAAACTATGGCAGATGCCCAGCATCATGGTCTTTTTGGCCGTCGAGAACAGAGTAGTGCCTTTGCCAAATCAATTATAATTAATAACGAATTCCTGGAAGCTGCTTACTTTGGTTACGAACCAGATGCTGATCAATTCGATTTAAGCTATTTGAAAGTAGCGCCCGAGGAGGTGCGTTTAGGTTTGTCAGAGACAGGACGATTCGTTCCATATTGGAAGCGGGATGAAAATTCTTCAATTAGTGAGCGACTTGAGCCTCTTGTTGATATTGAAAGCAGTGAATGCTATCAAGGCCCAAAAGCACTTGCTGCGCAAAATCAGAACGGACCTACCATAACAGAGCCTTACTGGTATGAAGGGGTTCAAATTGTCGAATTTACCTACCCTATTGTGATAGATGGTCAGTTCAAAGGTATCGCGGGCGTGGATATGGCCTTAAACGAAATACTAAACAAAGCGCTTAACATTGCTGCCGATAGAAGCATTTTTATACTCAGTAATAATGCCAATATTGTTGCTTCCACCGAATCCGAACTTATCACCAAGTCATTTATGCAAACACCTTATTCTGCCCTACTTTCCCGTTTCTCAGACAGTGAGTCAGAAACCGTCAACTTTCCATTGAACAATGGGCAAGAGTTGTTATTTACTCATGCTGAGATGCCCTTAAGTGGCTGGTTGGTAATTATAGGCGCTGAAAAGAACGAAATATTATCACCGATTTACAGACAAATTGCCGACATGATACTTATCAGTTTGGCAGGCTTTATTATCCTTTTAATCGTGGTATTGAGAATAGGTCGAAAATTTAATAGCCGATTTCAAAGAACTACAGAAGTGATAGATAGATTAGCATCGGGGGATAGTGCAACCTTACCTGTGAGTTTCGAGGATACAGGCGATGAAGTTAGCAGAATGAATCGGCAATTAATGCATTTACATCAGGGGATTATAGTATAACCATCATTCCCAGAAGTGATAAAGATAATTTAGCGTTCGCCTTCAATCAGATGATGTTAAAACATCAAGCAGAAGTGTTGAGAAAAACTCAGCAACAGTTGATTCAATCAGAGAAAATGGCCAGCTTAGGAAACTTGGTCGCTGGTGTTGCCCATGAAGTCAATACACCTGTTGGTATATCACTCACAGCTGCTTCTCAAATAGACTATTTGATTGGAAATTTATTACTTAACATGGAGTCCGGTAAGATAACAAAAACTCGGCTGAAATCTTCGTTAGACGAGATTCGTAGCAATACTGAACTTGTTTTATCTAGTATGCAGCGGGCCGCAAATCTCATTCAAGATTTCAAGCAAGTTGCAGTCGATCAACACATAGACGAGAGCAGGCCTTTGTTACTAAGTGAATATTTTCAAAAAATTCTCTCTAGCTATTCCCAACAATTGAAAAAGGGTCAAGTAACTGCGGAAGTCAAAATCACTGGAAAAGAACATGCTATCGTTACTGACCCTGAGACAATGGCACAGATATTTAGTAATTTAGTAAGTAATGCCCTAACCCATGCATTTCCCCGCAGTAGCGGCACTTTCAAGCTAATATGCGATATCGATACTCAGGGTGACTGGATAAACATTAAGTTAAGCGACAATGGCGTTGGCATGAGTGAAGACCAAATGAAAAGAATATTTGAACCATTTTATACTACTAACCGACATGGTGGTGGCAGTGGGCTAG
>Ga0208568_1000208_pt1 | contig 25076 bp, 31 predicted proteins | sample DeeseametaMP2969_FD_184165 | JGI IMG/M metagenome (GOLD analysis project Ga0208568, IMG submission 184165) | Marine microbial communities from the Deep Atlantic Ocean - MP2969 (SPAdes) | ecosystem: Environmental > Aquatic > Marine > Oceanic | place: South of Funchal, North Atlantic Ocean... | reverse complement strand
CTTGTGTTAATTAAAGTATCTTTTTTTCCTAAAGTAATAATTTTATCAGCTTGTGGTTTAAGTACTTTTGCTTTTGGCAATGTTGTTGTTATTTGTTCATATTTAATTAGTGAGTTCAGCATATTTTTAATTAATGCTTTTCTGTGCTCTGATGTTCTATTTAATTTTTTATACCCTAATCTATGTCTCATTAAATTGATTCCTCAAGCTTTTTTGACAATTCAGCAATATTTTCTGGTGGCCAATTTGGAATTTCCATACCAAGATAAAGCGACATTCCATTTAACACTTCTTTAATTTCGTTTAATGATTTTCTTCCAAAATTCGGTGTACGAAGCATTTCTCCTTCTGATTTTTGGACTAAATCACCTATGTATATGATATTGTCATTTTTTAAACAATTCATTGATCTAACAGAAAGTTCTAATTCATCAACTTTACGTAATAAATTTCTGTTGAATTCAGGTTCAGATGGTTTTTCACGTACTATAACTTCTTGTGGTTCATCAAAATTAACGAACATGCCTAATTGATCTTGAAATATTCTAGCTGAATAAGCAACAGCATCCTCTGCAGAAATAGATCCATTTGTCTCAACTTCCATGGTTAATTTATCATAATCAAAAGCTTTTCCTCCTCTTGCTGTGCTTATAGAGTAAGAAACTTTTTTCACAGGACTAAATAGTGAATCTATAGGTATTAATCCTAAAGGTGGCTCTTCGGGCTTGTTCATATCAGCTGCCACATATCCTTTTCCATTTCCAACTGTCATTTCCATATGAAAGTGAGTATTTTCATCAAGATTACAAATTACTAAATCAGGATTTAAAATTTCTATATCGGCAATTTGTGTAATGTGTGATGCTTTAATTTCACCTGGCCCTTTTGCATCTAATATTAATTTTTTTAATTCCTCTGAAGAGCTTTTTAAAGCTAAAGATTTAACATTCAAAACAATATCTGTTACATCTTCTCTAACACCTTTTATTGACGTGAATTCATGTAGTACACCATCAATTTGGATAGCTGTAACAGCTGTTCCTCTTATAGAAGATAATAGAATTCTTCTTAAAGAGTTTCCTAGAGTTAAACCATAACCTTTTTCTAAAGGCTCAGCTATAATTTTAGCAAAAGATTTATCATCACTTATTTGAACTTCAAGTTTGGGCGGTTTAATCATTGATTTCCAGTTTTTTGCATTTACGTCTATAGTCTCCATTTATACTCTCCTTTTTTTTGGTGGTCTTGTGCCATTATGAGGCATAGGTGTTGTATCTTTTATAGAAATAATTTTAAATCTTGCTTGTAAAGCTCTTAGAGCAGTTTCTCTTCCTGAACCTGGTCCTTTAACTTCAACTGATAAGGTTTTCATACCTAGTTCTAAAGCTTTAACTGCAGCAGCATCTGCTGCTATTTGAGCAGCGTAAGGTGTTGATTTTCTAGATCCTTTAAACCCTTTTTGTCCAGCAGAAGCCCATGCAACAATATTACCATATGTGTCACCAATAGAAACTATTGTATTGTTAAAAGTTGATTGCACATAAGCTATACCGTTTAAAATATTTTTTTTAGTTTTCTTTTTTTTTGAATAAGTGCTTTTTTTTACAGACTTTGATTTATCTTGTGGTTGATCTTTATTTTCAATTTTGTCTTTTTTCATTATTTATTTTTTAAGTGGTGTTAATTTTTTACCAGCGATAGCAATAGCTTTTCCTTTTCTTGTTCGTGCATTGCATCTTGTTCTTTGTCCTCTTACGGGCAATTTTTTTCTATGTCTAGATCCTCTATACGTTGCTAAATCAACTAATCTTTTTATGTTTAAAAAGTTTTCTCTTCTTAAATCACCTTCAACAATAAAATTTTTATCAATATACTCTCTAATTTTTAATATATGATCATCTGTTAATTCATTAACTCTTTTTGATTTGGGTATTTCAAGTGAATCACAAATCTGCTTGGAAAATGTATCACCAATACCATAAATATAAGTTAGACCAACTTGCACAAGTTTGTTTTGAGGAATGTTTACACCTGCGATACGAGCCATAAATTTGTGATTAAAATTTAGCCTTTTATATAAGAAGTTCTTTTAAAGTCAATGTCTTAAACAGTAAGAATTTGCTCAATTTTACTAGTAATTTCATGTATTTTTTGACTACCATCTATTTCATGAAAATAGCTTCTTGGTGAAAAAAAATCTAAAACTGGTTTTGTTTTTTTCATGTATTCATCATATCTAATAATAATAGCTTCTTGATTGTCATCTTTTCTTTTTTTTAAATAATTTCTTCCACATTTATGATTATCAATTTCTTCTTTATTTAAGTACTCGTTAAAAGTTTTATTACATTTTTCACATATAATTCTTCCTAAAATTCTTTTTTCTATAATTTTTCTATTTACTTTTAAAAATAATATAAAATTTATAGATTGGTTATCTGCATTAAGCATTATTTCTAAATTCTCTGCTTGAGTCATATTTCTAGGATATCCATCAAATATAATTTTGTTTCTGTACAAAGGATTTATAATAACTTTTTTTAATATTTTATTAACGATATCATCAGTGACAAAATCTCCTTGAGAAATTATTTGCTCAATTTTTTTTCCAACATCTGATTTATTTTTAATTTCATTTCTTAAAAGATCACCACTTGAAGCTTGATAAAGATTAAATTTGTTGACAATTTTTTGAGCTTGAGTACCTTTACCTGCTCCTGGTGGACCGAACAGAATTATATTCACTAATCTATCTTCCAAATTTTGTTTTTTTGATTAATTGTTCATACTGAGAACTCATTAATCTTGTTTGTACTTGTGTTACTGTATCGATTGCTACCACAACAACAATTAATATAGAAGTTCCTCCTAAATAAAAAGGAATTGGATAATTTGCAATTAAAAACTCTGGCATTAAACATACTAGAGTCAGATATAAAGCTCCTATTGTTGTTAACTTTGTCAAAATATTATCTATATAAATTGCTGTGCTTTCACCTGGCCTTATTCCTGGAATAAAACCACCATGCTTCCTTAAATTTTCCGCTGTTTCATTTGGATTAAAAGTAATTGATGTATAAAAGAATGTAAAAAAGATTATTCCAGATGCATACAGTGACATGTATAGAGGTTGTCCTTGTGAAAAGTAAGATATGATATTTAAGAATGTTTCATTTTGAGAAATAGTAAAGTTTGAAAAAGTAACTGGTAATAATAATAAAGCTGAAGCAAAAATTGCTGGTATAACACCAGCAGAATTAATTTTTAAAGGCAAATGCGAAGAGTCGCCACCATAAATTTTATTTCCCATTTGTCTTTTGGGATAATTTATAAGAATTTTTCTTAGAGCTCTTTCCATAAAAACAATAAACATAATTGTTAAAATTAATAAAACAAAAATTGCAATAATCATTAAAGTAGAAATTGCACCAGTTCTACCAAGTTCAAATGTTGTTACTAAAGCTCTTGGTATTTCAGCAACAATTCCTGAAAAAATGATTAATGATATACCATTGCCAATTCCTCTTTGTGTAATCTGTTCTCCTAACCACATTAAAAAAATTGTTCCAGCAACGATTGTTGTTACGGTAGAAACTTTAAAAAATATTCCTGGATTTATTACTAAATTTGCTGAAGACTCTAAACCAACTGACAATCCATAACCTTGAACTGTTGCTAATAATACTGTTCCATACCTTGTTATTTGTGTTATTTTTTGTCTTCCAATTTCTCCTTGGCTTTTTAGATTTTTAAAATAGTCTGAAGTTCCAGTCAAAAGTTGTACTATAATTGAAGAAGAAATATATGGCATTATACCTAATGCAAAAATAGCCATTCTTTTTATTGCTCCTCCAGCAAATACATTAAACATTCCTAACAAGCCTCTCTGACTATCTTGCATCATGATCTGAAGTTGCTCAGGATCTATACCTGACAAAGGCACAAAAGTTCCAAATCTATAGACTGTTAGAATAAATATTGTAAATAATATTCGATTTCTTAAATCGTTTGGCTGAGATGATTCACTCATAAAAGATTATATTTTTTTCTTAAGAGTTATTGATCCACCATTTTTTTTTAATTTTTCTTCAGCTGATTTTGAAAAAAAATCAACATTTACATCTATTTTATCTTTAATTTCTCCGGATCCTAAAATTTTAATTTTTTTATAACTTTTGCTAATGATATTAGCCTTTTTTAATAAATCTAAATCAATTTTTGTTTCTGAATTTATTCTTTTTGTATCTAAAAAACTTTGAATTTTACCTAAATTTATAATGGCAATCTTTTCTTTTTTTATAGGATTAAATCCTCTTTTTGGTAATCTTCGGAAAAGAGGCATTTGTCCTCCTTCAAAACTTTTTATTGCAACTCCAGATCTAGATTTTTGACCTTTCATCCCCCTCCCTGAAGTTTTTCCTTTTCCAGAACCAATTCCTCTACCAACTCTCATTTTTTTTATTTTAACCTGAGTAGTATTATTCAATGTTGTCATTATCCTCTTTTTTCAATGATTTCATTTATTTTTTTATTTCTTAAAATTGATATATTTTTAGGCGAATTTTGTTTTTGAAGTGCTTTCATGCATGCTCTAATTACATTATGAGGATTTGCTGTTCCAATTGATTTAGCAACAATATCTTTAATACCCAAAACCTCACATACAGCTCTTACAGGCCCTCCAGCTATAATACCTGTACCTTTTGGTGCAGCTCTTAATTTTATTTTTCCAGCACCCTCCTTTCCATAACTATCATGATGGATTGTTCTTCCTTCTCTTAAAGGTATTTGAATTAATTTTCTTCTAGCTAGTTCATTAGCTTTTTTGATAGCATCTGGAACTTGTTTTGCTTTTGCATGAGCAATACCAATTTTTCCATTTTGATTTCCAACAACTACTAAAGCAGAAAATCCAAATCTTCTTCCGCCTTTAACAACTTTTGTAATCCTATTTATATGAACTAATTTTTCTAAAAAATTGCTATTTTTTTCCATAATTTAAAATTCCATTCCATTTTTTCTTAGAGTTTCAGCAAAAGTTTTTACTCTTCCATGATATTTGTATACACCTCTATCAAAATAAACTTTAGTAATTTTCTTTTCTAAAGCTTTCTTTGCCAACATTTCAGCTACAACAGTTGACAATTCTATTTTATTTTTTTTATTTAAAGCTTTAATTGTTTTTTCATTTGATGATGCAGAAATAAGAGTAATATTTCTAACATCGTCAATGATTTGGGCACTAATATTCTTGGATGATCTGGATACACTTAGCCTAAATCTTCCTTCTTTAGAAACTTTTTTAAGTTTATTCCTAATCCTATATTTTTTTCTATCCAATGTTGTAAGTTTCATTATTTCTTTTTTCCTTCTTTTCTTAAAATATATTGTCCTTGTTCTTTAATACCTTTTCCTTTGTATGGTTCAGTTTTTTTTAATGATTTAATTTTAGAAGCTACCATTCCAACCTCTTGTTTATCAAATCCACTGATTTTTATTATTGTTTGTTTTTCTACTATAATTTTAATTGTCTCAGGGATATCAAAATTTACATCATGACTAAAGCCTAGTTGAAGATTAAGTTGTTTTCCTTTTAAAGCAGCTCTGAATCCAACGCCGCTTAGTTCCAAAGTTTTATTATAACCTTTGCTTGCACCTATAATTGCATTATTTACTAAGCTTCTATTCATTCCCCAAAGACGTTTAGTGTCTTGATTAATTTTTTTGGGTTTTATTAACACTTCTTTTCCATCATTTATTTTGAGATCAAATATTTCTAAATCCATATTTAATGATCTTTTACCTAATGGTCCCTCGACATTTAATATGTTTCCATTTAGAACAACTTTAACTTTTTCAGGAATTGAAATTTTTATTTTACCTATTTTAGACATTAGAATACCTTGCAAATAATTTCTCCACCTACTTTTTGTTTCCTAGCATCAATATCAGTCATAACTCCTTTTGGAGTTGATATAATTGCAATACCAAGTCCGTCATTGATTTTTGGCAAACTTTCTGCTCTTGAAAAAATTCTTCTTCCTGGTTTTGAAACCCTTTGAATTGAACTTATAACAGGATTACCAGAATTATATTTTAAACTAATTTCTAAATAAGGTTTGTTTGACTCTTGAGAAACTTTATAATCAATAATATATCCTTCACTTTTAAGAACTTCCGCAATTTTTACCTTAAATTTTGACGAAGGTAATTGGACCTTTTTATGATTCCGTATTTGTGCATTTTTAATTCTTGCTATCATATCTCCTATTGGATCACTTAAACTCATATTTTCCTTTCTACCAACTTGACTTTACCATGCCAGGAATTTTTCCCTCTAATCCTAACTGTCTTAAAGCAATTCTTGATATTTTTAGTTTTCTATAGACACCATGTGGTCGCCCAGTTATTTGACATCTATTTCTTACCCTTGTTTTTGATGAATTACGTGGAAGATTGGATAACTTAAGTTGAGCTTTAAATCTTTCTTCTAACGGTAATTGCTTGTTCATAATTATTTCTTTTAATTTTTTTCTTTTAACAAAAAATCTGTTTGATAATTTTATTCTTTTATTATTTTTGTTTATAGAACTTAACTTTGCCATATTTAATTGCTCCTTTTGTCTCTTAATGGAAAATTTAATTGTTTTAATAATTCAAAACTATCTTCTTTTTTTAAAGATTTAATTACAATTGAAATATCAAGGCCTCTTATTTTTTCTACTTTATCAAAATTTACTTCCGGAAATACTATGTGCTCTTTAATACCAAAAGTATAATTTCCAAATTGATCAAATCCATTTGGTGACAGTCCCCTAAAATCTCTTATTCTTGGAAGAGCTATATTTACTAAACGATCAATAAATTCGTACATTTTGTTTCTTCTTAAAGTAACTTTCAATCCTGCGTTTGTATTTTTTCTTGTTTTAAAATTAGATATGGATTTTTTAAACTTTGTAATTACAGGTTTTTGTCCAGTAATTCTTGCTAGATCTTCTTCACAAGATTTAATTATTTTTGTATCATTTCCATCAACACCTAGTCCCATATTCAAAACAACTTTTTGTATTTGAGGTACCATAAAAAGATTTCTGTAACCTAATTTCTCTTTTAAATTTGGTTGAATTTTTTTAACAAATAATTCTTTAAGCCTTGGTGTCATTATTATTTTTTAGCCTCAACTTTTTTGTTTTTTTGATCAATTAAACTAAGATTAGATATATGCAGAAAATTTTCTTTTGAAATTATTCCACCTTTCTTTTCTTTTGTTGTTTTAACGTGCTTTTTGACCATGTTTATTCCTTTTACTTTTACCCTATTGTTAGCTCTATCAATCTCAATTACTTCTCCATCTTTATTTTTATCTTTGCCTGTTAAAATTTTTACTTTTGATCGTTTTTTTATCATTTTAAATAACCTCTGGTGCTAAAGAAATTATTTTCATTTGCCCTCTGCTTCTTAATTCTCTTGTAACTGGTCCAAAAATTCTAGTTCCAATAGGTTCACCCTTATCATCAGTTAATACTGCGGCATTGTTATCAAATTTAACTTTCGATCCATCATTTCTGTGAATTCCTTTTTTTACTCTTACTACAACAGCTTTATACACTGAACCTTTTTTTACTTTACCTCTAGGTATCGCTTCTTTAACAGCTACAACAATAGTATCACCAATACTAGCATATCTTCTTTTTGAACCCCCCAAAACTTTTATACATTCAATTTTTTTTGCTCCACTATTATCTGCTACATACAATTCTGTTTGAACTTGTATCATTTGCTTTCTCCCATAACTTCAAACTTTTTTGTTTTTGAATAAGGCTTGCATTCAATTATTGAAACTTTATCACCGTTTTTGTACTTGTTATTTTCATCGTGCACGCTATATTTTTTTTTTGTTTTAATAATTTTTTTTAGTATTGGGTGTTGATATTTTCTCTCAACCAAAACTGTAATTGTTTTATTTGGCATATCACTTACTACAATTCCTTTTAATAATTTTTTAGGCATTTTGTTTCTCATCAAAGTTAGTTTTTAGTCTGGCAATTGTCCTTTTAGTTTCATTTATTTTAGCTGGACTTTTTAATTGACCGTTTGTTTTTTGAAATCTAAAATTAAATAAATCTTTTTTTAATTTTTCAATATTTTTAAGTATTTCGGTTTTGGTCAATTTTTTTGTTTCTTTCTTTTTCATTTACATTCTTTTTATAAATTTTGTTTTAATTGGCAGTTTGGCAGAAGCTTTATATAATGCTTCTCTTGCTATTTCTTCAGAGACTCCATCAACCTCAAAAAGAATTCTTCCTGGTTTAACTCTACATGCCCAAAATTCAGGTGATCCTTTTCCTTTACCCATTCTTACTTCGATTGGTTTTTTAGAAATTGGGATATTTGGAAACACTCTAGTCCATACTCTTCCTTGTCTTTTCATGTGTCTAGTCAGAGCTACCCTTGCTGCTTCAATTTGTTTTGAAATAACTCTCTCTGGCTGCATAGCTTTTAATCCATATGCTCCATAATTAAGAAAATTACATCTTGAAGCATTGCCATGAATTCTTCCTTTATGAGCTTTTCTGTATTTTGTTCTTGTTGGTTGTAACATAATTATTATTTATTTGTTTCCTGGTTATATTCCTTAGAAAAAATTTCACCTTTATATATCCAAACTTTTACTCCAATTATTCCGTATGTAGTTAATGCTTCTGCTTCAGCATAATCAATATCAGCTCTTAAAGTATGTGAAGGAACACTTCCTTCTCTTAACCACTCCGTTCTTGCTATTTCATTTCCTCCTAATCTACCGCTTATAGCTACTTTAATACCTTTGACACCTAATCTTAAAGCTGATTGCATAGCTCTTTTCATTGCTCTTCTGTAAGAAACTCTTTTTACAAGTTGTTGAGCAATGTTTTCTGCTACTAAATAACTATTTGTTTCGGGTTTCTTTACCTCTTTAATATTTAGAATAACTTCATTTGTTGTAAGATTAGATAGTTTGCCTTTTATTTTTTCTATGTCGCTTCCTTTTTTTCCAATTACAAATCCTGGTCTTGAAGTATAAATTGTCACAAAACATTTTTTTGCAGTTCTTTCTATCATAACCTTAGAAACACCAGAGTTTACTACATTTTTTTTAATATATTCTCTTATTTTAAAATCCTCGATTAAGTAGTTTCCAAAATCTTTTTTCTTAGCATACCAAACTGAATCCCATCCTCTATTGATACCTAATCTTAAACCTACAGGATTAACCTTTTGTCCCATGTTTCTCTTCTTTCATTTTTTCTGATAAAATTATAGTTAAGTTTGAATAAGGTTTCATTATTGGTGAAGCTTTTCCTTTAGCTCTTGCTCTAAATCTCTTCATAACAATTTGTTTTCCACAATAGGCTTCTTTTACAATTAAATTATCGATATCATATTGAAAATTATTCTCAGCATTAGAAACTGCAGAAGAAATAGTTTTTTTAACATCTTTTGAAATTCTTTTGTCCGAAAATGACAAATCTCTAATTGCTATATTTACTTTTTTTCCAACTATAGATTTCAATATTGGTTTCAATTTTCTAGTACTAGATCTAATATTTTTATTTACAGATCTTACTATTTTTTTATCTATATCTTTATCTTTTAATTTTTTATTCATTATTTCTTATCTTCTTTAACTTGACTTCCTTCTTTTGCTTTTTTATCTGCTGTAGTATGTCCAAAAAATTGTCTTGTAGGTGCAAATTCCCCTAATTTATGACCAACCATATCTTCGGAAACAGTTATAGATATAAATTTTTTTCCATTGTGAATTAAAAAACTAATTCCAACAAAATCCGGAATAATAGTAGATTTTCTTGACCAAGTTTTAATAGGTTTTTTATTTGGATCGTTTTTTTGTCTATCAACTTTTTTAATTAAACTTTCTTCTACAAATGGTCCTTTCCAAACTGCTCTAGCCATAATTTACGCTCTTTTCTTCTTTCTTCTTCGAACAATGAACTTTTCTGTTCTCTTGTTATTTCTGGTTTTTAATCCTTTAGCCGATTGACCTTGCGGAGAAACTGGGTGTCTGCCTCCGGCAGACTTACCTTCTCCACCTCCGTGAGGATGATCAACGGGATTCATTACAACACCTCTTGTGTGTGGTCTTCTTCCTAGCCATCTTGACCTTCCTGCTTTACCAATTTTAATATTTTTTTTATCAGGATTAGATAAAACACCTATTGTTGCCATCGATCTTGAATCTATCTTTCTAACTTCACCAGATGTCATTTTAATTAGAGAGTAATTTCCATCTATCCCTGAGATGGTTACAGATGTTCCTGCTGATCTTGCTATTTTACCACCTGCTCCTGGCTGCAATTCAACATTATGAACATCAATACCAACTGGAATGTTTTGAAGTGGTAAACAATTTCCAACTTTAATTTCTGCATTTGAACCGTTTTTTATCTTATCTCCAACTTTTATTCCTTGAGGTGCTAAATAGTAAAATTTTTGATTATCTTCAAATTTAACTAACATAATATAACATGTTCTATTTGGATCGTATTCAATTCTTTCTACTTCAGCAAACGTATCAAATTTTCTTCTGTAGAAATCTATTTGCCTATATTTTTGTTTATGACCGCCTCCATGATTTCTTGATGTTATTCTTCCTAAATTATTTCTACCTTTAGAAGCGTTTTTTACAAAAGTAAGTGACTTAAAAGGTTTTCCTTTCCAAAGACCTGTTCTATCAATTAATATCGTACCTCTGGTTGATTTTGTATAAGGTTTAAAAGATTTTAAAGCCATAATTAAATTCCTGTTGTTAGGTCAATATTTTGACCTTTTTGTAATGTAATAATTGCTTTTTTATATCCCATAACTTTAACTTTTCTTCCTCTAGTAATTTTATTACGAGATTTTTTATTAATTATATTTATTTTTGTTACATTAACTTTAAAAATTTTTTCTATATTTTTTTTTAAATTTTTTTTATTTGCATTATCAGGAACCTTAAAAACAATTTTATTTTGATCTGATAAACTTGTTGATTTTTCAGTAACAATTGGTGATAAAATTTTATCGTATAAATGAATTTTATTCATTAAGAATATCTCTTTTCTAGTTCTTTAATAGAACTTTCGGTAAATATTAATTTTTTATATTTAACTAAATCAAATGCACTAAAATGATTTACGTCTGTTATTTTAACATTTGGTATATTTCGTGTTGATTTATAAATTTTTTCTTTTGAATTTTTATCAAGTATTATTAATGAATCATTGGCCTTAAATTTTATTAAAATTGAATTCATTTCTTTTGTTTTATTAATTTCAGAAGTGAAGTCGTTAAATACTAATATATTATTTAATTTATTTTTTTCTGAAATTAGTGAAGTAATACTAATTTTTTTTTCACTCTTATTTAATTTTCTTTTTTTATAACTTGATTGACCTTTGGGTCCGTGAGCAACTCCACCACCTACAAATATTGGAGCTTTTCTGCTTGAGTGTCTTGCATTACCAGTACCTTTTTGCGCATAAATTTTAGCTGTAGAACCTCTTATTTCATTTCTTTGTTTTGTTTTGGCTTTTCTACCTTTGTAGTTAGAATTAGTTTTGTATAAAACATTACTAACAAGCTGCTTATTTATTTTTGCTGAAAAAATTTTATCCAAAACTTCAATTGAGTTTTTCTTTCCGTCAATACTTAATTTATCAATTTTCATTATTATTTCTTTTTATCTAGAGTTTTCTTTTGTTTTTCAATTTTTTCTATTTTTTCAGGAATAGTTAATTTTTTTATATTTTTAACTGCTTTTTTAACTAAAACTTCAGAATTTTTAGATCCTGGAATTGATCCTTTTAAATATAATAAATCATTTTCTGGGTCAGATTTAATTATTTCTATATTCTGTATAGTTCTTAATTTGTCGCCCATATGACCTGGCATTTTTTTATTTTTAAAAACTTTGCCAGGATCTTGGTTTTGACCGGTAGAACCACCTGATCTATGTGAGATAGATACTCCGTGTGAAGCTCCTAATCCACTAAAATTATGTCTTTTTATAACGCCGGCAAAACCTTTGCCAATTGTTCTTGATTTAATATCAACAAATTTTATATCTTTAAAAATTTCAATTCCAAACTCATTGCCTTCTTTGAAGTTTTCAAGGCTCGCAACTCTAAATTCTTTAAGGATTTTTTTTGGCTCTGTATTTTTTTTAGCAAAGTATCCTTTCATTGATTTAGTTATTTTGGAGTTTTTAATTTTTCCAAAACCAATTTGTACAGCTTTATAACCTCTTTTTTCTTCATTAATTACTTGAATAACTCTGCCTTTTTCCATTTTAACAACAGTTACAGGTACAGATTGTCCTGTTTTATAAAATTCTCTAGACATACCCAATTTTTTTCCTATTAAAGCAATTTCGTTCATAAACTATATTTTTATCTCTACATCAACTCCTGAGGCCAAATCTAACTTCATTAAAGCTTCTACAGTTGCTGGCGTTGGTTCAATTATATCAATTAATCTTTTATGAGTTCTTGTCTCAAATTGTTCTCTACTTTTTTTATTAATATGAGGTGATCTTAAAACTGTATATTTTTCAATTTTTGTTGGTAATGGAATAGGTCCTTTTATATTAGCACCTGTTCTTTTAACAGTATTAACTATTTCCTCCGTTGATTGATCTAGGATTTTATTATCGTAAGCTCTTAACCTGATTCTTATATTTTGTTCTTTCATTTTAACCTGTTTTCTTTGTTAATTCGTCTTGAACATTTTGCGGAACTTTATCATAGTGATCAAAAAACATTGAATACTGTGCTCTTCCTTGTGACATTGATCTTAAAGTATTAATATAACCAAACATATTTGCTAAAGGTACCATTGCAGTTATAACTGTTGCATTTCCCCTTGGTTCCTGAGTATTAATTTGACCTCTTCTGCTATTTAAGTCACCAATAACATCTCCCATGTAATATTCGGGAGTTACAACCTCAACTCTCATAATTGGTTCCAATAGTTTTAAAGTTGCTTTTGTACAAACATCTTTAAAACATTGTCTTGATGCCAATTCAAAAGCCAAAACGCTAGAGTCTACATCATGATGTAAACCGTCAACGATTGTTACTTTGTAATCAATTATCGGAAAACCTGCCAATATCCCTGTGTCAGAAACTGTTTCAATTCCTTTTTCTACGCCTGGAATAAATTCTTTTGGTATTGATCCACCTTTAATTTTATTTTCAACTTCTCTTCCTTTGCCTGGATCAAGTGGTTCTATTTGAAGTTTGACTCTTGCAAATTGACCGGCTCCACCACTTTGTTTTTTATGTATATAATCAGATTCTGCAGATTCAAGTATTGTTTCTCTATACGCAACTTGCGGAGCTCCAATATTTGCTTCAACTTTGAATTCTCTTTTCATTCTCTCAACAATAATATCTAAATGAAGTTCACCCATACCTTTAATAATTGTTTGGCCAGACTCTTCGTCAGAGGTAACTCTAAAGGAAGGGTCTTCTCTGGCTAAACGTCCTAATGCTTCACCCATTTTTTCTTGATCCGCTTTTGTTTTAGGTTCAACAGCAATTTCAATAACTGGATCTGGAAAATCCATCGGTTCAAGAACAATAGGCTGGTCTTCTTCAGATAGCGTATGTCCTGTTATTGTATATTTAAGACCTGCTAAAGCTACTATATCTCCTGTGCTTGCCTCTTTAACATCTTCTCTAGAATTGGCATGCATTAGTAACATTCTGCCAACTCTTTCTTCTTTGTCTCTAGTAGTATTATATATGCCAGTAGCTGCTTTTAAGGTTCCTGAATATATTCTTATAAAAGTTAAAGTTCCTACAAATGGATCTGTAGCTACTTTAAATGCAAGAGCTGAAAAAGGTTCTTTATCGTCAAATTTTCTTTCTATTTCATCCGTAGAGTTAGGTTTGGTTCCTTTGATTGAACCAATATCTATAGGACTTGGTAAATAGTCTACAACAGCATCAAGAAGTGGTTGTACACCTTTATTTTTAAAAGCAGATCCGGTTAAAACTGGAACAAAATCAAATTTTAAACATCCTTTTCTGATACATTTTATTATGTCTTTTTCAGAAATCTCTTTGCCATTTAAATAATTTTCCATTAGTTTTTCATCTTGTTCAACTGCTAATTCTACTAATTCTTGACGATATTTATTCGCACTTTCTTTTAAATCTTCTGGAATATCTTTAGTTTCAAACTCTGCACCTAAAGTTTCATCTTTCCATATAATTGCTTTCATTTTTATTAAATCAACAACTCCTTTAAATGAAGCTTCAATACCTACTGGAATTTGTGTTACTAAAGGCTTAGACCCCAATCTATCTTTGATCATATCTACACACATTAAGAAATTAGCACCTGTTCTATCTAACTTGTTCACAAAACAAATTCTTGGAACTTTGTATTTATCAGCTTGTCTCCAAACTGTTTCTGATTGTGGCTCAACTCCAGCTACTCCATCAAAAATAGCTACAGCTCCATCAAGAACTTTTAAAGATCTTTCAACCTCAATTGTAAAATCTACGTGGCCTGGTGTATCTATGATGTTAATTCGATGATCCCTCCAAAAACAAGTGGTTGCTGCAGAAGTTATTGTTATGCCCCTTTCTTGTTCTTGCTCCATCCAATCCATTGTTGCGGCACCATCATGAACTTCACCAATTTTATGACTCTTACCAGTGTAATACAAAATTCTTTCTGTTGTTGTGGTCTTGCCAGCATCAATATGCGCCATGATACCAATGTTTCTATATTTATCTAATTGATGTGTTCTTGGCATAAATATTACCACCTAAAATGTGCAAAAGCTTTATTAGACTCCGCCATTTTGTGAGTATCTTCTTTTTTTTTAACTGCTGATCCTCTATGTTGATAAGCATCATAAATTTCATTAAAAATTTTATCCGACATTTTTTTGTCTTTTCTTTTTCTTGACGCATCAATTAACCATCTTAAAGCAAGCGCTTGTGATCTTTTTGATTTTACTTCTACTGGCACCTGATAAGTTGCTCCACCTACTCGTCTAGATCTTACTTCTACAGTTGGTCTTATATTATTTATTGCTTCATTAAAAATAGTTAACGGTTCTTCTTTGGCTTTTGATTTAATTTTTTCAATTGCATCATATACAATTTTCTCAGCAATTGTTTTTTTACCATCAAACATGATTGAATTAATTAATTTCGTAATTATTGTTGATTTATATTTTAGGTCAACTAGAGGAATTTTTTTTGGAGCTCTTCTTTTTCTGGACATGCTTATTTACCTTTTTTTGCCCCATATTTTGAACGCCGTTGTTTACGCGCTGTAACAGCTTGAGCATCAAGATTCCCTCTTAAAATATGATATCTTACACCAGGAAGATCTTTTACTCTTCCTCCTCGAATTAATACTACAGAGTGTTCTTGTAAGTTATGTCCTTCCCCAGGAATATATGAAGTAACTTCGTGACCATTTGACAATCTTACCCTTGCAACTTTTCTTAGCGCTGAGTTTGGTTTTTTTGGTGTAGTTGTATAAACTTTAATACAAACCCCTCTTTTTTGAGGAGATTTTTCAAGAGCAGGTACTTTGTCTCTTGATTTGGGTCTAATTCTCTTTTTTTTTACTAACTGGTTAATTGTTGGCATAATTTTATTTAATTAATTTTATTTTTGATGAAAATAACTGACAGTAATGACGTGTGGCAGCGTTTAGTACTCAAGTACTACATTCCAACCAAAAACATCGCCAAAATACTATAGAAATCTATTTTGTCAAATTAAAAGACCTTAAAAAAAAGCTTTTTTTTATTGATTTACTTGAGTTTCCGGAGACTCTAATTTTTTCTGCTCAGTTATAAATTTATTGTCATCTTCTAAGGCTTTTTTATTCCAATTGATCTTAACTGCACCTGTGCCAGCAGGAACTAATCTTCCCACTATAACGTTCTCTTTTAAACCTACTAATTTATCTACTTTACCTTTTATTGCAGCATCTGTTAACACTCTTGTAGTTTCTTGGAAAGAAGCAGCTGATATAAAAGACTCTGTTTGTAAAGAAGCTTTTGTTATACCCATTAAAACTCTCTCGCCTTTTGCTGGTTTTTTACTCTCAGATTTTAATTTTTCATTTATATTTTCAAATTTTATTCTATCTATAATTTCTCCTGGCAACAAACTTGAGTCTCCCGATTCTTTAACTTCAATTTTTTTCAACATTTGTCTTAAAATTACCTCAATATGCTTATCATTAATAATTACTCCTTGTAATCTATAAACTTCTTGCACTTGATTAACAAAATAATCTGTTAATTCTTTGATACCTAAAATTCTTAAAATATCATGAGGTAAAGGTTGACCATCTAATAGATATTCACCTTTTTTAATTTTTTCACCTTGGTTAAAATTAATATGTTTGCCTTTAGGTATTAAATAATTTGATGACACGTCATTCTCAGAAACAATTGAAATTCTTTGTTTGCCTCTTACTTCTTTACCGAAAACTACTTTTCCATCATTTTCGGCGATGATAGCGCTATCTTTTGCTTTTCTAGCTTCAAATAATTCAGCAACTCTTGGTAGCCCTCCAGTAATATCTTTTGTTTTAGAAGTTTCTTTAGGTAATCTTGCTATAACATCGCCAGCAAATATTTTTTGTCCATCTTGAACAGATAAAATAGAATCAGGAACTAAATAATATCTAGCTTCGTTATCATCAGCTTTTTTAATTACATTACCTTTTTCATCACGTAATGTTATTCTTGGTTTTAGATCTGTATTTTTAGATTGTATTTTCCAATCAACAACTGCTTTTGTTGATATTCCTGTATCATCATCTAAAGTTTCAGCTAAAGAAACACCATTGATTAAATCAACATAATTTACAATCCCACTTTTTTCTGCAATCACAGGTGTTGTATAAGGATCCCATTCACAAATTTTAGTATTCTTTTTAATTTTGTCTCCATTTTGGAAAAATAATTTTGAACCATATGGAATTTTATACACTGCTATTTGTAAACCATTATCATCTTCTATTGATAGCTGTGTATTCCTTCCCATAACAACCAAATTTTTCTTAGAGTCTTCTAATAAATTTGTATTAATAATTTTTAAAGTTCCCTCAGATTTTGTAACAATTTGAGATTCTTGTTTAATTGAGGCAGTTCCTCCAATGTGGAATGTTCTCATTGTTAACTGTGTTCCAGGTTCACCTATAGACTGCGCTGAAATCATTCCTATTGCTTCCCCAACATGTACCATATTACCTCTTGATAAATCTCTACCATAACATGTCGCGCACACTCCTTCTTTCAAGCTACATGTAATTACTGAATACACATTTATTAATTTAACTCCTGCAGCATCAATTTTTTCACATACTGCTTCGTCTATGCTTTCATCTTTATTTAGAATTGATTCGCCTGTTATAGGATTTTTAATATCTGTAGCTGTAACTCTGCCTAATACTCTTTCTGATAGACTGACAATAACATTCCCTCCTTCAATAATTTCCGATAGTTTGATGTTACCTGGTTTGTCACATTTTTGCTTAGCAATTGTTAAATCTTGAGCAACATCACAAAGTCGTCTTGTTAAATATCCTGAATTAGCTGTTTTTAAAGCAGTATCAGCCAAACCTTTTCTTGCTCCATGTGTTGAATTAAAATATTCCAAGGCTGTTAGACCTTCTTTGAAATTTGATGTGATTGGTGACTCTATAATTTCACCAGAAGGTTTAGCTATTAAACCTCTCATTCCTGCTAATTGTTTCATTTGGGCAGCAGATCCTCTTGCGCCACTATCGGCCATCATAAATACAGAGTTAATTTTTAACCCATCTTTAGTAACTTCAGTTGCAGAAATTCCTTTCATCATTTCTGTAGCTACTCGATCAGTACATTTTGACCATGCGTCTACAACTTTATTATATTTTTCACCTCTTGTAATAAGACCTTCTGCATATTGATCTTCATAGCCAGATATCAATTTTTTAGTTTCATCAATTAGTTGTTGTTTGTTTTCAGGAATAACTAGATCATCTTTACCAAAAGAAATTCCAGCTTTAAAAGCATGTTTAAATCCTAGATCTTTCAATTTATCGCAAAAAATAACAGTAGCTTTTTGTCCGCTAAATCTAAACACATGGTCAATAATCTCTGAAACTATTTTTTTTGGTAAAAGTCTATCAACTAAAAAAAATTTGTTGTTAACATTTTTTGGCAAAAGATTTGCTAAAATAAATCTTCCTGCTGTACTTGTATATTTTTCAAATTTAATATTTCCTTTTTCATCTACTGTTTCAAATCTTGAAACAATTCTCGAATGAACTTTAATTTGATCAATTTCAAGAGCGAATTCAATTTCAGAATTATTTACAAAGAATCCTTCTACTTTATCTGTTTGGTAAGGTGCTTGAGAGAGATAATAAATGCCAAGAATCATATCCTGACTTGGAACTATTATTGGTTTTCCATTTGATGGACTTAAAATATTATTTGTTGACATCATTAAAACTCTAGCTTCTAATTGAGCTTCTAAACTTAATGGAATATGTACTGCCATTTGATCTCCATCAAAATCTGCATTAAATGCAGCACACGTTAAAGGATGAAGTTCAATTGCATCTCCTTCAATTAATTTTGGTTCAAATGCTTGGACACCTAATCTATGTAGTGTTGGAGCTCTATTTAATAGTACTGGATGTTCCCTAACAATTAATTCTAAAGCTTCCCAAACCTCATCTCTTTCTGTTTCAACTAATTTTTTTGCTTGCTTAATTGTAGTCGCTAATCCTAATTTATTTAATCTTGCATATAAAAATGGTTTAAATAATTCTAAGGCCATCTTTTTTGGTAAACCACACTCATGCAACTTTAGATCAGGACCCACAACTATTACAGATCTTCCAGAATAATCGACACGTTTTCCTAATAAGTTTTGTCTAAATCTTCCTTGTTTACCTTTAAGCATTTCAGCTAAAGATTTTAGTGGTCTTTTCCCTGTTCCAGTAATTACTCTTCCTCTTCGTCCGTTATCAAATAGTGCATCAACGGACTCCTGTAACATTCTTTTTTCATTACGAACAATAATATCCGGAGCTTTTAAATCAATTAATCTTCTTAATCGGTTATTTCTATTAATCACTCTTCGATATAAATCATTAAGATCTGATGTTGCAAATCTTCCTCCATCAAGTGGTACTAAAGGTCTTAGTTCGGGTGGAATAACTGGTATAACTGTCAAAATCATCCATTCAGGTTTATTTCCACTTTCAATAAATGACTCTATTAACTTTAATCTTTTAATAGCTCTTTCTTCAGCAACTTTAGACTTAGTTTCATTTATTGTTCTAATTAAAATTGCTCTTTCTTCTTTTAAATTCATTGATTTTAAAATTTCTAGAACTGCCTCAGCACCTATGCCAACAGTAAATGCTTCTTCGCCGAATTCGTCTTGATATTTAATTAATTCTTCTTCCGTTAATGTTTGATTTTTCTTAAGTCCAGTTAAACCAGGTTCTATAACTATAAAACTTTCAAAATATAAGATTCTTTCTACCTCCTTTAATTTCATATCTATTGCTAAAGAAATTCTGCTTGGTAAAGATTTTAAAAACCAAATATGAGCAACTGGTGTAGCTAGGTTAATATGTCCCATTCTTTCTCTACGAACATTTGATTTTGTAATTTCAACACCACATTTTTCACAAATAATTCCTCTAAATTTCATTCGTTTATATTTCCCGCATAAACATTCATAATCTTTAATTGGGCCAAAAATTCTAGCGCAAAATAAACCGTCTTTTTCTGGTCTAAAAGTTCTGTAATTAATTGTTTCTGGTTTTTTTATCTCTCCATAGGTCCAAGATTTAATTTTTTCAGGACTAGCCAATGTTATTTTAATACTATCAAAATTTTGAGCTTCTGAAATCTCAGAACTTTTAAACAAATCTGTTAATTCTTTTTTCATATTTAATTTAGCTCTATATTCAGTGCTAATGATTTAATTTCTTTAACTAATACGTTGAATGACTCTGGTATTCCAGACTCAAAATTTTCTTCACCTTTAACAATAGTTTCATAAACTTTAACTCTACCCGCTACATCATCAGATTTTACAGTAAGTATTTCTTGAAGAGTGTATGATGCTCCATAAGCTTCAAGAGCCCAAACTTCCATTTCGCCAAATCTTTGACCACCTAATTGAGCTTTTCCACCAAGAGGCTGCTGAGTAACCAAACTGTAAGGACCAGTAGATCTAGCATGAATTTTGTCTTCTACTAAGTGATGTAATTTCAACATATAAATAGTTCCTATTGTAACAGGTCTGTCAAATTTTTTACCTGATGTTCCATCCCATAAAAAGGTTTGCCCAGAATTTGGTAAGTTTGCTAGGTCTAACATTTTAGTTACATTCTGCTCTTTCGCCCCATCAAAAACTGGAGTGGCAATTGGAATTCCATTTTTAATATTTTCACATAAATCTACAAATTCTGATGAAGAAAGTTTTTCTATTTTTTCCTCAAATACTTCTTTTCCGTATACTGATTTTAAAAACGAAGAAATTTTTTCTGTTCTATTTATTATTTTTTGATTTTTATTAATTAATTTCTTCAATGTTTCACCTAACTCAGTACATGACCATCCTAAATGAGTTTCTAAAATTTGACCTACATTCATACGACTTGGCACTCCTAAAGGATTTAATACAATATCAACCGGCTTGCCATTTTCTTGATAAGGCATATCTTCAACGGGTACAATTTTACTCACAACCCCCTTATTTCCATGTCTGCCTGACATTTTATCTCCAGGTCTTAGTCTTCTCTTAATAGCAACAAAGACTTTTACCATTTTCATTACACTTGGTAATAAATCGTCACCTTGTCTAATTTTTAATACTTTATCCTCAAATCTTTCTTGGATATCTTTTTTGGCTGAATTATATTGATCTTTTAATTGTGAAAGCGCTTCTAGTTTTTTGTTATCGTTTACTGATATTTTAAATAAATCAGATATAATTAATTTACTTATTTTTTCTTCTTCTAATTTTTCACCTATATTTAAATCTTTTAATTTATTATTTATAGAACTTCCTTTGAGTATTAATGATGCTCTTTGTTTTATATTTCTTTCTAGTATTTCTTCTTCAACATTTTTGTTTTCTTGTACACTTTCTATTTCAGATCTTTCAATAGTGATTGATCTTTCGTCTTTTTCAATTCCGTGTCTATTAAATACTCTTACATCAACAACTATACCTCCACTACCACTTGGCATTTTTAAAGATGTATCAGTTACATCAATAGCTTTTTCTCCAAAAATTGATCTTAATAATTTTTCCTCTGGTCCTGAAGCTGAGTCGCCTTTTGGTGTTACTTTTCCAACTAAAATATCTCCTGGTTTAACTTCTGCCCCTATATAAACAACGCCTGACTCATCTAAATTTCTTAAAGCTTCTTCATTAACATTGGGTATATCTCTAGTTATATCTTCTTCACCAAGTTTGGTATCTCTTGCCATTACCTCATATTCCATTATATGAATAGAAGTAAAAACATCATCTGTAACACATCTTTCAGATATCAATATTGAATCTTCAAAATTATAACCTTGCCAGGGCATAAACGCTACAGTTACATTCTTGCCTAAAGCCAATTCTCCAATTTTCGTAGCAGGTCCATCAGCTATAATATCTCCAGTTTTAACATTATCACCTACTCTAACTAGTGGCTTTTGATTAATGCAAGTATTTTGATTTGATCTTTTAAATTTTTGTAAATTGTAAATATCTACACCTGATCTTGTAAAATCTTTTTCATCAGTTGCTTTTATAACAATTCTTTTTCCATCAATTTTATCTACAATACCAGCTCTTCTCGCAACGATAGTAACTCCGGAATCTAAAGCAACATCGCTTTCAATTCCAGTTCCAATTAATGGCGCTTCAGGTTTTAATAGTGGAACTGCTTGTCTCATCATATTTGAACCCATTAAAGCTCTATTGGCATCATCGTTTTCTAAGAATGGAATTAATGAAGCAGCAACCGATACCAATTGTTTTGGTGAAACGTCTATATAATCAATATTTTCAGGTTTAGATAAAATAAAGTTTAAATTTTGTCTACAAGAAACTAGTTCTTCTTCAAATTTCCCATTTTTATCTATAACAGAGTTAGCTTGTGCAATTGTATATTTTGTTTCTTCCATTGCTGACAAATATTCAATTGTATCTTGGACAACAGCATCTTTAACTTTCTTATATGGACTCTCGATAAATCCATATTTATTAATTTTTGCATATGTTGCTAAACTATTTATTAACCCAATGTTTGGTCCTTCAGGAGTTTCTATTGGACAAATTCTTCCATAATGAGTTGGATGAACGTCTCTAACCTCAAATCCAGCTCTTTCTCTTGTTAAACCACCAGGGCCTAATGCTGAAACTCTTCTTTTGTGTGTAATTTCTGACAATGGATTTGTTTGATCCATAAATTGAGATAATTGAGAAGTGGCGAAAAAATCTTTCAAAGCAATAGTTAAAGGTTTAGCATTAATTAAATCTTGTGGCATTGCTGATTCAACATCTAATGTGGTCATTTTTTCTTTGATCGCTCTTTCCATTCTATAAACGCCAATACGAGCTTGATTTTCAACCAATTCTCCAACAGATCTAACTCTTCTATTTCCTAAATGATCAATGTCATCAACTTCATCTTTTCCATCTCTTAATTCCAACATTTTCTTAACAATAGCTATAATATCATCATTTCTAAGAATAGTAATTTTGTCAGAGCAGTTTAAATTTAGTCTTGAATTCATTTTTACTCTCCCAACATCTGAAAGATCGTATCTCTCTGAGGTAAAAAATAAGTTATTGAAAATTAGAGAAGCAATTTCCATTGTTGGTGGTTCGCCTGGTCTTAATACTTTATATATTTCGGTAATCGCATCACTTTTATTTTCATTCCTATCATTTAATAAAGTTTGAAGAAGATATGGCCCTTTACTGATTGAATTTGTAATTGAAATTTCTAATGTTAAGATATTTGATTCTATAAATTTCTGTAAGATGGATTCATTTAGCTCAGTACCAATTTTAAATTTTTCTTCTCCAATTACAATGTCTTTGTGTAAATACATGCCATAAATTGATTCATTTGAAACATATATTTCTTTTAAACCTTCATTAGCTAATTTTTTTGCAGTTAAAAAATTTATTTTTTCGCCAATTTTAACTACAACTTTATTATTTTTTGCGTTAATAATTTCTTCAGAAAAATTTTTTGCTTTATAATTTTCTGGATCAAATTTAGTTTTCCATTTTTGTATTTTAGTATCGTAAACATAATTTTCTTTTTTATAAAATTCATTTACAATATCATTTTTAGAATAACCTAAAGCTTGCAGCAATGTAGTAACTAATATTTTCTTTTTTCTATCTATTTTAAAATATAAAAAATCTTTTACATCAAATTCAAAATCTAACCAGGAACCTCTGTTTGGAATTACTCTACAATTAAAAAGTAATTTACCACTAGCATGAGATTTTCCTTTATCATGATCAAAGAACACGCCTGGGCTCCTATGCATTTGATTAACAACGACTCTTTGGACACCATTTGTAATAAATGTAGCACTATTAGTCATCATAGGAACTTCTCCCATGTAAACTTCTTGTTCTTTTGCAGATAAAATATCTTTAGTGTTATTCTCTTGATCTATTTCATAAACTACCAGTCTTAAAATACATTTTAAAGCTGCTGAATAAGTTAAACCTCTAGAGATACATTCTTCTACATCAAACTTTGGTTTCTCTAGTCTATAAGAAATATATTCTAGAGTGGCTTTGTCATTTAAATCTTCGATTGGAAAAATACTTTTAAATACTCTGTTAAATCCTTTTATAAGATGTTGTTCCGCATCTGGTTTGTACTCTGTAAGTTCTTTATATGAATTTTTTTGAACCTCAATAAGATTTGGTATTGATAAACTTTCTTTAAGTTTACCAAAATTTTTTCTTATATTTTTCTTTTCAGTAAAAGATAATTGCATTCGTAACACTGATTTTTATTAATCAGTAGTTAATTCAGTTAATTGTTATTTAAGTTCTACTTTTGCGCCAGCTGCTTCTAGCTTTTGCTTAATTTCTTCAGCCTCTTTTTTGTTTACACCTGATTTAATTTCTTTAGGAGCTTCTTCAACTAAGTCTTTTGCTTCTTTTAAACCTAAAGAAGTAACGGCTCTTACTTCTTTAATTACATTAATTTTTTTGTCACAAACTTTTCGTAGGAGGGAAGAATGGGTTCTGAAGCTGCTGCATTAATTGGAATGGGATTGTGTGCCGCTGGTTTTTTTGGTGCCGCCCTGGGGATCGCTTATATTTTCGCGAAAACCATCGAAACTGTTGGGCGTCAGCCTAATTGCGAGGCGCGGGTTGCCAAATATTGCTGGATCGGTTTCGCGCTGGTAGAAGCAATTGCACTGTATGCTCTGGTTATTGCCTTTATCATTATGCCGTAAAGGGGCGGAGAGCCTCCGCTGGCAATTTGCAATGGCTTTATTTTGTGGGCAAACATTCTCTCGGCTCTTTGATGAGCCATTGCTCATTGGCCCCACGCCGAGTGGCTGGGTGCCACTTTCCTGTTGGATGAACTTTAATTAAGGATGGGATATGCCTCAATTTGAACAGGTTTCTGTTTTTGGCTCGCTGATTTTCTGGTCGCTGATTTCCTTCGGACTTTTGTTTTTTATTCTTAAGAAATTTGCCTTTCCTCCTATTCTCGAAGCTCTGGAAGAACGTGAAAAAAAGATTCGCAGTGATATTGAGAACTCCGAGAAGCTGAAAGAAGAAGCGCAAGGGATTAAAAGAGAACTGGAAGAAACACTAAAAGCCGCGCACGGCAAGGCCGAGACGATTGTGCAGTTGGCCCATGATGAGGCTAAGAAATCTCAGGAGAAAAGCCTCCAGGAAACCGAGGCGAAAGTCCGGCAGATTCAAAAAGATGCGGAGCAGGAAATTCAAAGCTCGCGCACCAAGTTGCTCCAGGAAATCCGCAGTTACACT
>Ga0208568_1000207_pt1 | contig 25080 bp, 23 predicted proteins | sample DeeseametaMP2969_FD_184165 | JGI IMG/M metagenome (GOLD analysis project Ga0208568, IMG submission 184165) | Marine microbial communities from the Deep Atlantic Ocean - MP2969 (SPAdes) | ecosystem: Environmental > Aquatic > Marine > Oceanic | place: South of Funchal, North Atlantic Ocean... | reverse complement strand
TTTGTTCCCACTCACTTAAGATCACTTCTTAAGGAACTGAAACACTACGAAAAAACACTTAATTTTCCGGCTGTTCACAATGATGTTGGCCAGCTTTTGGCCTTTTTTCTTTCAGGGCAAAGACCTGAGAGGATTTTCGAGATGGGCTCGGGTTATGGGCATAGTGCTTTTTGGTACTTTGTTGGAGCCCAAGATTCTTTAAAAGAGGTTATTCTGACTGAGAAAAGGTCCGACCTTGAAAGGGTGTTTGATAATCTATGTTGGCCAGTGAATTGGAAAAATAGAATGAACTACATTCAAGGAGATGCTTTTGAAGCTCTTCAAGATGTTGATGGGCAGTTTGATTTGATTTTAGTTGATGGTGTAAAGGCCGACTATCTCAAGTTTATTAAGCTTGCTCTGCCAAAGCTTTCTTCAAATGGAATTATTGCCATTGATAATAGTTACTGGAGAGGAAGTTTTTTAAGGGAGAGTGTTAGAGTTAAAAAGAAAAGTGCTCAGAATATATTCGAGTTACATACATGGATACGAAATCAAAAAAATTTAAAAGCAATTTTTGTTCCATTCCTTGATGGACTTACTCTGATTCAAAAACTAAAATAGTCTTTAGTTTTTAAGGAATCACACTATTAAAACCAAAAATATTCTTTATATTTTTAAAGCACTTAGCTGCTCGTATTTTGCAGGCGTAGTCTTTTATCTGGTCTCTTTAGCTGGTGTTAATGTCTATCTTGGAGAAGGTGGCCATGAAGTCAATCACTATGATTATGCTGAGGCCATAACCCCTCAAAGGATTGCATCTCAGCTCTCTCATGATAAAAATTTGGCCAATACAAATCTCGCTGAGAAAATTAATTGGACGGGCAGTTTTTGTTTAAATGTATTTGAACTTACAGAGAGTTTGTTCTTTGTTAAGAGTAAATTCTCACATAAGTCTAGAAGCTATATCAGCATAAGGGCACCGCCCTTTAAAGTCTTTCTCTCGTAAAATTCAAATTCATTAAATAACTATACTAAAGGAAATTAAACATGCGTTTATACGTAACTCTATTACTATTATCTACAGCTGCATTCAGCGATCACAAAAATATAGCAGATCGTCATGCTCCAATAGGCGTGATGAAAGACCACATCCACAAACCAGGTGAATTTATGTTTTCACTTAGGGCCGTGAATATGAAAATGGATGAGCTCATCAATGGTAGCGATGAGAAAAGTATTCAGGACTATAAGGATGCAAATAATAAATCAATGATACCGACTGATATGAACATGAAAATGTACATGATTGGCGCTATGTATGGACTTACAGACAAAATCACACTTGGAGTTATGCAAGGGTATATGAAAAATACCATGGAAATGGAAATGGCCATGAATGGTATGGAGTCCGAGTCAGAGACACAAGGTCTTGGTGACACAAGTTTGAGTGCCCTCTATGGTATTATTGACGAGCAGGACCTAAAGCTTGTGGGAAATATTGGATTAACCCTACCTCTTGGAAGCATTGAAGAGGAGAAAAATGACATGATCCTAGGATATCCTATGCAGCTTGGTAGCGGAAGTTATGGAGCAAGCTTTGGTGTAACTGGGATAAAGTATATTGATATTTATTCAGCTGGAGCACAAGTGCAAGGCAAAACCTTTTTAGGCCGCAATGATGAAGACTACAGATTAGGAAATGAATATACCTTTACATCATGGATAAGTGTTATGCCTGTTGAATCATTCTCTTTGTCTCTTAGACTAGAGAGAAAGCAATTTGAAAGATTATCTGGCATGAATGAAGACATGCACTCAATGATGTCTACAACGCATGATACTAAGTTTAGTACTAGAAGATTTGACTCTGTTCTTGTTGGAGCAAACTATATTTTTAGGTCCGGTGCTTTAGAAGGTCATAGATTAGCTTTTGAGTATGGAAAACTAGCAGGTTTTGATGTTAACGATTTTCAATTGGCCCCAACTGAGACAATGGTCTTTGGCTGGCAGAAAGCATTTCAATAATTACTCCGGCCCGCGATTTGCGGGCCTTTTTATTTGAGGTGTTGGTAGCGTATCGTGAAACGATCAAGATAGTCTTTGTGAATTAAATGCGGGTGAGCTCTGGCACTAGATTTCATTAAAAAGTATTGCTTCTTTTCAATTTTTAAATCCGGCATAGAGTTAACCAGAGCAGAAATTGTATAAGTTGTAGTATTGCCGTTTAAGGTTTGAATTTGGAGTCTATATTGAGGGTTGTCTAAATAGTTTTGGATGTATGTTTTTAGCTTATCGTTTTTACTGTCGACAATCATATGACTTCTGACATCCAAAATTTCCGATAGTTTTTGTTCTACAGAACTGTCACTTATGCTTCTATATCTTTTGCTTAGCCATCCAGAAGGAGTTCTTGATAGTGTGTTGGTTGTATCCTTATTCTTATAACGGTAAAGATCAAACCTTTGAATATCACTAAGTTTTTCTCCAAATATTTTAGAGTCGATAAAGTCGCCTAGGCTTAGAAGCTGCAAATTGTGTGTTAAAGCGTTAACCTGATAAATGATGTCATGATTTGAGAAGGTCATATATGAAGTATTATCAATCGGGTTTCTAAGACCGATTTTAACCTCAATGTGCTCATCCAGTTTTGTGAATAAGTCCAGTATTGCAACAGGGGTATCTAGGGAAAAACTTTTTAAATTTATCGGCTCTTTCTCGTGAAGAGTGTGGATGGATATATTTTTAAAAGAGCCAATAATCTTTTGAATTGTTTCCGCTGGAGCGGGCATCTTTCGAGGTTCTTTAAGAAACCACTGATTTGTTTCGTCTAGGCTTACAGTGAATTTCCCTAGGCGGTTTTTTAGCCGTATTGTTTCAATGTTTGCAAGGATGTCGGCCTGTATGGGAGTTGTGTAGTGTTCGAACCCTGAGTCTTTGCTAACAACATTTTGAAAAACCTCTGAAAAAACCAATAGGGTTAAAAGGCCTAATGCGAAGAGTGCCAGCAACCACGTAGAAATATAGTTTTTTAAACTCTGCCTGATAGATTCCATTTAAAAGCCTAAGTCGTCAAACTCGTCCTCATCATCATCCTCTTCCTCAGCTTTTTTGAGCTTTTTTGGTTGTGGCGGAATATCGGGTTCGATTGATTTCAAGAATTGCCTTAGAGTCTCCCGTTCTCCTTCAAAAAGAAAAGTGGTGGCACACTGAAGACGATGAGTAGGGCTACTTTCACTAATTATTTTTGATTTTCTTTCGATTGATACACAGTTAAGCACTTCTGTTGCAATAGAAAACCGGTTTGGAATCATGAATTCAATTATTATGCTTTGGCCTTTGGTATAATTCTTTTTGGCAAAAAGTAGAATTTGGTCCATGTGAACTTCTGATAGGAATGCAAAACCAGAAATCATTTTAGATTCGTCTGGACGAACCCTTTCAAATGTCGATGTTTGTGCTTTATCAGTACTCTCTTCTTGTTGATCATCAAGCATTGCGGCAGCAGCGTCTTCGGCAGATATGTCTTCGTTGCCGGCCTCTTCCTGCTCAGCTTCGGCCATTGCAGCTGCCATCTCATTCATGGCATCGTCAGGGATGTCTTCTTCACTTAAGTCAGCGGTATCTTCAATGCCAGGTTGCCCACCCATATCGATTACTGCCTCATCTGCAGTTAAAGGTCGTGGAACTAGAGAGGAGTAGTACTTTTGAATATCTTCAATTTCTACATTCTCAATTCCGTGCTCGGCCACTCGCTTTTGAATAACAGCTTCTATTTCATCTCTTAGGGTCCAGATGCGAATATTGATTTTTTTAATGAATACAGGGTGGTTGCTTTTATTAATAAGAGTTGTCATACGTTTATGTTCTCTTATTTTCTAAAAAATTTCCAGTAGTTACTTTTTCCAGAGTGGTTGTGTCGGGAAAGTGCCGAAGCTTTTACTTCGGCACTTAATAATTATAGACCTAAATCTGCTAGAAGTTGATCAATTGACTCTTGTTTGTTTTTAGGTTCATTCTCATCTATAGAAACCGATGCCCTCTCAACGTGAGAGAATTTTTCTTCGAGCCATTTTAATCTGTTTGCAAATGTCTCCAAGTTGATTCCTTCCACTTTCTCTTCTCCAGATTTTTCAATGTTTTCCAAAAGAGAGTTAAGAATGTCTAGAGTGTCAAATAGTACAGCTGTTACGATTTCAAGTAGCTTCATATCATCTGTTTGACTGGCTTTATAACTCACTATTTTGCCAAGTTCGCAGAAGTTTCCAGTTTTTTCGGCATCAATGCTTTTGGCGGCACCCATGATTCTATCAATTATTTGACCAAACTGTTCTAGAAGAGCAATCTTGCCTGGGTTCTCTTCATATTCATCAAGGATGTCCTCCAATTGTTGGCATAAATCGTTGGACTCCTCACAGAAGCCGTCAACGATCTCCTTCATTTCTGGGTCTTTTAACATACTCATTTGAAGATCTTCTCTATTTTGCCTTGCAGAGTGGCCTGGTTAAATGGTTTTACGATAAAGTTGCTAACACCTGCCTTAACTGCCGTAACAACATTTGACTGTTCACCTTCTGCGGTAATCATTAGGAATGGAAGTTTCTTAAACCTTTCATCGGCCCTCACATTTTTCAATAGGTCTAAACCCGTCATTCCAGGCATGTTCCAGTCAGATAAAACAAAGTCGAATGGAGTGCCTGATGCATATGCTTCTTGGATCTTTTCCCATGCAGGCTTGCCATCCTCAGCCTCAGTGATATTGGTACATCCCATTTTAACTAACATGTTTTTAATAATCTTTCTCATCGTGGACATGTCATCAACTACTAGTATTTTTTGTTTTGGATCAAAGGCCATATTCACTTCCTCTTTTTATTTTTTGCTTTTGTTCTAGTCTATAGTAAAATAGAGTTAAAAAAAGTTAATTTTTATTATGAAATATGTTCCAGTTCGATTAACCACATTAAAAAGTCAAATTCCATTCACCTTTGACGTGTATGTCAAACTGCCTCACAAGTATCTATTATACGTCAGAAAGGGCGATGATATTGAGAGTGAAAGTAAAAAAAGATTGAAAAAAAAGAAGGTAAAGAAACTTTATATAGAGGATGCCGACGAAGAAGCCTACCAAACTTATCTAGATAAATGTTTGGAATCATACATGGAAGACCCCAATGCTAGCACTGAGGACAAGGCAAGTTTTGGTGCCGGAGTAGCTGAAAATGCCAGTGAGGATGTTTATGAAAAACCTCAAACTGAAGAGTCGTATAATAAGGCTAAGAGGGCTTCTAGCACTCTTGTGAAGATGCTTTCATCAAATGATGAAGTTTTGAAGACAATTCTAAATAGAGCAGAACAAGGAGAGGGTGACCAGCTAGATAAATTGAAGGCACATGCTGTTAATTCCAGTTCTCTTGCTATTCGCTTTGGTCAATTTATGGGGCTTGGGGAAAAGCAGTTGGAAGAACTTGGAACTGCGGCCCTTTATCATGACATCGGTTATAAAGAGCTTTCAGAAGAAGGTCAAAGCTTATTCTTTAAAGATATTGAAGGTGCAAATGTTGCAGCACTGAGTGCATATAAAGAGCATCCGAGAAAAGGAGCTGAAATGCTTCAGGATAAACCTTTTGCTGATGAAGTTGTTCTAGATTTGATTATGACCCACGAAGAAAAGCTTCAAGGTGGAGGGTTCCCGCAAAAGCTTGAAAAGTTAAATCTCATGCAAGAAATTCATAGTCTATGTTGTTATTATGATCGTAGGATCACTCTTCTAGGAGCTACTTCGGATGAGGTGCTGGAAGATATTATGGTAGAGCAGTTGGGTGCTTACAGCCTTGAAACTATGAAAAAATTTAAAAAGTTTCTTCAAGGTCTCAAGGCCGCGTAACCTATACTTCTTGGTAACAGATCTCTAGAATCATTTGGCCAAGGTCACAGTCTAAGATTGTCTCAACAGTCGTGGTCCCTTTAGGATATTTTATCTCCACGTTTAGCCCTCGTATAGTTGAAGGTGTTGCCATCTCTATATTATAGCCGCTTGGGCTTAAGGCCTTCTTTGCGTTACCCATCACAATATTAACAATTTCAGCGGCAGTGTCTGCTATGTCCTCGCAGTACTCTGTATATTCTTCCATTAGCATATTTGATGCAACCTTCAGGAAGACGTCCATATTCATGGAAAGACCAATTAGACCTCTAAAACTCTTTGATTCACCATTTTTCTCAACCTTTCCGTTCATTCCTATAATGGAAGTAAACTCGCCTTTCGTGAGATTATGTCCTTTTATACTGGGTGAGTGGGCCCTCAGTTCAGTTTGAACCATTACGCTAAAGGTCTCCTTAAGGCCGTCAACGAAAGGCTTTGAGAATTCTATAAAGTTTTTATTTACATCGCTCATAGCAAGCAAGTCCTTGTTATATGTTTGTAAAAAATTGTATTTGCTATACGAAATATACCTTCGGTTAGAATAACAGAAATCCAAACAATTTTTTAAAAAAAAGATTTAATTTTCTTAATCCAAGAACCGAATATATTAAGAGACTTTTAAAGGATTGGTTTATGGAAGATTTTGAACAAGAATTAAAGATGGACTTTCTTGAGGAGGCCGAAGACCTTCTAAGCGCTGCCGAAAGTGCTTTTCTTAGGCTGGAAGAGGAAAGAGATGACTCTGATCTACTTAATGAGATCTTTAGAGTCGCTCATAATCTCAAGGGGACATCAAAGGCCGTTGGTTTTGATCAAATGGCCCAACTAACTCATATCGCTGAGAATTTAATTCTAAAATTAAAAGAAGGCGAGCTTGAAGTTTCTGATTCAATTGTTTCAGGATTACTTGAGTTTAAAGATAAAGTCGAGGCCATGATTGCTGGTCTTCAGGATGATTTGAATGCAACTTTTGATACGGAAGCTGTTACCCAAAAACTCGAAGCATTGACTTTGGGAGAGAGCTCTGTAGATGAGGATGCGTCTATCATTGAAGAAAATGGTACTCAGAAAGAAGTAGAACTTTCGAATGATCTTCCAGAGGCTGAGTGTTTTGATGAAGAACCTATAAGCTCTGAAGAAGTGCCTGACGCTGCCATGTTTGAAGGTGGCAATAACGATGTTGAAGTAAACGACGCAGCTCTTGAGTCATTGCGTGAACTTGGTTTTGATACCGAAGAGTTTGAAGCCGCTTCAAATGAAGTTGAGGCAAAGGAAGAGAGCTTAAGTTTTGAGAACATCGAAAAACTTCCGGAAGTCAAAGAGCCTGCTAAGAGTGAAGAAGTCGCAGCCCCTGTGGCCAAAAAAGAGACCAAAAAAGAAAGTGGTCAAAAAGACGAAAGTATTCGTGTAAACCTCTCTAGAATCGATAATATTAATAACATTATTGGAGAGTTGGTAATTCTTCAAACAGTTTTATCTCAGAGAAGATATGTGAACATAAAAGATGAACTTTCAAACAAGAGTATCTCGATGATGAGCAAACTCTTTAAGGAAGTTCAAGAAGTGGCGATGTCTTTGAGAATGCTCCCGCTTAAGGGTGCCTTTCAGAAAATGAATAGAATTGTAAGAGACACTTCAAAGGCTCTGGGAAAAGATGCCAAGCTCGTTATGGTGGGCGAAGAGACTGAAGTTGATAAAACCGTTCTTGAAAGAATTTCAGACCCTCTCGTTCACATCGTGCGAAATGCCGTTGATCATGGACTTGAGTCAGATGAGGAAAGAGTGGCACAAGGAAAGGGCAAGGGTGTTATTCATTTAAAGGCATTTCATGAAGGTAGTAACCTGGCCATTGAAGTAAAAGACAATGGTGGTGGTATTGACCATGAGGTAATTAAAGCTAAGGCCATCGAGAAAAAGATTATTACACCATCATCAACATTGACTCCGAATGAAATAATTCAACTTATATTTCATCCAGGCTTTTCAACTAAAGAGCAAGTAACTGAGGTTTCTGGCCGTGGTGTTGGTATGGATGTTGTTAAAACAAATATTGAAGCATTGGGCGGTCAGGTGAAGGTAGACAGTAAGATTGGAGAAGGCTCAACCTTTAAGATACTTATACCTCTCACTCTCGCAATTATTGAGGGGCTCGTTATTACTGCCGACCAAGAGAAATTTGTCATTCCTCTGTCTCAGGTTCATGAGCTTACACAAGTTCACGACACTGATATTGAGAAATTCACAGGGGCAGCGGAGCTATTTAAATTGAGAGGCGAGGTTATGCCTTTGTTTCACATTAATAAGAAGCTTGGAGCTAAGGTCACTGAGAAGAAGAGCAATATTGTTGTTGTCGTAAAAGGGCTTGAGCGCTCATTTGGGGTTGCTGTCGACGATGTGCTGATCCAACAACAGATTGTTATCAAGAAGCTAGGTGAGGATCTTAAAGGAAAGCAAGGCATCATGGGCTCTGCAATAATGAGTGATGGAATGCCTTCGTTAATTGTTGATCTATTTGAACTGTTTAAAAAAGATTTAAGTGCAAGTAAAGCGCATAAAGATTTCAAAGAGGCACAAGCGGCCTAATACAATAAGAGGTTACAGATGAGTTTTGATGAAGACAAAATAGAAAATGAAATGGAAAAATCACAAAGATACCTCCAGTTTGATCTGGGCAATGAAAGTTATGCCATAGCGTTGCTTAATGTTAAGGAAGTGATTCCTGTTCCTGAAACAACACCGCTGCCGAATGCTCCGACTTACTACATCGGAATAATGAACCTTAGGGGACAAATAATTTCGATAGTTGATTTAAGAAAACGGTTAAAAATAAACAAAAAAGAGGATGCTGAAGAAGCAGTAATTATTGTAGACTTTGCAGGTGTTTCAATTGGGTTAGTTGTTGATTCAATAAACTATGTACTCAACGTAGCTACTAGTGAAATTACTGAGGTTCCTGAAATACGATCCCAAGTTAACGCTCAGTATGTTCAAGGTGTGCATAGGGGACAAGGGAAACTTACGATTATGTTGGATTTGGCGAAGGCCTTAAACATTTCGGAAATTGCCGGGCTTCAGAAGAACGCGGCCTAAAAATAAAGAGAGTTTAAAATGAATATGCCTTTAAAGAAGGCCGGTAAGACTTGGTCAATCGAGTCTCTGGCAAATTATGTCTCTGAAATTGTGGCCAAAGATAGCGGAAATATTCTGGGTGACAAACAACAGTCAATGGTTGTTTCTCGTCTAAGAAAAAGGTTGCTCGATCTTGGTGGTATAGGCCCATCGGAGTATGCTGCTTATCTAGATAAAAACTACCAAAGAGAAACAAGTTATCTTATTTCTCTTTTGACAACTCACCATACATTCTTCTTTCGTGAATTTTCACACTTTGATTTTATTCTGGAAAACCTCGATAAAATTGTTGAGAATGTTAAAAAGCGTGGTGATAAAAAGATTAGAGTTCTTTCTGCAGCTTGTAGTAAGGGCCAAGAGGTATATTCCCTTGCAATGTTTTTTAATCTTCACTTAAAAAAGTATCCAGGAATTGATTTTGAGATCCTAGGCACTGATATCGACCCGGAATGTGTGAAGATTGGAAGCAACGGTGTTTACCAATACCAAGAAGTAAAGTCAGTTCCAAGGGTATACCTTCAAGGAAACTGGCAAAGAGGTACGGGTAAAATCGCGAATTTTGTAAAAGTTAAATCTCATCTCAAAGAGCGTTGTCAATTTGATGTTATGAATTTGATGTCTGTGAAGAGGTCACTTGGCACAAAGAAATTTGATCTAATAATGTGTAGAAATGTATTCATATACTTTAAAAAAGAGGACATCAAAAAGATTGTAAAAGACTTTGAAGGCCATGTTCATAGAGGAGGCTACTTTATAACTGGTCTAAGTGAGTCGATTAAAGAACTTCAGGTCACAAAGCAAAATCTGGCACCAAGTGTATATAGTTTTGACGAGCCAGAGTTGGTTTCTAATAAAGCTGAAACTGTAAAAGAAAACCTAACATCAGTTGCACCATCTGTGGCCAGGACAACAACTCCCAAACCTGTTCGGATGTTGGTTGTAGATGATAGTGCCAGCGTCGTAAAACTACTTAGCAAGGTCTTTCAAAGCGATCCAGACTTTGAGCTTGTTGGAACGGCAACTAATGGTTTGGAGGCCGCAGAGTTCTTAAAAAATAACAAGGTCGATGCCATGACTCTAGATATTCATATGCCGGAGATGGACGGGGTCGAATACTTGAAAAAACATCACGGCCAAGGGCACCCTAAAGTCGTAGTTGTATCAAGTGCTAGTAGGGAAGATACTCGATATGCCCAACAAACACTTCGATATGGTGCAAGTGACTTTGTTGAAAAACCAGCGTTGAACAATCTAAAAGAAAGGGCAGAGGAAATAAAAAATAAGATTAAAATGTCTTTTCTTAATGATGTTGCAACCATTGACACAATTGATAAAGGCTTTCAGAAAGACTTTGAAATCAAAGATCCCGACAAGAAAGCAAGACTGCTGTTTGGAAGCTTTAGCGATCTGAAAAAAATTAAAGCAAGCATTGGCGAACTCCAAGGGCCACAAGCCCCGGTTGTCGTTATCTTTGAAGGCAATGGAAACTATATGGATATGATTAAAGATGAACTCGGTGCAAGGGTGAATGCTCAAGTCTTTGAAGACGGTATAAAACTGGAAGCAAACAAGGTATACATCTGTGACTTTGGTTCGCAGATGCAGGAGCTACTTGCTCAGTGTGCAGACCGTAGAGTGAGCAGCAGTGTTTTTGGAATATGCAGCTCAAAGGTTGTAGACTCTTTATTAGGCCTCGATTCAGCTCAAATTTTACTAGAAGACCTTCCTGGAATTAATGGGGACTTAAAGGAAGTTGCCAGTGACGTCTTTCCTTGGACAAGTTTTCCTCATGTTGGAACAGAGTACTTAGCGAAAGATTAAGAAATGAGTATTAAAAAGCTATCTAGCAATTCACAAAGTGAAGTAAGGATTTCCCTCGATCAATCTTCGGGGGTTCTCCTCCTGTTGCTTGAAGATAATAAACGTGAATGTTTTCTTTTGCGAAGTCCCACTCTTGATGAATGTAAGAAGCTTTTAAAGTTAAAAGACGTTAAAAATGCTCGATATGTTGGATCCGAGGTGTGTCTTAGACTTCTAAAGGCCACAGGAGCTGAATGGACTAATTTTGAAAGGGAAGTCGTTGATAATGGTGCTGGTTCAGTTATTTATTGCCCTTCTTCTGGAAAAGTCAAAATTAAAAAGTTAGAACGCGAGAATATCGAAGTTGAAAGGCCAGTTCCTACAAAGAAGAAAAAAGTACTCATTGTAGATGACAGCTCAACCATTCAAAAGCTTCTTACCAAGATAATAAACAGTTCTGAATTTCTTGAGGTCGCAGGTGTTGCCGATCGTCCAAGTGCTGCAAAAGAGTTTATCGAAAAAGAGGCACCTGATCTTGTGACTTTGGATATTCACATGCCGGAGATGAATGGTGTTGAATTTTTAAAACAATACCTTGGAGATAAAAATTTGCCAGTTGTTGTTGTGAGCTCTGTAAGTGTTGCAGAGGGCCCTCTTGTTATGGAAGCATTGTCTAATGGTGCACTTTCATATGTTCAAAAGCCTTCGTTAGATAAGGTAAGCACTTTAGCGGGTGACATCCTAAATCAGCTTGAGGCCATTGCTAGTAAAAATACCTCAGGAACAAAAAAGCAGACAACGTCAATTTCCGTACAAGACTTTAAAACCACTGATGGTCTTGTCGCTATAGGCTCTTCAACTGGTGGTACCTCGGCACTTCAGGAAATTTTAACAAGTCTTCCAAAAGAAATACCACCAATAGTAATCGTTCAACATATCCCTGCCGTCTTTTCAAAGGCACTTGCGGAAAGACTTGATAGTCTATGTCCTTTTCATGTGAAAGAAGCGGAGGATGGGGATAAAATTGCAAAAAACACGGTTTATATTGCTCCAGGTGGATTCCAAATGAAGGTTGCAAAACATGGATCTATCAAAAAGATCATTCTCACTGATGATCCTCCAGTTAATAGATTTAAGCCCTCGGTGGATTACCTCTTTAATTCTATTCCTTCATTAAAAGAGACTAATGTCGTTGCTTCAATTCTCACCGGTATGGGAAAGGATGGTGCTAAGGGATTGCTTACTTTAAAAGAGTCTGGCTATGTAACCCTTGCACAAGATGAGGAGTCCTGTGTTGTTTTTGGGATGCCTAGAGAGGCATTAAAAATTGGGGCTGCAGAGCTTGCTGTACCTTTATCTAATATGTCTAAAGTCATAGTTCAAAAGATGAACAAAACTTCACATAGTTAAGAAAAGCCTAAATAAATACGTGATTTTAATGCTTTAAACTCTCTATTCCTTACCGACTAACTCTAAATATTAAAAAAAATTTAAAAAAAACATTCAATTTCCATTAAGATTTCTAAATGGCAGTCGATTAAGCGTTGAATCAAAAACGAGGAAATGTGCTATGAAGTTAAATTTGTCATTGAAGCAAAAACTGCTACTGTCAAATATTGGTTTGATCGTTGTGTTTGGACTGGTGCTACTATTTCAATTTAATAATGCCCTATCACAGCAAAAAGAAGAGATTCGCAATGGATTTAATAATTCATCAAGCAAACTTTCAAGCAATTTAAGCCAAAGCTTTTATAAGTTTTATCATAATGTCCAGGCTATAAGTAAGAATGAATCCCTTAAAGGGGATGACAAAGAAAAAATATCTTTTTTTCTAAATGAGCTTGTAAGTCTTTATCCAAACTATGACTTTATGGTTCTCACCGATCTTGATGGTAACTATAAAAGCTCAAGTTCTCTCTCTCCTGCTGGAGACAAACTTTCTGTATCCAATATCGAAGGTAGCAACTTTAGCGACACTGATTGGTTTAAAGCAATTAAAACAGGCAAACTAACTGAAGATTATGAGAAGAAAATATACGGGTCTCACTTCTCAGAAATTAAAGACAGTAAAATCGGAAAGCTTTTGTATGGAGAATCAAAGAAAGGATTCTATGTAACCACTCCTGTACAAGACGAGTTTGGTGACTCTTTGGCCATACTCACTACATTCGTCGGTGTGCGAGCTGTTGAAGAAAGTATACTTGAACTTGAGACTTCTTTAAAAGAGGAAGGCAAAGAGGGAGCTCTCATAAGAGTTGTTGGCGCAGACAAGTTAATAGCGAGTAACGACGCTACTGAAGTCGCTCTTACTCCTATGTCTAAGCTTAAGTTTGAAGAAGATGATAATAAAAGTGTTGAGGGGTTTGAGTTACCTTGGGCCAAGTCACGTCCTCTAGTTGCGGTTGAAAAAATAGATGATAAGAGATTTTTGAAAGACCTTGACTGGGAAGTTTATGTAGAAATGGACTCTACAGAGGCCTTTCAGGGAATTAACGCTTCCAAAAACTTTTTTGGAGTTAGCTTTATAATAAGTTTAATTCTTTCCGCTGTTGTTGCTTTCTTCATGAGCCGAGCTTTATCTAACAGGATGAGCAAGGCCGCTGAAAGTGTTTCCAGTGGTTCGGACGAAATTAACCAGGCAAGTGGTGAGATTAGTGATCAAGCTAAACTTCTTTCAGAATCTACAAACCAACAAGCATCTAGCTTGCATGAGACAGTTTCGTCATTAAACGAAATCTCTGCAATGGTTAGTAAGAGTGCTTCTCATTCTCAAAGCTCAAAGGAAATGTCTTCAAGAAGTAGGGAGTCCGCTAATGAGGGAATGAAAACGATTGAGCAAATGTTGGAGGCCATTGATGAGATTGCATCTGCAAATACAGAGATTGTTGAACAACTAAATACAAACTCTAAAGAAATGCAAGAAATTACAAATGTAATTAAAGAAATTGAAGATAAAACTAAAGTCATTAACGATATTGTTTTTCAAACAAAACTTTTATCATTTAATGCAAGTGTAGAAGCAGCAAGGGCCGGTGAGCATGGTAAAGGCTTTGCGGTCGTTGCTGAAGAGGTTGGCACCCTTGCCAAGAGTTCAGGGGATGCAGCAACAGAAATAGAAGATATGCTTTCTAAGTCCATCGATAGTGTAAATAAGATTGTGGAGAATACAAAAAGTCGCGTAGACGGCCTAGTTGAGAAAGGCAGTGCTAAAGTTGAGATGGGAAGAGAAGTTTCAAAGCAATGTAAAAAGGCCTTGGAAATAATTCTTGATCAATCATCGAACCTTGATATGGCCATTGAAGAAATTGCAACAGCTTCAGTTGAACAAAGCCAGGGGATTCAAGAGATTAGCAAAGCTATGGATCAGTTAAATGCTGTTACCAGTCAAAACTCTGATATCGCCAAAAAAGTCTCCAATGGAACTAACCAATTAAATCAGCAAGCAGAGAAGTTGAGCTTCGTTTCAATGAATCTTAACAAGATGGTCTACGGGAAGAAAGAAAAGATCAATGAATCAAACGAGGTCAAAGAGCAGATTTCTGATGACAATAAAGTTATAAAATTTGAACAGAGAAAACCAGTTAAAAAGGAAGCTCCACTTCCTGTAGAGGATAAAACTACTGTAAATGGAGCTGAGGCCGCGTTCGATTCTGACGACGATGAGTGGGAGGATCTTTAATCCTCATTAAGTAAAGAACAATAAATTTAGAGAGTTAAAAAAATGGGCTTTGCCCTGGATGGTGAACTACACCCAAAATATAAGATTAATAAAGGAGATGGGATGAAAGTATTTTCATTTATCGCGATAGGAATGCTTCTTTCGGCACAAGCTATGGCCGGAACAAAGGATGACTTCATCGCGGAAGTAAAAAAACAGTGTAGCAAGGACGACGCCGGAGCCGCTGCACTTGCGACCGGCGGTAGGCAAGGAAACGTTATGAAGTGGAAGACATGTACTTCTGCGACTGTAACAGTGGGTGATTGCACCCTAACATGTACAGACAGTTCATCTAAAATTGGTGGCTAAGATTAATTAAAGGGAAAAGGGAAAATATTATGAAAAAAATTGCTATCGCCGGTATATCGGCACTTATGATGACTCAGGGGCACGCTCAGTCTCTTGAAGAGAGAGTTGAAGCTCTTGAATACCAAAGTTATGAAAACTTTTTTAAGGTTAGGGGCTCCCTTGAGATGAGATTTGATTTTGTTTCAAGAGATAACAAAGATACTTACACTACTGTCAGTGATCCTGGGAAGTTTGCAGAGGCCGTAGTTGCCGTTGCAGCACTTGCCAATGTAAATGGCACAACTGCCCAAGGGCTTGTTGCTGGGACTGCTTGTGGAGCCGATATTAGTGGCACAGGTGTAATAAGAGAGGACTGTAACACTGTTGATGAAGGTAAGGACAACTCTAGAGTTGGAAGAGTGTTCCTGAATCTAGATATGGAATCAAATCCAAGTGATAAACTATCTTTCTATGGCCGACTTTCAATGGCAAAAAACTTGTCAGTGATCTCAAGTACTGGTGGAAACCCTGATGATGCTGCCTTTAATGATTTGTCTGCAGGCGCAACTGCAAGTGATTCTTCGATTTGGGTTGAAAGGGCCTTTGCTAATTACCAAGTTAACGATGACCTAACATTTACATTTGGTAGATTGCCAACAATTGATGGTGCTCCTCAACATCACCACACAGATGAGCCTATGGCGGGCAACTATCCTATTCTGGCGTTTTCTGGAATCTTTGATGGTATGGCGTTGACTCAGAATTTTGGAAAGCACACTGCCAGAGTTGTTTATTCACCTTTTTCAAGCGTTAACTTCAATGATGGGATCTCTCAGATACAAGATCCAAACGGTGATAAAATTTCTAGAATGGAAGATGCTTATGCTTTGATGTATGAGTACTCAAATGCAGACTTTGATTTTGCCAGAAAGGTCAATGTGATCGCAATGCATAACATGGTTGGCAACATGCCAATCTTGGGAACAGATCTTAAGCTTGGGATCCAAAGAACATCTATTTATGCTGAGGCGTTGGATATCGCAAACAGTGGGTTCACTTTAGCAGTTCATGGTATGTCTTCAACTACAGAATCAGAAGGGGCAATCTCAAGTGCATTAGGTGTTGAAGGGTGGTTGACTGATGAGCAAGATGATAAAACGACAGGAACAGCTTACGGCATTCTTGGAAAGTATAACTTTAGAAATGGATTCATGAAGGGGTCTTCAATTGGTGCTGAATACTTTCATGGTGATAAGGGAGCTTTCCTATATGACTCTGCAAATGTTGACCCTGTCTCTATGTACACAACTTTTGGTGATGCATACAGAGTATTCTACACTAAGAACTTTGAGGGTGGACTTAAGTGGAATGTTCAATACATGAATCAACAGCAAGATTATACTTATGAGTATGTTGGACTAATAGGTGATCTTCAAGAAATTGATAGGAACACAAGCTTCATCTCCACAAGCTTCATTGCAAACTTTTAAAAGAGAAAACATGGCCTAAGTTTTGAACTTGGGCCAAAAGTAAGAAAAAAAAAGCCGCTTGAATAAGCGGCTCTTTTTATTTAGAAATCTGTGTCTTTAAATTATGCGCTTGGGCCGTACTTTCTTAGAAATTTAGAAAGTGAACCAATTTTATCAAGGCTTCTGATCGCTTTAGCAGAAAGTCTCAATTTGATAGTTTTACCAGTTTCCGGATCAAAAACTCTTTTAGTGTGAAGGTTTGGTTGCTTCAAAGTTTTAGTTTTGATGTTTGAGTGAGAAACTTTATTGTTAACTTGTCTTCTTTTTCCAGTTAAATCACATACGCGGCTCATAAAATATCCTTTTTAAACTTAATTAAATCTTCCAATTTTTTAAAATTCGAGATGCTAAACTACCCAAATATCATTAATAATGCAAGTCATAATGTTGGCAGAATCAGTCTTTTATTATTTAATAGGGTCAAAACTACTTAAAAATAAAAGGAAAACCCAATGAAGATTGCCCCTTTAAAGATTAAAAATAAATTACACAGTGCGAAAGGGTGTGTTCCCAAGTACAAAATTAGCATAAAAGACCAGACTGGCAATGAAGTAGTTGCAGCTGATCCCAAGGCAACTAGGGCGATGCTTGCTCTTATGGACTTGGGTGCCGTAAACGGTGGAGCGGCCTGCCACTGGGGTGGCCCAGCCGCAGCTGCAGAAATGGCAAGTGCCATTCACGCCAAGATGTTTCAAAATGAGACATGGACTGAGTCATATAACTTTGTAAATGATATCGGACACGCTGAAAACGGCATCTATGCTCTAAGGGCCAATTTGGGCTTTGGTGGATTAACAATGAATGACCTAAAAGGTTTTCGCTCAATTGAATCAAAGCTAACAGGCCATGGTGAAAGTCATTTATACCCAGAGGGAGTTCTTCTTTCAAATGGTCCACTTGGAAGTGCGCTTCCACAGGCACAAGGTCTTGCTATGGCAGATAAGCTAATAGAAAACGATCGTGTGACTGTTTGTATGGTTAGTGACGGTGCTAGTATGGAAGGTGAGGCCAAGGAGTCTTTTGCTGCCATACCGGGTCTTTCCAAAAAAGGGAAACTAAATCCCTTTATATTGGTCATAAGCGATAACAACACCAAGCTGTCAGGAAGGATCGAGGCTGACTCATATGACATGGGCCCTAGTTTTGAAGCGATGAGCTCACTGGGTTGGAACACAATAAAAGTTGAAAATGGTAACAATCTTGAGGAGTGCTACCATGCATTTGAAAGTGCCCTTGAACAATCTCAAAGTGGACCTGTATTTATCTGGCTTAAGACTGTAAAGGGCTTTGGTGTTAAATCAACAGAAGAGTCTGCCAGTGGGGGACACGGCTTTCCTATTAAGGCCAGGTCTAAAGATATATATCCATTCTTGGAAGAAATTCTAGGCGGGGATATTCCTAGCGAGTTTAAGAGCTGGGCGGATGAGCTTACAGCTCCTGTCGAAGCTAAAAAGAGCTCTGGTGAGGAAGTTAAAAAGGAAAAAGTGCAAGCAGGACTAGCTCGAGGTGCTGTTAAGGCCGCAAAAGATGGAAGTCCAGTAATTAGTGTTTCTTGTGATCTCCAGGGCTCAACTGGAATGGGTGCTTTTCACAAAGAATTCCCAGAAAGATCTTTTGACATTGGAATAGCAGAGTCAAACATGGTTAGTTGTGCTGCAGGTATGAGTAAGCTTGGCTATATCCCTATTGTCGACACTTTTGCTGCTTTTGGAGTCACCAAAGGAAACTTGCCTTTGATTATGTCCTCTTTATCAGAAGCTCCAATGATTGCAGTGTTTAGCCATGCAGGGTTTCAGGACGCAGCTGATGGAGCATCCCACCAATCTCTGACATATATAAGTGCTGTAAGTTCCATTCCAAATACAAAAGTTGTCGTCCCTGCATCTAGTGAGGAGGCAGAGGCCTTGATGATCCAGGCAATAGATGAAATTGAAACTTCAAGACTAGAGGGAAGAAGTGGAAATTCATATATATTCTTTGTTGGTAGAGAAGGCTTTCCAACTAGTCTTTCCAGTGAAGCTGTGAAGCTTGGAAGTTCACAAGTATTAGTTGAGGGGAAAGATGCTTTGATCGCTGCTTGTGGACCAATGGTTTCAAAAGCAATACAAGCAAGTGAAATTTTAAAAGAGGCAGGACATAGTGTTGGAGTCATTAATTGCCACAACGTAAATGATGTTGATGTTGATACAGTGAAAGAGGCACTTGGGAAGGCCAGCTCAAAACTGATCACTATTGAAGATCACCAAGTTGTTGGCGGTATGGGTGCCCAACTTGTACATGCTCTTTCGCAAGCAGGCATCGAGTTTAAAAGTAAAAGCCTGGGTGTTAAGGGTGAGTTTGGGCAGTCTGCATATACGGCAGATGAGTTATACAAGAAGAATGGCCTTGATGCCGAATCTCTTGTTGCTGCATTTAATCAGCTATAAATAAAGGAAATAAAATGAAATCTACAAGAATTTTTGATGTACCAGGACTAAACCACCTGTGGAAACTTGAAAACTTCTACCTTGCTGGGCAACCAAGCGAAGAGACATTTGAAGCTTTAAGAAATGAAAATATTAAAAAGGTATTCAATTTAAGAGGGGAGTCGGAAATGGACTTTTCTTGGGAAGAGTCTAAATTAAAAGATATGGGAATCGACTATGAACAATTCCCTATTGTCACCTCTAATGGTTTAGATGCCGAAAACTGTAAAAAGCTAAACAGTGCAGTAAACGACAATGATACATTTTTTATCCATTGTGGTAGCGCAAACCGGGTAGGTGCATGGTTAATCACATACTTAGTGCTTAACAAAGGTATGGATTTTGAGGAAGCAGTTGATCTGGCCAGTAGTTCTGGGCTTAGCAACCCTGGTTTTGTTGAGCAAGCTGAGCAAGTAATTCAAAAAATCCAGGGCTAAGTCCGTTATTGGTTTTATATGTGCCTTAGATGGCCTATAATGTCGCCATTAATATAAGGGAGAGATAATGAAGCTTCATTTGAACAATGCATTCGATAATAGGATTGATCTGCCAGAGAATATTCTTAATAAGGCCATGACTAAAAGGTTTAAGAAGGGAGATATTCTTTTTAATAAGGGTGATCAGTCTAAAAATCTTACCTATATTAATCGCGGTATCGTGGGCCTAGTTAACCTAGCTCCTAATGGCCATGAATCCCTGCTTAGGGTCTTTGGAGAGAAATTCTTTCTCGGTTATAGATCCTTTCTAGTTGGTGAAAATTATCACGCGTCTGCTATTGCATTGTCAGATGGTGAGCTATTGATTTTTCCATACACTGGCGCTGAAGAGGTTCAAGCTCACTTACCAGAGTTGTTTTTACACCTAACAAGAATGATTGCAAGAGACCTAAGAATAGCTGAAGAGCGCTTTAACGACATCACTGGTAAAAGAGTTGTTTCAAGAATTATTGAAACCCTTATCTTTTTAAAGCAGCGCCATCCAAAGTACCAATGGACCCGTAGAGAGATTGGTGAGTTTTGTGGGGCAAAAACTGAGACTGTAACTCGTGCACTTACAAAGTTGGAGAAGGCCGGGCTGATTGAAAAACAAGGTCGTGAAATTCACCTGAAAGATATTCAGGAACTTCTTGAGTATTCTGAAGGCCAAGAAGTCTTAAGTCACTAATTATAACACCATCCGGCCATCACTACGCGATGGCCCTCGGTTACCTCTTTTACCATGTGTTCATAACCGGACACACCCGTTTTAAAAACAATTATCTGTCCAAAATTCATAGGAGGAATGCTTTCAAATTCAGTAACTCCTTTAGGGCGCAATAAGAGCTCACCGCCTTTAATCTGCATGGGTTCAAGGTTAAGGCCTAGGCTAAAAGCAAGCACTCGTGAGCCGTCATCATGCCATATTCCATCTTCTTCCCAGTCATTTTTTGAGTCTCTAACGCTTAGAATGAACTCTATCTTTTTTTGTTTGGCGTAAGGGTGGAGATAGCTGAATAAGGGGCCAGATACAGTAATGAGCTCCTTGCAAAAAGCGTCAACTTGACCCCAGTTCTTCTCTAAGACTGCCTGTTTTAGTTGGTCAGGCAGTGCCAAATTGTCGCTAAAATATCCGTTTTTGAAGTTGTTTAACATTTGTTTTGGGGTCCTAAAGGTGCATTATCATTGCTTTTTAGAAGCTTTATAGTCAAGAAATTGTCACTCGGCAATAGATTTGAAAGAATAATGTCATGGCATAGGAAAGTGCCACATGTAATAAATGGAGTTTAAATGAATCTTAAGGCCGCTTCCACTTTTTCTTCCTCTCTAATCAGTGACGACATGGCCGATGTCGAATGGGAGAAATTTGAATCATCAGTTCTAATTGAAGTTAAACGGGGTGATGAAATCTATACCAGCACGGCAGTTGTAATTAGAAGAAATATCCTTCTAACTTGTGCACACAGTGTGGAAGGTATAGATGGTGGAAGGGTATTCTGGGATGCTCAATACCGGCCACAATCTAAAAAATTTGTTTCTTTTAAAAAAGTCATCATTCACCCAAGATATGACAAGAAGAAATCAAATTACGCCAATGATCTGGCGCTAATTGTGCTTGATTCAAATATGCCAAGTAAGACAAGGCCCGCAAAGATCTATAGATCTCCTGAAAAAGTAAGGCCAGGAATGCAAGTACATAGGCTAGGGTATGGTGAAAGAAATGGTGTAAATTGTAGAACGTGGACTAATCCAGAAGTTGAAAACTATGACAAAAAAACGATGTCTTTTATCTGTAAGGACGAAAAAGGTGTGATAGGCGACTCAGGTGGACCGCTGTATTTGAAGTCTAATGGCCAGTATCAACTATTTGCTCTTCATTCCACTAAGGAGGGCACTAATAAGACCTATACCGTTTCTTTAGGGGATCACCTGAGTTGGATTAATTTTAATACCACTCTCAAGGAGGTTTAATCCTCCATGCAGAGATAAACTTTTCCCTCTTTCACGCCATGGCCAATGAGTTGGTCTTTGAGTTTGTTAAGAATCCAGGCCCTCATTGTTCTTGGATACCGAACTATGTCTTCTGACGACTTTATAAACTGTGCCGCAAACATTGGGCTTGAAGGATAATTTCTTTTTGCTTCGTTATAAACTTGGGAAGTAAATCTTACTACTCCTAAAGAAAAATAAGATACTTCATTTAAATTGATTCCGTCGTTTAGTGAGCTGAACAAATTATTATATTCTTCAAACACACTTTCCTTGTAAATGACAGGATCAAAGTGAATCCCTATTTTATGACCATTCTTTTGTGCTTTTCTAATTGCTGCAATTCTGGCCTTTAGTGGCGGAGTCTTTAGGTCAATGTCCTTTGTCGCTGACTCCGGAGATAGGGAAAAACTCGCGTAAACATTATCCAAAGGTTTAAGATGTACTAGCCTTTTAAGATTTACGGACTTTGTTCTTAGCTCAAGTTTTGCCCTTGGATTCTTTTCAAAAAAATCCCAGTATGCCTCAAGCTCACCGGTTATATGGGATAATGCCAGGGAGTCTGAAAACTCACCGGCATGAAACCAAACCGTCTCTTCTGGGTGTTGATCAAGAACAGTCTGCATCTGGTTCGCTATTTCATCGTGATTTAAAAACAAAACAACATCTGGAGAGTTAAAGTACCCTTGAAGGTAACAATACTGACACTCATATATGCAGTTGAATGCATGGATAAAATAAAAGTGTTTTTCGCCTTCCACTCCATAGGCATTTGGTGCTTCCTTTACTAGTTGACCTTTCTTATTGGCAAGGAAGAGGTTAAGATTTGTTCTTTTTGATAGGTAGGGCTTTTTTACCCTGCCCCATACAGAGTCGTATCTCTCAAGATACTTTATTCTGCTGTTTTTAAATCTAGATAAGATTGAATCTACACGTGGATTTTGTTTAAGTTCGTTTTCTATGAAAATGGTCTCAAACATCTACATCACCATTCCATACTTTCTCAAAGTCTGAAAACTTTAGTTTATCAGCCAGCTTAGATAGGTTCTCAATGTTCTTTTGATCATTGATTTCCATCTGAAGTGTAAATTTTTTCTTTTCAAAGCTCTTGTCAAAAATGAGCTTGGCCCCAATTTCACTTGCTGGCGTGGAGAGTTTATCAAACTTTGTTTTAGTGGCAAGCTTCACAGGGTTAGTCACTAGCTCCAGGGAGTCAAGCAAGGCGTTTGCTTTTTGTTTTGCTGTTAATGATGGGCCTATATCATTTAGTATGTTTTCTTCCAAAGCTTTAAAGTCTAAGTCCGAAAGCTTGATGGATTTAGTAAGTGCTTTGTATCTTGCTTTCTGAGTGAAGCTCATTGGCATTGGTGGCAAAACCTCAGAGTCCTCAGAGTGTTTAGGTTGCTCTAGAGTAAGCCAAAACTCTAAAAGTTTTGTGGAAAACTCCATAGCTTTTTGTTTGAGATCAAAACAATCTGTCGCACCTCCGGCCATGTCCGATATAAGCTTAAATGATCTAAGTGGAATGGATTTCTCATTGCAAAGCTTTGCAATGGCCCATAACTCTCTATCTACAAGTGGAGCAAAATTAGATAGCTTCATTGCGTGAGTATTGCTCAGAACGCGCTCATCACTTGTTATAAGGTCTAGGGCATCCTTTTGATGGTCCAGAGTGAAGCTTTGAAATAAAGGCCTTCCTGTGTGGCAGTAAACCGTTTTTATTTCGTGGAAATCGTCCAGACCTATTGTGTCTTCCAAGGCACCAGCAATACCTAGATTAAAGGCCTTTTTAATAGGGTATTCCCCCAAAACTGGGCCTAGTTTGGTAAAGACTTCGTATATTCCTTCGCCGGTAATTAGGAGTACGAAATCTTCATTTAAATATAGGTCTTTACCAGCAGATTTAAGAGCTAGGTTCTTTATGAACTCTTGGGCCTCTCCTCGATGTGCAAAAATAAGTAAATTCATAACTATTTACTAATAATACATATGCCCAATGTAAAGGTGATTAAATGTTTTTGAGTTCCAAAGCTTGTGGTAAAGGGTTGTTATGAAAAGAATTTCAAAATTAAACAAAGAATTTAGTGCACTTGGCTTTGGTGGCGCCTCAATAAGCGGAGAAGGACGTGGATATGGTTTTGGGGATATCTCTGAATCCAAGGCCGAAGAACTTCTCTTGCTTAGTTATGAGCATGGGGTAAACATTTTTGATTTTGCGCCTATATATGGTTTCAACCTTGCTGAGATTCGAGCTGGTAGGGGATTAAAGAAGGTTAGAGAGAAAGTTCATTTGATATCTAAGTCAGGCGTGGATTGGCACGATAATGGTAGGGTCAATATGAGCAACGATCCAAAAATTGCCATTAAAATGTTAAATCAAAGTCTGAAAAACTTTAACTGCGATTATATCGACATTTATCTCATTCACTGGCCAGACTCAAATGTGGATATCAGAAGACCTCTAGAGGCCCTTTATAATGAAAAGGAGAAGGGGAAAATTCTACATTTGGGATTATGCAATACTAACATTGAGGATCTAAGGAAGGCCAAAGAAGTATGTCCTGTAGAGGTTATACAGATGGAGGCCAATCTTTTTCGCCAGCAAACCTTTAAAGAACTTGATCAAGAGTGTGACGAGTCAATATTAAAGCTAGGCTGGGGAACCTATGACAAGGGAATTCTTTCAGGTAGCGTAAGAGCAGATTCAAAGTTTGACTCTAGTGACTGTAGAAGTTGGGCACCATGGTGGAAGAAGAGTGATTGGAAAGATAAAGTTCAGTTCGTTGATGGGGTTTGCTCCAAAATGGATATCAATTACGCCGAGCTTGCCAATTTCGCATTGAATACTTCTCAACAGATTGTCGATGTTTCTCTTTGTGGCATGAAAACACAAAAACACATTTTATCAAATCTTGAAAATTTAAACACTCCATGTAAGGGGGTTGAAGAGGTTGCTGATGAGTTCACCGCTTATTAGTGTAATTATTCCTGTATTTAATAGAGAGCACCTTCTAAAAAGAGCAATAGAGAGTGTTTTGTCTCAAAGCTTTATGAATTATGAGCTGATCGTAGTGGATGACGGCTCAAGTGATTGTTCTTATGCTGTGGCCAAATCCTATGAACAAGTCCAGGCCATTCAACAAAGAAATGCTGGCGTGTCCAGCGCTAGAAACCTTGGGGCCAAACATGCAAAGGGTGAGTGGCTCGCCTTTTTAGATTCTGATGACCAATGGTTACCCGAAAAGCTTGAAGAGCAGGTTAAGTTAATTGATTCCGAAGTCATGCTTATACATACGGAAGAGAACTGGATACGAAACGGAAACCTAGTCAAACAACCAAACGCATACAAAAAAGAAGGTGGAGATCAGTTTTTTAAAAGTCTTAAGTTATGCGCAATATCTCCAAGCACAGTGCTTTTAAGAAAGAGTCTCTTTAATAAGCTCGGTGGATTTAGAGAAGATTTTCCTGTGTGTGAGGATTATGATCTTTGGCTAAAGATTGTATCTCTTTATGAAGTTACCCTTGTTGACATACCACTTATAAACAAGCATGCCGGACATGAAAATCAGCTGTCCTTCCAATACAAGGCCATGGACTATTGGAGGGTTAAAAGTATGAATTGGATATTGGAAAATAGAAGATTGTCAGATGACAAAAAAAACTCACTCAAGGCCGAATTGATCAAAAAAATTAATATCCTGGAGAAGGGATACTTAAAACATTCCAATCTAGAAAATCTAGCAGAGATTTTAAGAATCAAAGAAGACATTCTAGCGAATTC